>ERZ795030.4828-NODE-4828-length-12936-cov-4.043009_pt1 | contig 12936 bp, 10 predicted proteins | sample MGYA00375122_ERZ795030 | MGnify/ENA primary metagenome ERZ795030 (study PRJEB30165, sample SAMN05720146) | activated sludge metagenome | isolation source: anaerobic digester from wastewater treatment plant | place: Japan | collected 2015-04-20 ...
CCGTGACCGCCCGGTGAGCCATGCCCGCATACGAGCCGCCCCATTTCATGCTGTGAACCTTGTTGTCCCAGGTGTCATGCAAATAAACGGTGTTGTCGGCGTCGTCGTAGCCCACACCCACCATGCTGTGTCCGACCACTTGAATCATAACGGGCCAGCCGTTGTTGATCTCCGCCTTGTAATCTGCAAACGTGAACCCGTTGGGGAGCAACGCGTCGATATTCTGCGTGTAGTTTTCAAGTACGGTATAGCCGCGCGATTCAGCAAACAGGCGCATGCCGTGGCACAACGCTGTCTGAGGAAGACCATACGCCGAAGGCGGCACGTAATCGTACAGGCGCATGCCCGAACTGGGAGAGTACAGACAGGTCACCCCGTCGAGGCATTTTTCAACCACCCCATTCCTGTCGGTATCCCATTTCCACTGGCTGGTACCCATGAAATCGGCCGTGCATCCTTCCCAGACATGCTCCGCACGAACGCCCTGCCAGGGATCTGGACCGCGCGAGTTGGTTGAAATCCAATAGTCATCGACGTGCCCGGGGGTAGTGCGCCCGTCGAACCCGTTTTTCGTGGCGATCAGGGAACAGGAGCCCGCGATGGGAGTGGAGATACCCTGTCCGAGGTTGGTCAGAGGGGCAACGCCGTTGTTCGTGGGGCCGGTGTACATGTTGGGCCAGCCGTTGCGGTCGAAATAGCCAAATATCATGCCGGCTGAAGTCGCTGAACACCCGTAGGTCCAGGTCGACGTAGGCACGGGCAACAGGTTTGCGCTTTTCTTGAACACCGTCACGACGGGGCGCTCTTCGCCCGCCGGGGGCACGGGAGGGCTGTCCATCAGCATGAGCTCGATCTGGGCGAGTTCCTGAGGCGAGAGATCGTCGCCGTACGTGGTTGGTCCACCGGCACGGCGCGGAATGCCTGCCCCGCCACCGAACTGTCCATCCCCCGCTATGGCGGCCTGCACATCGCCCGCAAAGATGCCTGCCAACAGGCACAATGCCAGGAACACCGATATCATCTTTCGCATAGCGAACGCTCTCCCACCGGGTGCAATTGGCTGAAAAACATGTAGATAAGTGCGGTGTGCCGGCGTTGAGCCGCTTGAGTTCAGGGTGTGTCGCCGCATAGTCGCCAACCTCAATTTCCTTCGACAGGACAGATCCCGCGCTATGTACTCGAAGGAAGAGCGCAACCGATGTGCCACTTGAGGCGGATTTACATAAAACAAGTAATCACAGCGCGTTGCGAAGATTTTTGGTTCGAAAAACAGGAGGAATTCTGGAGAAATGACCGATTTTACGCGGCAAATCAACAGTTTTCCGTCACCAAACTGGCCAGGATCTCCAAAAACCGCGGGAAATGCTCCGTTTTGAAGCGTTTGTATCAAGTCAGAGGTCCGGGCGTGGAAATTGCGCCTGCCTCTGGCTCCTGGCGGGGATCTTGGCCGAAATCGCGCCCGAAGGGGTCCGTAAATGGGCCGGGTAAGGTGGACTGGGCGATGGGGGAGTCTATGGACAAGATCGTGAAAAGTTTGGCTTTTCTATTGCGAGTCTGGTAGGATAGTCGTGTAGCTGCCGGTGGAGTTGCCGGAAAGGCGGGAAAAATCTCTCCGTTCAGCAAAAATCCCTGGAACCGGTTATGGGGAAAGGTTTTAGGGCTGTTTGAGTATTATTGAGAGCCATAACGGGGCTTGCAGAGGCTGCGCAGTACCAGATTGAGGGGATATGGATATGTTGCAGACAGGCAACAATGCGCGGCGGACTCACACGGAAAAGCAGCGTGCGGGACGGGCCCGGCGCTGCGCCGCCATGATGCGGGCGCTCCGCTGGGTCATCATTCTCGGTCTTGCGGGATGCCCGGAACCATGGGTGAATGCGTCTACTGGTCCGCGGCCGCATACCCCAGCGCCGCCCGCGCCAACCACGCCCCCACCGGCGCCAGCCGACCCAACACCCGCTCCGCCACCGCCGCCCCCCCCGAAACCCCTCGTGAAAATAGCCATCGGCGAGCCGTCGGAGGCCGACACCATCTTCGGACCCGTGACCTATCCGGTGACCTACACCGATGCCGCCCGGGTCAACCTCTTCCCCGACGACATCACGCTCGCCACAGACGGCAGCGTCACGGGCACCATCAAGGTGAACGGGCTTGGCGCCAGCGCGCGCAACGTCACCATCAGCGACATCCGCGGCAATGGCTCGGCCAACATCGTCCTCGCGGCGGGCACCGCCAGCAATGCCGACGGCGCCCTCGCCCCCGCGGCTGCCGCCACTAAATCCTTCTACGCCCACGGCGTGCTCGAGCCCGGCAGCGGCTTCCTCGCACCCACGCCCCAGCCCCCCGCCATCGGGTCCGGCCCCGGCGCCGACGCCAAGGCCATCGCCCGCTGGGACGTCGTTCCCTATCAAACCTACGACGGCCTCTTTGAGATCGGCGTGGTCGCGTTCCACATCAACGGCATCGACCGCGTGGAATTCTCGCTCGACGGCGGCCCCTGGCTCGCCGTCAAGGAAATGACCCTCAACCCCCGCACCAACGTCGTCGAATACTGGACCGTCCTCGATGCCACACGCTCCCCCGACGGCCCCGTCGAAATCCGCGCCATCGCCTATCCAAAATCCGGCGTGCCAAGGGTGCTGCAAGGAAGCTTGGATGAAAAGCTGAATGTCACCCGAGGGATGCATTCAATGCCGCTTTGGACAAACGCCGGCGGTGCGCTGCAGGAGCTTATACTGCATGTGGACGCCGTCCATGGAGACGATGATACGGGGGATGGAAGCCTTTCACGCCCGTTTGCCACGATCGCCCGGGCAGGTAACGCGGCTGGTGGGCAAGTCTCTGCTTTTGACTCGGTAATACTTCGCTTGGCCGAAGGAGACTACATCCTCCACAAAGGAAAGGGTGGCTTTTCCCATGTTGAACCGTGGCTGACAATTGAACCTGAACCTGGCGCGGCCACAAGTTCTGTCCGGCTGGTTGGTTCGGAAACCGGCGCTCTGAGCTCCATGAAACGCGTCAGATTCCACCGGGTGGCCATACGCGGGGTGTTTCGGATCCCGGTACTCACTCTGTGGTTGGATGGCGTCGATTATGACGGAATGGACTTGAGCAACGGGGACAAGTCAATCGCCGGGGCATGGTCGCCAGGCGGAATCTGGATTACCGGAGGGACTGCGACTGGATGCCGGAACGTATTGCGGGGAGCAGATTTCTACCGCAATCACCACGTCATTGAGTGTTCCGGTTGCCCCTTCGGAGATGGGCCATGCACCTTGTACTCCCGTTGTGACACCTATGTCCTTACCGAATTCCATGGTGATGTATGGCATTGGCTGGTGGGAACCACGGACGCGGCCTCCGATGCTGCGGATGCCAATATAATTGCATACAACGTGACGGCGGAGAATTTTGCAACGCAGGGGATCTTTGCGTCCGTATATCCAAACGAGTTGATCGGCACTCCCATTCATTTCAACAACGTTGCGCTCGTTGACATAAACATCAGTCACAGAATGGAAAACGACGGGGACTACAGAGGCGGGTGGTGGGAAGTGGGCACTGACCACTTGATCATGCGCGGAGTTAATGCCCCGACGCAGGTAATGCGATGGAATCCAGAAAAATACAACACCACGGTGCGGAACACCTCCATAACAGACTGCAGTTTTTACGCATTTACGTTCACCCCACTCCCAGAGGGGACCATATTCTACAACAATCATTTCACCAATCCGAGGCTATACGGTGCCTGGGTGCCGCCAGACTATCGACCATGAACGCAATACAAGCCAGCATCCTCTCAATTCGCGGCTGGGCGTAAGGAGATGATCTGTTGTGATTTCGCGGTGGGAAGAAGAGGCCAGGAAGCAAGCTAAAATCCATTTCACAGGCCCGCAGCTCTGGGGGAGGAGCCCCGGAGTCTATTATCACGAGGCGGAAAGTGCAGCAAAGGCATGGGAGATTGACCCCGCGAGACTTGCAGCAAAGGCGGGGACTGGCCTGGATGTACTGGCGGTTGCAGAAGAAGCTGCGATGGGCTCGCAGTTAGCAAATCGAACCGTGTTCAAATCAGTCAAGCGCTTGCTCCCAGGTGAACGAATCATCTCGTCAGCCAGCGGAGATGCGATAGAGACCTGCGCATTTCCCGAAGCTTCATCCAACATAATAGACAGCCTGTCAGAGCAAGTCTGCGAAGCGTTTCGAAAAGGTGCAGCTCTGGAATTATCCGGCGGCTTGGACAGTTCGCTCGTGCTCGCGTTTGGGCTTCATAGAAATGTGAAGCCCAGGATCTCCTTTACGATTGGTGATGAGTGCTCCGCGGATGTCATAAACGCAACAGCCATTGCCAAAGAATTCGATCTGCCTCATCTCCGAATTCCAGTGGTTATCAACCGAGAGCAAATGAGAGAGGATATCGTCTCCTTCATCCGGCGCTCGGGTTATTCCGTGAACGCCGCCAACTATGCCTGGCTGCCGGGGACGCTCGCTCAATTGAATGGCATGAGAACAGCCCAGGTGTCGGGCAATGGAGGGGAAATATGCGGTGGCTTTTACTATACACCAGTCGATTCTGCTCTTGAAAAGTTCTCGTTAGAGCGTATTTGGATTGCCTCGCGCCTGCTGTCCCCCCGAGCCAGATGGAGCTTTCTGTGGCGCCCTGACATTGCGCGGGATCTGGAAGCCCAAATCTATGCCGAAGTGCATGCCGCGCTTCACAGAGTAAATGGAACCTGGCGTGAGCGGACTGATGCGTTCTACCGAGACGAACGCATTCGGCGGTGGGTTATACCCGTTTTTGATGCATGCGAGGCATTATATGAGGTGATCTCTCCTTTTCTTTCGCCGGAATACATCGGTTGGGCAACGTCGCTGGACCCCGCTGTGCGAACGCGAGATCGCCGACCGCAGCGGGAGTTGCTTTGGCAGGCTTGCCCGGCACTGGCAACGTTTTCCGGTGTGTCGCGCCAAACTGAACGGGCGCCCGTATTCTCGACCATCCGAAAGACCCTGCGCCGTCTTGCTGGGCAAAGGCAGAGAAGTGCTTTGGGTGCTCGGGAGAGCGCTGTTGCCCTGGCCGGTGATCCAAAGATTAGAGAATGGATCGGTGTGATGTGTGCGGATAGTAATCTGGAATTCTCCACGGAAGGGGTTGAACGGGTGCTGGACAATCCAGCGGAATACCCGGAATTGCTTGGGGTTTTGGTAAATGCATCCGTAGCGTGGCGTGATGTACACCAGTCAGCGTCCGAAGAAGTATAACAGTAAAGGCGGATATGCGATCTGGGACAAAAGACGGACCTTCGTTTGTCGTCATGGGCGCCGCACTCGACACGGCAAATTTAGGCGTGTCTGCACTTTCGCTGGCAACTCTTTTGGGCGTCCTCGCCCGAGTCCCGAGTGCAAGGGTAACCGTATTGGATTACGGGCGAGGATTTCGGGCGGCTGCAATCACGTCTGAGGGAGAAGAGTACCCGTTCTTTCGGTATGGCAGCGCCAATTCCCGGCGACTTTACCGACGTGAGAGCATCTACAACCTGGCATTGAGTTCGTATCTTGGGGGACTGGGCCACCCGCTCCTCAGGCTGTGGGGAGAGAGTCATGCCGTGCTGGATGTCACCGGTGGGGATAGTTTCACGGACTTGTACGGCAACAGATTTTTTAAATCAATTACTCTGCGAAAACGGATTCTCTTGAGAGAAAAAGCTTCGCTTGTCCTTCTTCCGCAGACCTACGGTCCGTTTGCATCGCCGCGCAACCGGCGTATCGCGCAGGACATCATCCGGCGGTCGGCCATGGCGTGGGCGCGGGATGAACGCAGCTTCGAGGTGCTCAGGGACTTGCTGGGCGACGCGTTCGATCCGGTCCGGCACCGTTCCGGCGTGGATGTGGCGTTCGTCCTGCCCTCCGTAGCGCCCGCGGAGGATGCCCTGGGCGATGCAGCGGACTGGCTCGCCGACAGGAGCACGCCGCTGGCCGGGCTGAATGTGAGCGGTCTGCTGATGAACCAGCCCGATGCCGCCGCCCGGCAATACGGTTTTAAGGCCGATTACAGCCGGGCCGCGATATCCCTGCTTCGCCGGCTGTTGAGGGAATCCGACGCGCGTATTCTCCTCATTCCTCATGTTGTGACTCCGCCGGGCCACTACGAATCCGACATCGAGGCCTGCAATCGCGTTGCCGCCGCCGTGCCGGAGGAGGCAGGCGGCCGCGTGGCCGTCCTGCCTGCGCTTCGTGATCCCCGCGAGGTCAAATGGGTCATTTCACAACTGGACCTGTTTTGCGGCACGCGGATGCATTCCACCATCGCCGCGCTGTCGACCGGCGTGCCCGCTGCCGCCATCGCCTACAGCCCCAAGACGCTCGGCGTCTTCGAGACCTGCGCCCAGGGCGCTCATGTCGCCGATCCCCGGCACTGTGACACGGACGAGGTGGTGGAGCGGCTCTGGCGATCGTGGTCCGCGCGCGACGACGCCCGTACATCTCTGCAGGCCGCTCTGCCCGGCGTATTGCGTCGCGCGGAGGAGCAGATGGACGTCATTGTCCGGGACACCCTTGCCGGGCCGGCGTCAGCGGCGGAAGGCGGGGCGCCGCCGTGAGTCTTCGCCGCAAAGTAGTGCAGGGCAGCGGTGTAATAATGGGCGGCCAAGTGCTGGGCCAGGGCATGTCCTTCGTCCGCAATATCATCGTGGCCCGGCTGATCAGCACCGACGACTTCGGCATCGCCTCCACCTTCTTCATCTCCATCAGCCTGTTTGAGATGATCAGCAACCTCTCGGTCGACCGCCTGCTGGTCCAGGCGGAGGATGGCGACGATCCGCAATTTCAGGCGACGGCGCAGGCGTTTCAGGTCTTGCGCGGCGCCGCGAACGCTCTGCTCATGTTTCTGCTGGCCTGGCCCTTCTCGCGCCTTTTCGGCATTCCCCAGGCGCTGTGGGCTTTCCAATGCATCGCTCTTGTACCGTTGATCCGCGGCTTCGTTCACCTGGACCCGAAGCGCCTGCACCGGGAGATGCGCTTCGGGCGTGATGTGCTCTCCGAACTCCTGTCTCAGACCTTTGCCTTGGCCCTGGCCTGGCCGCTCGCCAAATGGTTCGGCAATTACGCTGCCGTGCTCTGGCTGCTGGTTGGACAGTCCCTCATGATGGTCTTTGTGTCGCATGTCACGGCAGTCCGCCGTTATGCCTGGGCCTGGGACCGGGCATTCCTTCTGAGAATGGCGAAATTTGGATGGCCGCTGCTGCTCAATGGCGTGCTCATGTTTTTGATTTGGCAGGGGGACCGGATCTTGGTCGGAAGCGCCTACGACATGACCCAGTTGGCCTTGTATTCCGTTGCCATGACAGTTACGGCCACTCCGACGGATTTGCTGAGCCGGGCCAGCTCGGTGGTGCTTCTCCCGCCGCTTGCACGGGCGCAAGACTATGCAGAACGTTTTGCCGAACTTTACGGGTTCCTTGCGCAAGCGTTGAGTCTGGGCGGAATTATCGTCGCCGTATTCTTCATCATTCTGGGCCCGGGGCTAGTTGAATTGCTTTATGGCGCGCGCTACGTTGGAGTGGGCCCTTTTATCGGCTGGTTTGCGGTGATGCAGATGTTGCGTCTCATCCGCACAGTCCCCACCACCGCCGCGCTCGCAAAAGGCGATACTGTTGCCTGCTTCACAGGCAACGTGGCCCGCGCGGCCTGCATCCCTGTCTTGGTCATCCTTGCAACTTCTACACGACCCCTGGTGTGGCTGGCTGTCGCCGGATGCCTTGGCGAGGTGGTAGCCCTTGGTACAATATTGATACGGATGTGGGTGCGGCATGGACTAGCGAGCAACATCGCTATAATACCTGCCATCTTCTCTGTATGCGCAGCGATGTTCGCTGGTGCCGCAACTCTGGTGACCAAGCAAGGCTTTGGCTTGGGGAGGTTGTTCGCGCTGTGCGGTGTGCTAGTCACTTCGCTTTTGGGCGCCTTGTTGTTCTTTCCGCACCTTCGGTTTCATCTATTCGGATTGCTGCGAAAACCGACACTTTTGAGTGCTCGTACGGACTCAAAGCAGCAAGGTCTGTAAACACAGAACTGGAGAAGCATTCCCAAACGTGACAAAACGGGCGATTTTCCGTGGGAGCAACTAAGATGAATATAGGCGAAAGGGCTTCTGCTCAGGAAGTTCCAGCGGATGTCCTGAACCGCTGGAGAAAGCTCTTATCTGAGGAAGAGCGACCGACACCGAATGCTGAGCCTGACCGCTTTTTGGCCACAGTGTCCGCGCTTGGCTCCCGCCCCGTGATTATGGAAATCGAGGACGGCCACGGCCGGCCTGGGATGATCATTGCGAGGCGGGAACCCATGCGAGTCTCCACGCGTATTGGATATTTCCGGGTCCCCACACCCAAGCTTGATTCGTTGGTTGTTGTTTACGGGGGAATTCTGGGTAGGATTTCATCCGAGTCTGTAATTGACTTCCTGACCAAGAGATTGTTGGGAACGGAAAGATGCGACCACATCATGATCAACAGTCTGGTAGCGGACAGCCCGGTTATGCTCCCGCTGCGGCGGTTAAAGAATGCCGTCGTTCATCCCCCCATCCTACACCACCGCCTTCGACTGGGCGACACCTTCGAAAGCATCATGTCGCGGCATTCTGGTAAGCATCGGCGAAGGCTAAGCTGGGAGCGCCGAAACCTTGAATCTGTCTTTGACGGCAAGCTGGAGTGGGTAACCCTTACCAGCGAAGAAGAGGTAGATAGAGGCTTGAGAGACGCTGCTAGAATCGGTAGGCGCACTTACCATGCCAAAGTCGGCTGGCTTGTCGAAGAAAACGACTTGTGGCGCGCCCAACTCACCCTGGCAGCGCAGGCAGGTGAGCTTCGGGCTCACTTTCTTGTCGGGAGTGCCCAACCGATTGCTTTCGTCCTCGGGTGGAACGTCCACAACAGCTACCACGTAGTCGCCATGGCCTATCTACCGGAATATGCACGGTACTCTCCTGGAAAGCACCTTTTGCTGCACGCGATAGAACGGGCATGCGTGGACGGTATGGAATGGGTTGACTACGGCTTCGGAGACGCCGAGTACAAACGTGTTTATGGTACGGACTCGTGGCAGGAATCGACCGTGCACATATATGGGCGTTCCTTGCGCGCAGGCGCTGCTCATGTACTGGATATCACCGCTATTCGCGTAGAGCAATGGCTCAGGACTATTGCCGGATCTTCTGCGGCAGCTCGAATCAAGAAGAAATGGAGGCAACATGTGGGCGGCCCTTAATATAGCACCCAAGATGAACTTCATTGAAATCGTCTGTTTGCACTTGTTGTATTGCAGGTTCTTTCGTCGCGCGGGATTTGGATCGTATCGAGGCTCTCGTGACGCTTCTCCAGAGATCTCCAGATTCTGTGGCACATAAACGCATGGATGACTGACTTCAAGAACCGCAGCAGTGTTGAGACCCTACTCCAGGGCGACATATAGGACAGCACACAAGCAATGGTCGGGATTCGAGAATGGCACAATGTGACAACTTTGCATCCGGTAGGCTTGACCGTGGTGATTGTTATGGGCGTTGCCGTGTTACTCTTGCCTCGCCGCTTCGCCGTATATCCCATGATTATCACGGCGAGCTTCATCTCCTCGGCTCAGCGATTAGTGATTATGGGTCTTGACCTTGACTTCCTTCGGATCTTGGTACTTTTAGCTTGGACACGGATGCTGTTGCGCCGCGAACTCGAAGGATTCGCCTGGAACCGCCTGGATACGCTGATGGTAGCCTGGATGGTAAGTGGAACACTCATTAACACGCTGGCAGAGGGAGCGTCCAGTGCACTAATCAATCGGTGCGGTTGGATGTTTGTCGGACTTGGGATGTACTTCTATTTCCGCTGCATGTTGCGGACATGGGACGACCTTAATCGCCTCATTATGGGGTTCATCGTGGTGAGCATTCCTGTTGCGGCGGCCTTTGCAATTGAATGGACGACAGGGAGGAACGCGTTCAGCATCTTCGGCGGAGTGCCGGAGATTACCCAGGTGCGCGAGGGACGGCTGCGTTGCCAGGGTGCCTTTGCGCATGCCATTCTTGCGGGGTGCTTCTGGGCTTCCGTGATGCCGTGGATGGCCCCCCTACTTTTGGACAAGAGGCGATGGTTTGCCATTCTGGGGCTGCTGGCGTCGTTATTCATCGTTGTCGCAAGTGCATCCAGCACGCCGGTCATGGCGGTCATCTTCGGTATTGTAGGTATGGCGTTTTACCCGATCCGCAGACATTTGCGGCCAATTCGCTATGGTTTTTTTGCGAGCCTTGTGGTGCTGCATTTCATCATGAAAGGCCCGGTCTGGTCCCTGGTTGCACGAATCAGCGCTGTGGCAGGTTCCACGGGCTGGCACCGATACAGCATCATGGACGCAACGATCCGCAATTTCTCGAAATGGTGGTTGCTAGGGGAACTCGACCCGATGAGTTGGGGCGTCTGGGACATGCGGGATATCACAAATCAATATATCCTGGAAGGTCTTCGAGGTGGGTTGCTGACACTGGTTCTATTCATCGCCGGGATTTCCACAGCGTTTACAATGGTCGGCAAAGCACTCCGCCAGGTTGAATCGCAGCCTCAGGAGCGGCTCTTGGTGTTTACTGTCGGCGTGTCACTTTTCGTCCATGTGTGGTCCTATTTTGGAGTGTCTTATTTTGGCCAAATATTGATGTTGTGGTACCTGACGATGGCGATAGTCGGCAGCCTGCCGGGAATAGTCTCTGCAGCGCCTGAACAAGCCGACCTCAGCGGTGGCGTGGATTCCCAAAAGAGTGAAGCGGTCGCGCCTGAAGGGTCACCGCTCCGATTCGGGGAAACACTTATGTTTTAAGGTGCGAGTGAGCAGCCGTTTGAGTAACGAGAATCCGGCTTCTCTCAAAGCACGGTAGTGGTCGAGAATGAGCTTATCCAGCAAGAGGCCTTTGCGTATATTGGAGGGCTGAAGAACGCCGGGAGCGAGAACGAAATCGACGGAGAAAGAGGCTGCATCGGGGAGAATTCTTCGTCCGCGAACCCGGTTTTTCCGGTTTTTTCCATGAACGACCTGAAGCCATGCTGGTTTTCCCTTCGCTTGCCGAATGGGAGCGATTTCGGAGAGGCGGGTGTGCCACCGGGCGAGGACGGTTGAAAAGTCGCCGTTCTTCTCGATAAGGGTGGTGAAGGGGTTGCTGGAATCGCGGTAGAGGTAGAGGCGGCCCTTGAACCAGATGTATCCGAAGGGGAAGTTGATGATCTCGGCGTCCTGGTGGTGGAATTCGGTTTGAACGCGCTGGATGAAGTCGCGGCAGAGGGCATCGTCGTTGTCGAGGCGCGTGGTGATGACGAAGGGGGTGTCCGGGGCCAGGCGTTGCCGAACAGCTTGAGTAACGGTGTCGGGATTGTGTTCGGTGAGGTAGATGGGTTCGAAATTGGAGAACTCCAGGTGGTAGGCTTGAAAGCGTTCTTTGAATTCATCCGGAGTGGCCTCGTCGAAGAAGACGAGCCACCGGAAATTTGCACACGTCTGGGCTTTTACGGATGGAAAGCAAAATTGTTCGAACAGTATAATCCGGTGGTTGAGCCATTGGGGGTCGGTGACCAGTTGGGTGTCGCTGGGCCGTTCGCGGACATTGAATCGTGTGAGTATGAAGTGTTCAAAGTCTGGCATAGGGAAGATCCGGCATGAACCGCTCCAGTAAGACAGACGCGGAACTGTCACCCGATGTTTCAGTCCTTATTATATCGTACAACACGAAAGAGTTGACAATGGCCTGTCTGGAGTCATTGTATGCGGAGACTCAATCGGCATCCTTTGAAGTGATTGTGGTGGACAATGCATCTTCTGACGGCTCTGCACAGGCGATTAGAGAGGCCTTTCCGGATGTGCAGTTGATCGAGCCGGGAGCGAACCTGGGTTTTGCAAAGGCGAACAATCTGGCGGCGGAATCGGCCCGGGGGCGAAATCTGCTGCTGCTGAACCCGGACACCGTTGTGCTGGATGGGGCAGTCGACACGCTTGTAGCCTTTGCGGAAGGGCTGACGGAGCCGGGAATTGTTGGAGGGCGCACGCTGCATTCGGACGGAACGCTGAATTACACGAGCTGCTGGGGTCGCCCGACGCTATGGAGCGCTCTATGCTCTGGGTTTGGGCTCTCCACACTCGGCCGCTACCACACGCTATTCGATCCAGAGACGATGCGGACGTGGAAGCGTGATTCTGTGCGCAGGGTCGACATCATCTCGGGGTGTTTTTTCCTTATCCAGCGGGCTCTGTGGGAGTCGCTCGAGGGCTTTGACCCTGCTTTCGACATGTATGCCGAGGATTTTGATTTGTGCTTGAGGGCCCGGGATAGGGGCGTGAGATGCATTTTGTGCCCGGAAGCTCAGATCATTCACTACGGCAGTGCATCCGAGGCCGTTAAGGCGGATCAGCTCGTGCGGCAAATGAAGGCAAAGACGCGCCTTATGCGCAAGCATTGGGGCCCTTTGTCAGCCGCACTTGGCGAGATTTTGTTGCGTCTTCGCGTGGCTACGCGTGGATATCTCGCGGCGTTTCCGCTTGTGACGAACGAGAGGCGCAAGGCCGTCGCACAGGCCTGGAAGGAGGCCTGGCATCGGAGGCGGGAATGGCTTGAGCTTTGAGCGAAGAGCTCAGCCTTGTCTCAAGAGAGATGGAGATGCGTTTATGCTCTTTCGCGTTCCCTATTACCTCCTTCGCTTGCGTGCGGTGGGAGAATTGTCGCGGTTGTGCCGGGCGGGGCGCGGGCTGGTGTTGACGTATGATGACGGGCCGGGGAGGCGTTTGTCGAGGGGCCTGGTGGAACTGTTGGGGGCGCATGGGGCGCGGGCGACGTTCTTTTTGCTAGGCCGCCGAGTGGTTGAGGACGAGGAGACGGTGGATTGGGTGCATGGGGCGGGGCATGAGCTGGGGGTG
>ERZ795030.4831-NODE-4831-length-12931-cov-4.067878_pt1 | contig 12931 bp, 7 predicted proteins | sample MGYA00375122_ERZ795030 | MGnify/ENA primary metagenome ERZ795030 (study PRJEB30165, sample SAMN05720146) | activated sludge metagenome | isolation source: anaerobic digester from wastewater treatment plant | place: Japan | collected 2015-04-20 ...
GCCTGACCCACTATTTTATCGTGACTCACGGAAATAGCGCCCCCCACGTTCGCGCGATTTCCGAGCACATCATGGTCGAGATGAAAAAACGGAAGATGCCTGTTTTTCACGTGGAGGGCCTGCAAGACGCGAAATGGGTCCTGCTCGATTTTGGTTCGGTGATTGTCCACGTCTTCTACAAGGAAACCCGCGAATTTTATTCGATCGAGCGTCTTTGGGGGGAGGGAAAACTTCTTTTAAAGCGGGACGAGGTTGACGAAAAACAGGACGCGGAATGATGCCAGTTCCCCCCGCGTCAGGTGTTGCTTTTCGGTTCCTTTTACCCCTCTTTTTTAATGGTCTGACCAGGTGACTGTATGAAATTTAAAATCGAAACCACTCTCGCGACGATCGTTGAGAAACTTTTTACCGCCAGGGGGATTGAAAAGCCCGCCGGTTTTTCGTGCGAACTTCATCCCCCGAGAGGGGCCGGCCGGGGGGATCTTTCCACGAATGTCGCCTTCAAGCTGTCCAAGATTTTGAAGAAAAAACCCGCCGAGATCGCGGGGATGATTATCGCCGCGTTTGAGGAGCTGGGGGATTCGCCCGTGGAACGAATGGAGATCGCGGGCGGGGGATTTATCAATTTTTTCTTTCGCAAGAAAGATCTGGGTTCGGTGATTGTCGCGATCCACCAGGCTGACCGCCGCTACGGCAGTTCAGATTATGGAAAGGGAAAAAAGGTCATAGTTGAATTTGTGAGCGCCAATCCCACCGGACCGATGACGATTGCGCACGGGAGGCAGGCCGCCGTGGGAGATTCCCTGTGCCGGATCCTGAAAGCCGCCGGTTATGATGTTCACGCCGAATATTATCTGAACGATGCCGGCCGACAGATGAATTTGCTCGCGCGAAGCGTCTGGGCCCGCTACCACGAGATCCTGGGGCATGAAATGGCGCTTCCTGAGGACGGTTATAAGGGCGAGTATGTCCGCCAAATCGCCCGTGACATAATTGAAAAAGAAAAAAAAGACAACCTTCTTCAAGGGCCGGAAGACAAGGCGATTGAATATTGCGGCGCCTACGCGGTGGAAACGATCATGAGCTGGATCAAGACGGATTTCGCGAAAATGAGAGTCCATTTTGACCATTATTTCAGCGAGAAAACACTCTATGAAAAAAAATCCGTGGAGCACGCGCTTGAGGTGTTGCGGCAGAAAGGGTTTCTTTTTGAAAACGAGGGGGCGCTTTGGTTCCGTTCGACCGATTTCGGGGATGACAAGGATCGGGTGGTGAAAAAATCGACGGGGGAGTACACCTATCTGGCGCCGGATATTGCCTATCATCTCTCAAAATATGAACGGGGTTATGAAGTGCTTGTTAATTTTTGGGGGCCTGATCACCATGGCTACATTCCACGGCTTAGGGCGGCTTGTCAGGCTCTGGGTTATCCGCCGGAAGCGATCCATATCGGGATTGTTCAGCTCACGACACTTTTCCGGGAAGGACAGCCCGTGCGAATGTCGACCCGGGCCGGGGAGTTTGTAACCCTTCGCGAGCTTTATGATGAAGTGGGCGTTGATGCCACCCGTTTTTTCTTTACGATGCGGCGACAGGAAAGCCCGCTTGATTTTGATCTCGATCTCGCGAAGGAGCGGTCTCAGGAAAATCCGGTTTATTACCTTCAGTACGCCCACGCCCGTATCGCCAGCCTTCTGAAGTTCGCGGAGGAAAAGGTCACGACGGAAGTGGATCTGGGACTGCTTTCCTCCAGGGAGGAAGGTGAATTGATCGGTTGTCTATCACAGTTCCCCGAGATGATCGTGGCGGCGAGCCGGCTCCTCGAACCCTACCGGCTCGCGGATTATTTGAGGCAAGTGGCGGCGTGTTTTCATAAGTTTTATTCTTTTCACCGGATTGTGACCGAGGACAAGGATCTCACGAAAGCGCGTTTGCTTTTGTCCGACGCGACACGCGTTGTGCTTCGGAACGGTCTCGAATTACTTGGCATCTCACAACCGGAATCGATGTAGGATTGGGAGGGTGGGGCTTGGCAGACAGAACAACGTTTTTCCCACCCCTCGAACACTTTACCCTTATTGGCGCGGATGATAACCCCGTACGCCCGTGAATGAAAATACATGCTGACTTCTCCCGTTGTCTTGTTGATTGTCGGTCCGACCGCTTCAGGAAAAACTTCCCTCTCAATTGAACTCGCGAAACGTCTTGGAGGCGAGATTATTTCTGCCGATTCCATGCTTGTTTACAAAGGAATGGATATTGGCACCGCGAAGCCGTCCTTAAAAGAACGTCTCAAAATTCCGCATCACGGCATTGATCTTGTCGAACCGACCCGGAAATTTTCCGTGTTTCAATACCGTCAATTCGCCCTGAAAACTATCCGCGATGTTGTCTCACGCGGTAAAGTCCCGATTGTGGTGGGCGGGACCGGGTTTTATGTCAGGGCGCTTTTGGAGGGGTTGTCGCCTTTGCCCGGGGCTGACGCGAAAATTCGCAAACAACTGGAACGAGAATTGAAGCAGGAGGGACCTGAGCGGCTCTATAAGCGGCTTTTGAAGATTGACCCCAAGAGAGCCCGCGACATCGGGCCGCATAACGTGAGGCGCGTTATGCGGGCGCTTGAGATTTATCTGGTTTCAGGGCGAAAGCCTTCCCTGCCAGCCGCTCCAAGTCCCGGTCTGCGTGAATTGGGTTATTGCCCGGTGGTCATCGGACTTAACCGGGACAGAGCTTTCCTTTATGAGGAGATCAATCGCCGGGTTGAACGAATGTTTCGAAAAGGGCTTTTGGCGGAGATTAAAAAGCTTTCGAAAAAACGGCTCTCGGAGACGGCTCGTCAGGGAGTGGGCTATAAGGAAATTCTTGCCGATGCCTTGAAAACTTCGGGTTTGGCGGCGGAGTGGGAACGCCGGGCGCGAACACAGGGTCGGGACAGGATCAAACGAGCGACGCGGCGGTTCGCGAAGCGTCAATGGACCTGGTTTAAAAAAGAAAAAGGAATCCGTTGGGTTTGGTGGCCTGAAGGTCTGCCAACCCAGGCGGTAGCGGAATTTGTTCAAAACTCCATGCTGGGCCCACTGTCATAACTTTAATTCTCCAAAAACGGGGCAGGGATCATGAATCTGATTTTTTTCGGAGGGCGCGCGGGGGTTACGGAGTGATGACTTTCTATGGCGGATAGAGTGTTTCTTGTGATTGCCAGGCATTCACGCATGAACGCGGCAGATACGGCGGCCATGCTGGCCGAGATGAAAGAGTTGACTCTCTCCGCTAACGGAACCCTGGTGGGGGAAACGCGCGCGAATATCGCGGAGCCGAGTCCCAGTCATTACATCCGGGGCGGGAAGCTTGAAGAGCTCAGGGTTCGTACCCTCGAAACGCGGGCGAATGTCGTCATTTTCAGCGTGGATCTTTCGGCGGTACAGGCTCGCAACATTGAGAACGCGCTGGGGGGCGTCCGGGTGGTTGACCGGACGGGATTAATTCTCGACATTTTTGCCCGTCGCGCGGTTTCCAGAGATGGAAAACTTCAGGTGGAGCTTGCCCAGCTCCAGTATCTCTTGCCGAGGCTGACCGGAAAAGGCGTGATTATGTCGCGGCTCGGGGGTGGAATCGGGACCCGGGGGCCCGGGGAACAGAAACTCGAGATTGACCGACGAAAAATCCGGAATCGGATTGAACATATCAAAGGACAGATTGGGAAGCTTTCGCGGCATCGGGCGCTGGTCAGGGCCAGCCGCAGGCAAAAGGGCCTGCGTCAGGTTGTGATTGTCGGGTACACGAATGCCGGAAAATCAACCCTCCTGAACGCGTTGACCGGGGCCGATGCCTACGTGGAGAATCGCCTGTTCGCCACCCTCGATCCCAAAACCCGGATTTTTAATGATGCCGCCGGAGATCCGGTTCTTTTCACGGACACGGTCGGCTTTATCCGGGATCTGCCTCACGGGCTCGTCAAAGCCTTTCACGCGACCCTTGAAGAAGCGACTGAAGCCGACCTGATCCTGATGGTGGTGGACGCCTCCGACGACCAGGCTCTGAAACACAAGGGTGTGGTGGAGCAAGTCTTGAAAGAAATTGGCGCGGAGGCCCGGCCCAGAGTGATGGCGCTCAACAAGGTGGATTTATTGAATGATCAAGCGAAGGCCCGTATCGCTGATCAGTTTCCCGAAGCCCTGCTTGTTTCGGCGAGCCAAAAATCAGGGTTGGCGGATCTGCTGAAAAAAATCCGAGAGACGCTTTTTGTCTGATGCCCGATTTTTCGCAGGCTGTTTCAGAAAAGTTTCATGAAAGCGGGATAGGCTATGTTATAATCCCGCTTGTTTGACCCGCCCAAGATGGCTTAATTTCAGGAAATATCCAACACCACTTGTTGAGAGAGGACATTATGGAGACTGTGATGGAATCACGCGCGAGTATTGAACTTTTTAAAGCGGGGCAGGGGCCCTGGCTTGACACGATCAGCCGGAGGCTTTTGAAATCCGGGCAACTAAAAAAATGGATTGAGGAAGACGGCCTCCTCGGCGTGACCTCGAATCCTTCCATCTTTCAGCAGGCTATCACCCAGGGTGAGGGTTACGAGCAGGACATTCGAAAAATGCTCGCCCGGGGAGCTTCCACGCTTGAAATTTATGATTCACTTACGATCGCTGATATTCGAGAGACCTGTAATCTTTTTCTTCCGGTTTTTGAGGGAACACGAAGGGAGCATGGGTTTGTAAGCCTCGAGGTCCTCCCGTGTCTTGCGGCGAATGCGGAAGCCACGATTCGTGAAGCCCAACGGCTGTTTTCGGCCGTCCATTGTCCCAATCTTATGATCAAGGTTCCGGCCACGCCAGCAGGGATTCTGGCGGTGGAGGAGCTGATCGCTCTCGGGATTAACGTCAATGTAACGCTGATTTTTTCCCAGGCGAATTACCGCGAAGTGGCCCGGGCATATATTGCCGGTCTGACGCGATTTGTGGCGAAAGGCGGAGATCCCGCGAATGTCCATTCGGTGGCGAGTGTTTTCGTGAGCCGGATTGATACGGAGATTGATAAACAGCTGGATCTGAAACTTGCCGGGGAGCGGGACCGGGTGAAACGAATGGCCCTCGAAGAATTAAAGGGCAAAGCCGCGATCGCGAATACCAAACTGATCTATCAGGATTTTAAGGAGATTTTCTCTTCGGACGAGTTCCGGTTGCTCCGGGATCGCGGGGCATTTGTCCAGAAAGTCCTTTGGGGAAGTACGAGTGTCAAAAATCCTTCCTATCCCGACCTTGTTTACGTCGAAAACCTTGTGGGTCACGACAGTGTCAATACCCTGCCACAAGCCACATGGGAAGCTCTTCTGGATCATGGAGAGATCCGCGCGAATTCTATCGAGGAGAATATTGACGAGTCGCGCGATATCGTTTCCCGTCTCAAGAAATTCGGAATCGATATCCACGAGGTATGCGAGAAGCTACAACGGGATGGGGTCAAGGCCTTCGTCGTGGCTTTTGAGACCCTGATGTCCGTGATCGAGAAGAAACGTTTTGAAAATCTTAAATGCGCCGGCGCGGTCAAGACTACCTATGCTTTTCCTGAAAAAACGCAAAAAGCCATTGAGGTCGCGATCAGGGATTTTGAAAAAAAGGATCTGCATGCCCGGTGGCTCGCGAAGGATCCGACCCTCTGGACAAATGATCCGGCTCATCACAAGGTGATCCTGAACCGGCTGGGGTGGGTGGAGATCGCCGAGAAGGTGACGGGGAAACTTTATGAACTGGATCTTTTACAGGAAAAGATCGCGAGCGAAAAGGTTCGCGATATTGTGTTGCTTGGCATGGGAGGTTCCAGTCTGGCGGCCGAAGTGATGGCGTCGATTCTCAAAAAACCTTCCCATCGCTCACCGTCGGCGGCCAAACCACGCTTTCACCTGTTGGACACCACGGATCCGCTCAGCATTTCTCGGGTCAATGACGTGATCCGGTACGATAAAACGATATTTATCGTTGGAAGTAAATCCGGTTCCACCATTGAAACCCGTTCCCAATATCAGTTTTTCTTTCATGCCGTCAAGCGGTTCTACCGGGGCGACGAGGCAAAGGCCGCGAGCCGGTTCGTGATCGTGACCGATGAGGGGTCGCCGTTCGCCCAAATGGGGAAGGCCATGAACCTGGCGGGACTTTTCCTGAACCCCTCCGATATAGGCGGACGTTATTCGGCGCTTTCGCTTTTTGGACTTGTGCCGGCGGCGTCTCTCGGGATGAATGTCCGGAAAGTGCTCAAAGACGCTCAAAGGGCTCTCTCGAATATGAGGGCTTCCAGGGACTTGAAAAAAAATCGCGGGATTTACCTCGGAATTGTCCTCGGGATTCTGGCGCTTCAGGGAAAGGACAAGTTGACGTTTCTGACGTCACCGTCACTGGCTTCTTTCGCGGATTGGGCGGAGCAACTGATCGCGGAAAGTACCGGAAAAGAAGGTAAGGGTATCACTCCTGTCGTTGGAGAGCCTTTTCTCGGTCTGGAAAAATACGGGTCGAACCGTGTGTTTGTTCTTCTGCGGCAGAAAGGGGAAAATGAAAAGGGATGGGCGGATCGATCTCGCGCGCTCAAGGCGAAAGGTTTTCCGGTCATTGATTGTCTTTGGGACGATGGCATAAACGTTGGCGGGGAATTTCTCGTCTGGGAAATCGCGACCAGCATTGCCGGCGTTGTTCTGCGGATCAATCCGTTCGACGAGCCCAATGTGAAGGAGTCGAAGGATATTACGGGGCGCATCCTTCAGAAAATACAGAAAAAGAAAGCTCTGCCGAAGCCGGCTATGTCGCTTAAGGCATCATCGGCGCGTCTTTCCACGGTTGAAAAAAATCTGCTTGGCAAGTTTTTTGGCAAGTTGAAACCCAATGGCTATCTGTCGTTGCTTGCCTACATTGACCGGACGGTGGCTTCCAAAAAGGATTTACAGGCCATTCAGCGGCTTCTGGCGGCGGCATTGCGTGTGCCGGCTCTGTCAGGCTTTGGTCCGCGTTATCTGCATTCGATCGGACAGCTCTATAAGGGCGGTCCCAGGAACGGGAGCTTCATCGAGTTTTACGTTCGCGACACAAAGGATTTGAAGATTCCCGGTGAATGCTATGGATTCAGCCAGTTAAAGACGGCGCAGGCGATGGGGGACTACTTAGCGACGTCAAACAAGGGGCTTCCGGTGCTTGTGGTGGATCTGGGACGTGATCCCAACAGGGGGCTTCGAACCTTTCGCTCGAAACTGGAGGCGTATCTGAAGTCTGCCGTGTGATTTCACGCGTCGCGCCGGTTTCCTGAAGGCGCGATTAAAAATAAGCTCAAGCAAAAGGCTAACAGGGCGAAAATATAGTCAAAAGGATTTAAACACGCCATGTTTCAAAACCGAAAATCTCCGCTCCACAATCTGAGGTTTCTTTTTTTCGCGGTTTTCCTGGGGACGGGTGTTTTTTTCTCAGGATGCGCCTCGACGCCTCCTCCGCCCCCAATGCCCAATTTTCGTCCGGCAAGCGTCATGACGGTTAACCTGCCGGCTCCAACGACCGGCACCAAGCGTGACATCTACCATGTGGTCGGACCCTACGAGTCTCTTTGGCGGATCGCGATAGTTTACGGGAAGGACATGGACTCGATCATGCGCGATAACCAGATTTCGGACGCGACTAAAATTAAAAAAGGGCAGAAGCTCCTGATCCGGAACACCTATGGGCCGCGTCCGAATATTCCGCTCTACCCCACAACGCGCTGGACGCATATCGTGATCCATCACACGGCCACCGATGTCGGGAACGCTTATACGATCGATTCCGCGCACGTAAACCGCGGCTGGGAGCGGGGAATGGGATATGATTTTCTGATTGATAACGGAACTCACGGGAAAAGTTTAGGCCAAATTGAGGTGGGGCCCCGATGGCTGAAGCAGATTGATGGCGCTCACGTTAAAGAGGCGGACTGGAATAAAAAGGCGATTGGCATCGCCCTGATGGGAAATTATAGTGAAAATCCCATGCCTGCGCCCATGATGGATAACCTTGTTTTTCTCGTGGCCACTCTCAAAAATTTCTACAGAATACCGGAGCAGAATATCGTTGGACACCGCGATGTCCCGGGGGCGGCGACCGAGTGTCCCGGAAAGCTTTTCCCCTGGAACGAGTTTAAACGGCGGGTCCGGATGTATTGATCGAAAATCGAAATTCCGGACGAAGAAAATTATTTCACTCACCAACCAGACACGTATTCCTCGCTGGCCTCCCATCCCCAATCTTCTGAAATATCAGTAAAAACAAGCGCGCGTGGTCAAGATTTAACTTTTTTTGCCGTAACATACAAGGTCCGAGGCTGGGAAGAAAATTTGATGGTAACGCTGTTGAGATAACCTCGGATTTAAAAAAAACAGTTAAATCATTTCTAATCTAAAAGGTGGAGGGACTATGATCAACAACATGGTATTATCGACTGAAATCGAATGGATCGGATATGAGCATCGTCGAAGCATGTTGCAGGTGGAATTTATTGCCGGGCCAGTCTATCAGTATGACAATGTCCCCGAGAAGATCTACTCTGATTTTTTGACGGCTCCGTCTCACGGAAGATTTTTCGAAAGTAATATTAAGGGAAAGTTTTCCTGCCGTAAAGTACGCTAATTCACCGGTTTTATTTTTTACTTGAGGGTTTTTGCGCGATGTTTTTGGCGTTATTTCTGTTTATCCATCCGGTGAATCCGTCTCTTGCCCCGCGCTCGCTGACCGAGGATACTCTCGTCATTCAAAGTTGAGGATTGCCCCAACACGGAATCCTGAACGGCTCCGTCCTCTCCTTGCAATTCGGGAAGGCTTACGTAGAATAGGCCTTTTGCGGATGGGAGGATTATGACACAATTCACACATACCACGAAGCCGCGGGAACGATGGAACACCCGATTGGGACTGATCCTGGCCATGGCGGCGAACGCGGTTGGTCTTGGCAATTTTCTTCGTTTTCCCGTTCAATGCGCAAACCATGGCGGTGGAGCTTTTCTCATTCCTTACTTTATCGCGGTTATTCTTCTCGGACTTCCCCTCATGTGGATCGAGTGGGGAATCGGGCGTTTCGGAGGCAAGTACGGGCATGGGACCACTCCGGGGATGTTTCACTACTTGTGGCGTCATCCCATCGCCAAGTACATCGGCGCGATCGGGATCGCGGTACCGTTTCTGCTGGTGATCTACTACAACTACATTGTGTCCTGGACCTTGGCCTATAGCGTGTTTTCTTTCACGGGGAAGTACGCGGGGCTGACGAGTTTTGAGGGGATGTCGGAATTTCTCGCGGCCTATCAGGGAAAAGTCTCCAACGCTCATTTCCCGACGATTGCGACGGCGTTTCTTTTTTTTCTGTTGACGCATGGCATTATGATGTGGGTGGTTTCGCATGGGGTGACCCGGGGGATTGAGCGACTGGTCCGGATTGCCTTGCCTCTCATCATTGTCTTTGGAGTGATCCTTGTGGTTCGGGTGCTGTTCATTGGCACGCCGAATCCAGCCCACCCGGAAAACAACATCGCGAACGGGTTTGGTTTTCTCTGGAATCCGAATTTTTCAGTTTTGAAGGACAGTAAGGTCTGGCTGGCCGCCACAGGGCAGGTTTTTTTCACATTAAGCGTCGGTGTCGGGGCGATCCAGACTTACGCGAGCTATCTCAAACCCAAGGATGATGTTGTTCTCTCAAGTATCGCGACTTGCGCCACGAATGAGTTCTGTGAAGTTATTTTGGGGGCGTCGATCGCCATCCCGGTGACGTTTGCCTTTTTCGGTCTCGCTCAGACGCGCTTGATCGCGGCAGGGGGGGCTTTTGATCTTGGTTTTTTCGCGATGCCGATTATTTTCCAGCAAATGTTCCTGGGGCAGTTTTTTGGGGCCATCTGGTTTTTTCTCCTGTTTCTTGCGGGGATTTCCTCGACGGTCGCCATGGTTCAGCCCGTCATGGCATTTTTGCAGGAGGAATTTCGAATGACGCGAAAATCCGCATCATGGGTGGTTAGCGTCATGGTTTTGTTTTTCTCGTTCCCCGTGATTTTTTTTCTGAAACATGGTTTTCTGAATGAGCTTGATTTCTGGGTGGGAACTTTCGGGTTAGTGGTTTTTGCCATTATTGAGGTGCTGATTTTTCTCTGGGTGTTTGGCGAGCGAAGAGCCTGGAAAGAAATTAACTCGGGGTCGGAGATCCATATACCGCGTGTCGTGATCCGAATTATAAAATATGTGACGCTGGCCTATCTGGTTGTTCTTTTGGTGTTCTGGTTTGCCCAGGACGGAATTTCTTTTTTGCTGATGAAAAATGTGCCGCGAGAAGATTTTCCTTACGTGTGGTTCGCGAGATTTATGATGCTGGCGGTGTCCGCGCTGATGATTTTTCTGGTGCACCTGGCGTGGCAACGTAAGCGTCGCATCCGGCAAAGAATGCCCGACTGATTTTTTCACGCGTCTTCTGCCTTTCCGCAACGTAGATTTGAATCCCTGAATTTTCCGAAATGGTAGTCTTGTCTAATATCTATAGCAAAAAATAGCAAAATATATCATAAAGATATAATAAGCAAAAGATATTAAAAGATATTATATGGACATACTTGAAATAACTTTATTATGATGGCATGCTTTAAGTAGATGAAAACAATCAAGATGTGAACATTAGATTAGCTGATTTCCTTCGACTGTCTTGACGTGGAGGAGCGTTAAGGCGCTTCAAACTTTTAATAACTTTTAACTAAGACGGCATTTTTTATGAGCGACAAAACTGTCAAAAACAAAAGTATCCGGTTTCGGATTACTGCCGCTATAGTTCTGGTTTGTTTTATAACCACGAGCGTGTCGTCACCTGTGTCCGCGAATGCTTCGCCCGCAGGTTCCGCGGTTCTGCCTCCTGTGTCCCTTTCCGAGTTAACCATTCCGGATGAGCTGGGAACCATTGTGAGATCGGTTGGGGTACAAGATGGGGCGGCGGCTGATCCGGACAAAACCAATGTCCGAGATTCTTCCAGGCGAACCGTTATCCTGATACAAGACGCCCATGCCGTGAATGATGCGCAGGATAAAATTCAAAAAATAATCGCGCATCTGCAAACCCATCACTATGCCGACATGCTCCTTGTGGAAGGGGCGCAAGGCCGTCTGGATCCCACGATACTCCGAAATTATCCCGATGAAAATGCAAAACAGAGAGTCGTCAGGGAATATCTCGAGCGGGCGGAACTTGCCGGCGTGGAATCTGCCGCCGTATTAAATGACACGCTTGGCCATTTCGAGGGAGCGGAAGACTGGGCCCTTTATTCGGAAAACTTCAACGCCTATCACCGGGCGCAGGCGGAAAAAGAAAGTCTCCTGGACATCCTGTCGCGCCATGAGCGCAAGCTCGAAACGGAAAATACCGGTCGAATTAATTCGGAGTTGCAGGATTTTCTTAAACGGTGGACGGGGTTTCGGTCCGGCTCTGTTTCCTTTCTTGATTTCCTTATTTCCTTACAGGAGTTTTCAAATCTGGCGAAGGAGGAGGAGGATGGATTCTCGGAGCTTAAAAGAATTTTGGACGCGCTGGGTTATGAGAAATCCAGCCAATCGGCCGAGCTCGAACCCACGGTAAAAAAAATGGCCTCCGAATTCAAAAGGAAATTTGCGAACGTGATGGATGTTCGCGACCAGGCGAACTTTTACATGCACTATCAGAAATTCCTGACGGGGCAATCGGGAGCGGGTGAAATGTTGACTTGTCTTCTACGGCTGGGACGGAAGTTGGGGCAGTCGCCCAAGCTCAGTCCGGAAATGCGTCGTCTTCTGGGGCACACGCAGACTCTGACCGGGATTAAGGGAAACAGACTGTTCGAGGATCTGAACCGGTTTCTCGGGATGGTTGCCATGAGCCTCGCTAAAGACTCTGACGACGTGAGCGCGATCAGGCGCTATGAAGAATTGTTCGTTCTTGAAGATCTTGTGAAACTGGAGTTGACCCACCACTCGTTATTCTCACTGATGAAATCTGAGGCGCGCGGCGCGAAATTTGAAACGGATTCCCGAAGCTCCGATTTACGGACTTCCGACAAAACCGGGATCCTGAATTTAGATGATTTTGATTTGGGATTTCTTCCGGATTTGGGATTGAGCGTTCCGGATTTTGAAAAAAAATTACAGCCGGCCCTTGATTTTTACCGGGCCGCCCTGGAACGTGACCGGGTATTTTACGATCGCATTAAAGCGGCGCCCGAAAGCGCGCGCGCGATTGTCCTGATTGCCGGAGGTTTTCATACCAGCGGGATTGAGCGACTGCTTCGCGAAAACCGCGACTCGTACGCGGTCGTGACCCCCAGGATCGGATCCCTCACGGGCTCGGAAAATTATCTTCGCGTCATGAATAACGATCTTTCCTGGCAGGAATATATTGGCGCCACCTACTACGATGGATTGATCCGTCACGCGATTCGCAAATTGACGGAAGACCTCAGTGAGTCTGAGTTCCGGCAAACGGCCAAGCGTTGGCGCGACAATCTTATCCGGGATCTTGCCTCTCAAAACAGGATCACGGACTTCGGGCAATATAGCCAATATCTTGGTGATTTAAACCGGATTTATGCCGAACGTTTCGCCAAAGATCTTAAACCTCTGACCAAGGAAGATATTCTGGGGGTGATCAAAAGAGAGTTAGAGAAGTTTAAATCGGATGTGCTGGTTTCACTTTGGAAAGAAGTCGAAGATGGTCCGCAAGGCGCCACCGCCGGATTTTCGGGACTGGAGGAACGAAAAGAACCTTCTGTTACAAAGCCCTCGGATCTCGCGTTTGATATTCCCAGTTCCAAGCCGTTGATGCTTAGCCCGGCTCTAAAGCTTGCTCCCGAGAATCTGGCATTAACAGCGCCTCGCAGTGAAGTTCGCCAGCAGACGGTAGCGGCTAGAGACGTTTCTGAAGTCTTGAGGAG
>ERZ795030.4835-NODE-4835-length-12923-cov-12.077324_pt1 | contig 12923 bp, 7 predicted proteins | sample MGYA00375122_ERZ795030 | MGnify/ENA primary metagenome ERZ795030 (study PRJEB30165, sample SAMN05720146) | activated sludge metagenome | isolation source: anaerobic digester from wastewater treatment plant | place: Japan | collected 2015-04-20 ...
TTGGTGCCCCGAACCGGACTTGAACCGGTACGTCCGGTAAAGGACGGCAGATTTTAAGTCTGCTGTGTCTACCAATTTCACCATCGGGGCGATGCAGTCATTTTGGCACCCGGAAAAACAGACAACCCCGATAACGCATGCGCTATCGGGGTTGTGTGATTTCTGGAGGCGCGGGCCGGAGTCGAACCGACCTACACGGATTTGCAATCCGGTGCATAACCGCTTTGCTACCGCGCCAGTTATTCTTCAATCTCTCTGACAAAAAAGGGAAGCCTGGGCTTCCCTTCAAGGTGGAAGACGTTGGTACTTCTTCCATTATCTGGAGCGGGAAACGAGGCTCGAACTCGCGACCTCAACCTTGGCAAGGTTGCGCTCTACCAACTGAGCTATTCCCGCGCATACAACAAACTCGGCCAATTGACTTTGTTTGCTGCAATCCAAAAATTATAACCTATTTTTCAGCACTCGCGCAAGACGCATCGAATGTTCGCTCAATGCTTGACAGACTCGGTACCGGCAACGCCGGCCACCGCGCCGGACTCGGGCGCAACCGCTGCAGCCACCGTTTCCGGCAGCGGTGTGGGCTTGCTCTCCAGCGCGATATCGAGCACCTGGTCGATCCACTTGACCGGGATGATCTCCAGGCCGTTCTTCACGTTTTCCGGAATCTCCTGAAGATCCTTGACGTTCTCTTCGGGGATCAGCACGAGCTTGATGCCTCCGCGCAGGGCGGCCAGCAGTTTCTCCTTCAGTCCCCCGATCGCGGTCACTTCGCCACGCAAGGTGATCTCACCGGTCATGGCGACATCACCCCGCACCGGAATGCCGGTCAGCGCGGACACAAACGCCGTCGTCATGGCCGCGCCAGCACTAGGGCCGTCTTTGGGCGTGGCGCCGTCCGGGACATGAATGTGGATGTCACGCTTTTCGAAGACATCGTCGTTGATGCCCAGGCGTCTGGCCCGGCTGCGAACCACCGTGCGGGCGGCCTCCACCGATTCCTTCATCACGTCGCCCAGCATCCCGGTGCGTGTGATGACGCCTTTTCCTGGCATGCTGGCCGCTTCGATCGTCAGCAGGTCGCCTCCCACCTCGGTCCAGGCCAGACCCACCACCTGACCGACCTGGTTCTGGTTCTCGGCACGCCCGTAGGAGAACTTGCGCACGCCCAAATAGTCGTTAAGGTTGTCCGCCGACACCACCACCGGAGCCACCATCTTCTTCAACTGCAGGCCTTTGACCACCTTGCGGCAGATCTTCGAGAGCTCGCGTTCCAGCGAACGCACGCCAGCTTCGCGCGTGTAGTAACGCACGATGTCGCGCACCGCTTCTTCAGCAATCTGCAGTTCGCCTTCCCTGACTCCGTTGTTCGTCAACTGCTTGGGCAGCAGGTACTTCATCGCGATGTTGGTCTTCTCGTCTTCCGTGTAGCCGGACAGGCGGATGACTTCCATGCGGTCGAGCAGCGCAGAGGGAATGTTCATCGAATTGGATGTCGCCACGAACATGACATCCGACAGGTCGAAGTCCACCTCGACATAGTGGTCGGCAAAGGTGTGGTTTTGCTCCGGGTCCAGAACCTCCAGCAAGGCGCTGGACGGATCGCCGCGGAAATCCATGCCCAGCTTGTCGATCTCGTCGAGCAGGAACAGCGGGTTGCGGGTGCCGACCTTGTTCAGGCTCTGCAGCACCTTGCCCGGCATGGCGCCGATGTAGGTGCGGCGATGGCCCCGGATCTCGGCCTCGTCGCGCATGCCGCCCAGCGCCATGCGCACGTACTTTCGGCCCGTGGCCTTGGCGACCGACTGACCCAGAGACGTCTTGCCGACGCCAGGCGGTCCCACCAGACAAAGGATCGGCGCCTTGAGCTTGTCGACGCGCTGCTGCACCGCAAGGTACTCGAGGATCCGGTCTTTGACCTTGTCCAGCCCGTAGTGGTCTTCGTTCAGAACACTTTCGGCATGGGCCAGGTCGTGTTTGATCTTGGTCTTCTTGCTCCAGGGCAGACCGGTCAGCACTTCGATGTAGTTGCGCACCACGGTGGCTTCGGCCGACATCGGCGACATCAGCTTGAGCTTTTTCAGCTCGCCTTCCGCCTTCTTGCGCGCCTCGGCGGGCATCTTGGCGGCCTTGATCTTCTTTTCGATTTCCTCGATGTCGGCGCCCTCTTCACCCTCGCCGAGTTCCTTCTGGATCGCCTTCACCTGCTCGTTGAGGTAAAAGTCGCGCTGGTTCTTTTCCATTTGCCGTTTCACACGGCCGCGGATCTTCTTGTCCACATTGAGGATGTCGACTTCGCGTTCGAGCTGCTCGTACAGGTTTTCCAGCCGTGCCTTGACGTCGGCCAGATCCAGAACCAGTTGCTTGTTGTCGAGCTTCAGCGGCAGATGCGCAGCAATCGTGTCGGCCAGGCGGCCCGGATCGTCGATGCTGGAGATGGACGTCAGGATTTCGGGTGGAATCTTCTTGTTGAGTTTGACGTACTGGTCGAACTGCTGCATGACCGCGCGGCGCAGGGCCTCGACCTCGCTGTGCATTTCACTGCCTTCGGCGGCCACCAGCGGCGTCACGGTCGCTGTGAAGTGGGATTCCCCATCATCGATGCGGTTCACGCTGGCGCGCTGCTGGCCTTCCACCAGCACCTTGACCGTTCCGTCGGGCAGCTTCAGCATCTGCAAGATGGTGGAGACGCAGCCGACCTCGAACATGTCCGATACGGCAGGCTCGTCCTTGGCTGCGGTCTTCTGCGCCACCAGCATGATCCGGCGCTCGGCTTCCATCGCGGCTTCCAGCGCCTTGATGCTTTTGGGTCGCCCGACAAACAGCGGGATCACCATGTGCGGGAAGACCACCACGTCGCGCAATGGCAACAGCGGCAAGTCAATCGGGGTGGCAGGTAGCGGTATGTTTCCAGACATGGGAGTCCCTCGTGTTACCTGTTCAATATGGTCGTCCTGGCTGCATTTTCAACCTGCAACCCGCTCCACACGGGCAGAAAGGTTGAAAACCAGCACCGCGGTGCAACTCGCGACCGCGTCAAGCCTTCTTCGCCGCTTCCCGGTACACCAGTAGCGGCGGCTTGTTTTCCTCGATGGTGGACTCGTCGACCACCACCTTTTCCACATTCGCCGCGTTGGGCAGTTCGAACATGGTGTCGATCAACGCCTGCTCCAGGATGGAGCGCAGGCCCCGGGCACCGGTCTTGCGCGCCAGAGCCTTGCGCGCGATGGCCTTGAGTGCCGACGGCCGGATCTCGAGATCGACGCCCTCCATCGACAGCAGTTTTCCAAACTGCTTGATCAGGGCATTCTTGGGCTCGGTCAGGATCTGCACCAACGCATCCTCGGTCAGTTCTGCGAGGGCCGCGATCACGGGCATCCGGCCCACCAGTTCCGGGATCAGGCCGAATTTGATCAGGTCTTCCGGCTCGATCTCGTTGAACACATCGGTGAGTGAGCGTTGCTTCTTGCTGCGCACGGTGGCGCCGAACCCGATGCCCGAGGCCTCGGTGCGGTTCTCGATGACCTTCTCCAGACCGGCAAACGCACCGCCGCAGATGAAGAGGATGTTGGTGGTATCGACCTGCAGGAAATCCTGGTTCGGATGCTTGCGTCCCCCTTGCGGCGGCACGCTGGCCATGGTGCCTTCAATCAGTTTCAGCAAGGCTTGCTGCACCCCTTCGCCTGAGACGTCGCGCGTGATCGACGGGTTGTCAGACTTGCGTGAAATCTTGTCGATCTCATCGATATAGACGATGCCACGCTGGGCGCGCTCCACCTCGTAGTTACAGCTCTGCAGCAGTTTTGCCACGATGTTCTCGACGTCCTCGCCCACATAACCGGCCTCGGTCAGCGTGGTGGCATCTGCCATCACGAAGGGCACATCGAGCATGCGCGCCAGAGTCTGGGCGAGCAGCGTCTTGCCCGAACCCGTCGGGCCGATCAGCAGGATGTTGCTCTTGGCCAGCTCGACATCGTCTTTCTTGGCTTTTTCCTTGTGGCGAAGGCGCTTGTAATGGTTATAGACCGCCACCGCCAGGGTTCGCTTCGCTTTTTCCTGACCGATGACGTAGTTGTCGAGGTTGGCCTTGATCTCGCTCGGCGTGGGCAATTCGCCGCGTGCCTCGCGACCGTCGGCCACCGCCGGCAGTTCATCGCGGATGATTTCATTGCACAGGTCGATGCACTCATCGCAGATGAAAACCGAAGGCCCTGCGATCAGCTTCTTCACTTCGTGCTGGCTCTTGCCGCAGAAGGAGCAGTACAGGGTTTTTTCGGTCGAAGAGCCTTTTTTCTCGGCCATGTGGGCAGTGCCTCGTTACTGGGGTTCTGAATGATAACCAAATAAAAACGGCGCTTTCTGAGCCAGAAAACGCCGCTTCAGCGCCGTTGTCCGCCGTCTGGCGGAAGGTTCACGGGCGCTTGGCAATCACCTGGTCGATCAGGCCGTAGTCCTTGGCCTCGTTGGCGTCGAGGTAGTAGTCGCGCTCGGTGTCGCGTTCGACCTTCTCCAGCGGCTGCCCGGTGTTCTCGGCCAGGATCTTGTTGAGCTGTTGGCGGGTCTTGAGGATTTCACGCGCCGAGATCTCGATCTCCGTCGCCTGGCCCTGCGCACCACCGGATGGCTGGTGAATCATGATCTTGGAATTGGGCAGCGAGAAACGCTTGCCCTTGGCACCGGCGGAAAGCAGGAACGCGCCCATGCTCGCCGCAAACCCGGTGCACAAGGTGGACACGTCCGGCTTGATGAAATTCATCGTGTCGTAAATGGCCATGCCCGCGCTGACCGAGCCGCCGGGTGAGTTGATATAGAAGGAAATGTCCTTCTCCGGGTTCTCGCTTTCGAGGAACAGCAACTGAGCCACCACCAGGTTGGCGGTCTGGTCGTTCACCGGCCCCACCAGGAAGATCACGCGCTCCTTGAGCAGGCGCGAATAGATGTCGTAAGACCGCTCTCCGCGACCGGATTGCTCGATGACCATCGGCACCATGCCAAGGCCGTGGATGTCCATTGCGCTCATGTTTACTCCTGCAGATGCATTGACTGTACCGAAAAGGCGACGCCCCCAGACAAGGTGGGGCCTGTCAGGCAGACTGCAAGTCCGCCGCAGGCCCCGTCGGGTTCAGGTCAGGAAACGCCTGGCATTCAGCCCGGCTGACCCATCAGTTCGTCGAACGAGACCGCTTTCTCGGTCACCTTGGCCTTGCCCAGGACGAACTCGGCGACGTTGTTCTCGATGACCACGGCCTCGACCTCGGCCATGCGGCGGTTGTCGCTGAAGTACCAGCGCATCACGTCGGCCGGCTTCTCGTAACTGGCGGCCAGTTCCTCGACATGGGCGCGCAGCTGCTCAGGCTTGGCATGGAGTTCATTGGAACGCACCAGTTCGGCAACGACCAGGCCCAGACGCACGCGGCGCTCGGCCTGCGGGCGGAACACGTCGTCGGGAATCGGCGCCTTGTCGGCGTCCTTGATGCCACGCTGCTTGAGCTCGGCACGGGCGCCTTCGAGCAGGCGCTCCACTTCGGCCTGAACCGCGGCCTTGGGCAGGTCCAGTTCGGCCTTGGCCACGAGCGCATCCATCACGGCCGTCTTGTTGCGTGCCAGCAAACGGAACTTGACTTCACGCTCGAGGTTTTTCTTGATGTCGGCGCGCAGGGATTCGACCGATCCGTCCTCGATGCCGAGTGACTTGGCCAGCGCCTCGTTGACTTCGGGCAGGTGGGCCGCCTCGATCTTCTTGATCGTGACCAGGAAGTCGGCCGTCTTGCCGGCAACATCCTTGCCGTGGTAATCCTCGGGGAACGCCAGCGGGAAGGTCTTGCTTTCGCCGGCCTTCATGCCACGCACGGCCTCTTCGAACTCCTTGAGCATCTGACCTTCGCCGACGATGAACTGGAAGTCCTCGGCCTTGCCGCCGGAGAAGGGCTCGCCGTCGATCTTGCCTTCGAAATCGACGGTCACGCGGTCGCTTTCCTGCGCCGCCTGGTCATGGGCACGCTGGGCGAAGGTGCGGCGCTGCTTGCGCAGGATGTCGACCGTCTTGTCGATCGCGGCATCGCTGACCTCGGCGGTCAGCTTTTCGACCTCGGCGGTGGCCAGATCGCCGATCTGCACATCGGGATAGACCTCGAACACGGCGTCGAAAGAGAGCTGGCCATCGGCGCCGTCTTCCTTTTCGGTGATGCGCGGCTGGCCGGCGACACGCAGGTTGGCTTCATTGGCCGCCGTGGCAAACGCTTCGCCCACCTTGTCGTTCATCACTTCATAGTGAACCGAATAGCCGTAGCGCTGGGCAACCACGTTCATCGGCACCTTGCCGGGGCGGAATCCGTCCATCTTCACGGTACGGGCCAGCTTCTTCAGGCGGGAGTCGACTTCGGACTGGATCACGCTCACGGGCAGCGTCAGCGTCATCTTGCGTTCCAGCTTCTCAAGGGTTTCTACATTCACAGCCATGGTCTTTCTCTCGTTAGTGGTGCGCGGGGGGGGACTCGAACCCCCACACCATTGCTGGCGTCAGGACCTAAACCTGGTGCGTCTACCAATTTCGCCACCCGCGCGGGCTTGAAAACAGTCACGGGCGGCCTGCAGGACGAGCGGCAATCCGCAACGACCTTCGACCACCCGCATGAAATCGGTCAACCTTTTATTTTAACCGCGAACGCCCTCGGCAGCGGCCAGAACGCCCCCACACACCCTCAGGGCACGACCACCGGCTCGCGCTTGACCCGGAACCAGGCCGCGTACATGGCCGGCAGGGCGAGCAGCGTCAGTGCCGTGGCGACGATCAATCCACCCATGATGGCCACCGCCATCGGCCCCCAGAAGACCGAGCGCGACAGGGGAATCATTGCCAGCACGGCGGCCGCGGCCGTCAGCACGATCGGGCGCAGCCGGCGCACCGCGGACTCCACGATCGCATCCCAGGCCGGCACGCCGCGGGCGCGGTCCTGCTCGATCTGGTCGATCAGGATCACCGAGTTGCGCTGGATCATGCCCATCAGCGCGATCACCCCCAGCAGGGCGACAAAACCGAAGGGGCGGTTCAGCGCCAGCAGCGCCACCGCCACGCCCGCAATGCCCAGTGGCCCCGTCAGGAACACCAGCATGGCACGACTGAAACTGTGCAGCTGCAACATCAAAAGGGTGAAGGTGATGAACAGCATGATCGGAATCCCGGCCGCTATGGACGCCGAGCCCTTGCTGCTCTCCTCGACCGCGCCGGCCACCTCGATCCGGTAGCCGGCCTGCCCCGCCGCGGCCCATTTCGCTTCCAACGCCTTGAGCTTCGGCAGCAGTTCGGTCGTGACAGTGGCGCCCTGCAGTCCTTCGACGATATCGCTCTGCACTGTGATGGCGTAGTCGCGGCCCTCGCGCCACATCACGCCGGGCTCCCAGGTGAACACCGGCTTGGCGATCTGGGTCAGGGGAATCGACTTGCCGGACGCCGTCGGCAGGTAGGCATTGCCGATGTCCGTGATGGCATTGCGCTCGTCCAGCGGCTGGCGCAGCACGATGTCGATCAGCTTGTCGCCCTCGCGATACTGGCCGACCGTGGTGCCGGCCAGGATGGTCCGGGACGCCTGGGCGATGGACTGGCTGGTGACGCCCAGCGCGCGGGCCTTGGCCTGGTCCACTTCCAGGCGCAGCACCTTGATCGATTCGTTCCAGTTGTCGTTCACGCCTCGCGTGTTCGGGCTCTGGCGCATGATGGCCTTGACCTCGTCGGCGCGCTCGCGCAGCACCAGCGGGTCGTGGCCGACCACGCGGAACTGGACCGGATACGGCACCGGCGGGCCGTTGGGCAGCAGCTTGACCCGCCCGCGCACCTCCGGGAACTCCTGTGCCAACAGGGCCGGCAGCTTCACGCGCAGGGATTCGCGCGCCTTCAGGTCCTGCGCCAGCACGATCAGCTGGGAAACGTTGGACTGGGGAAAGATCTGGTCCAGCGGCAGATAGAAGCGGGGCACGCCGGAACCCACCCACTGGCTGACCGAGGCAACACCCGGCTGCGCCATCAGGCGCGATTCGACCCGCTTGGCCACTTCTTCGTTGGCCGCGAACGCCGTTCCTTCGGGATGCCAGAGGTCCACCAGGATCTCCGGGCGGCTCGAATCCGGGAAGAACTGCTGCTGCACCTTGCCCATGCCCGCAATGCCCAACACGAACAGCGCCACGGTGGCGCCGATGGTGATCCAGCGGTGGCGCACGCACGCATTCACCAGGCGACGAAACGCGTTGTAGAAGGGGCTGTCGAACATCTCGTGCGGTTCGTCGTGGGCCTGCCCGGCCTCGCTGGCCGCCACCACATGGGGCGGCGTCTTCAGCAGCAGCGTGCCGAGATAAGGCACAAAGTACACCGACACGATCCAGCTCAGCACCAGCGCAATCACCGTCACGGCAAAGATGGCAAAGGTGTATTCCCCCGTCATCGAGCGGGCGATGCCGATGGGCAGGAAGCCCGCTGCGGTGATCAGCGTGCCGGTCAGCATGGGCATGGCAGTCAGCTCGTAGGCGAAGGTGGCGGCGCGCACCTTGTCGTAGCCCTCCTCCATCTTGCGCACCATCATCTCGACCGCAATGATGGCGTCGTCCACCAGCAGGCCCAGCGCGATGATCAGCGAGCCGAGCGAAATCTTGTGCAGGCCGATGCCCCAGTAATGCATGGCCAGGAAGGTCATGGCCAGCACCAGCGGGATGGTGATGCCCACCACCAGGCCGGGCCGGATGTCGAGTGTCCAGCGGCGCCACAACGGATGCTGCCCCGGTCGTTTGTGCAGACCCAGGCTCAGGAAGCTGACGGCCAGCACGATCGCCACGGCCTCGATCAGCACCTTGATGAACTCGTTGACCGAATTCGCGACCGCCTTCGGCTGGTCCTGCACCTGCACCAGCTTCATGCCCAGCGGCAAGGCCTTGTCGAAGTGATCGGTGACCGTCTTCAAGGACTTGCCCAGCTCGATGATGTCGCCACCTTTGGTCATTGACACCCCCAGCGCTATCACTTCCTTGCCCTGATGCCGCACCTTGATCGACGGCGGATCGGCATAGCCGCGGCGGATGTCCGCGATGTCCGACAGGCGCAGCTGGTTGCCCGAGGCGCCGCGGATCGGCATGGCTCTGAGATCTTCGACTGCATTGAACTGGCCCGCCACGCGCACCTGCACCACGTCCAGCGGGGTCTGCACCGCGCCGGCCGATTCGACGGCATTCTGCTGGCCCAATTGCGCCAGCACCGCGTTCATGTCCAGTCCGAGCTGCGCCAGGCGCTTCTGGGAGATTTCGATGTAGAGCTTTTCGTCCTGCACGCCAAACAGCTCGACCTTGGCCACGTCGGGCACGCGCAGCAGCTGCTGGCGCACGTCGTCGGCAAAGGTCTTGAGCTCGGCGTAGCTGAAACCGTCCGACTCGAGTGCGTAGATCACGCCGTACACGTCGCCGAACTCGTCGTTGAAGAAAGGCCCGATCACGCCCTGGGGCAGCGTGCCCTTCATGTCGCCGATCTTCTTGCGCACCGAGTACCAGACGTTGGGCACGTCGGCCGCCTTGCTGGAGTCCTTGATCTGGAAAATGATCTGCGACTCGCCGGGCTTGGAATAGCTGCGGATCTTGTCCGCAAAAGGTGCCTCCTGCAGCGTGCGCTCCAGTTTGTCGGTCACCTGCTCGGCCACCTGCTGCGCGGTGGCGCCCGGCCAGTAGGTGCGCACCACCATGGCACGGAAGGTGAACGGCGGATCCTCGTCCTGGCCGAGCTGGAAGTAGGCGGCCACGCCCAGCAGCATCAGGACGATCATCAGGAAGCGCGTGAGCGCATCGTGCTCCAGCGCCCAGCGCGAGACGTTGAAGGATTTTTCGGGGTGTGCGTGCCTCATGAGCGCCTCACCGGGTGGCCGGGGCGCTGGACGAGGCGGCCGGCGCCGATGCCGGCGTCGGGGCAATGGGTGCCACCGGCGCAGAAGCTCCCGATTTCATAGCGTTCGACGACTGTTCGGCGCTGGGATCTGGCCCGTTTGGCTTGTAAATCGTGACTTTTTGCCCTGGCGAGAGCACATGGACGCCCGCCGACACCACTTTCTGCCCTGGCTGCAGGCCCGATGCGATCACCGCTTCGTTGCCGTCGGCGGTGGCGATCTGCACCGGCTGCGAACGCACCGTCATGCTGGCGGTATCGAGCACCCAGACGGCCGAGCCCTTGCCTTCCTGGCGCAGCGCGCTGGTCGGCAGCTTGATCACTCCGCCGGCCAGCTGTGCAACGGCCTGCGGCACCACATACGCCGTGGCGCCCAGCGGCAACGCCTCGCCCGCGTCCTTCTCGGACAGCGTCACCTTGACCGGGAAGGTGCGCGTCACCGGATCGGCACTGGCCGCCAGCTCGCGCACCGTGCCGCGCAAGCTGGGCCCGCCGGTCCAGGAGCGCACGGTGACCGCCGAGCCGACCGGCACCCGGGCCAGCTTGTCTTCAGGTACGGCAAACACCACATCGCGCGGGCCGTCCTGGGCGATGCGCACCACGGGTGTGCCGGCCGCCACCACCTGGCCGGCCTCGGCCTCCACGGCCGTGACCACGCCCGACACATCCGCCAGCAACTGGGTGTAACCCGTCTGGTTGCCTTGTCCGGCCAGCTGGGCCTGGGCCTGTTCCAGGGTGGCCTGTGCGGCCTTGAGCGTGGCCTCGCGGCGCTCCAGCTCGGCGCCACTGATGAAGTTCTGGTCCTTCAGCGTCCGGTAACGGGTGAGGTCCGCCGCAGCCAGGTCCCGCTGGGTGGTGGCCGCAACCACCTGGGCGCGACCCGCGTCCGCGGCCAGCTGATAGTCCCTGGGATCCAGCTGGGCCAGCAACTGGCCCGCCTTCACACGCTGCCCCACCTCGACCGTTCGCTTCGTGATCTTGCCCGCCACGCGAAAACCCAGCCGCGATTCCACGCGCGCCCGGACCTCGCCCGCGTATTCCTGGCCCGACTCGAAGGCGCCCAGGCCCACGGTGATCACTTTGACCGAGCGCACCGGTTCCTCGGGCGGCGCCGGGCGCGAACAGGCCGACACCAGCATCGCGGCACCGAGAATGGCAAGGATCGAACGGGCTGCAACCCGCTGTGAAGACGACAAGGAAAGCAATTGCATGGCCGGCTGAATCCAGTTACTGACTGACTGGTTAGTAATCTAGGGTAAATCCTGATCTCTGTCAAGCGACAATCCCCGCCGTGCCGTCTTCCCTGCCCCCACCCGTCGCGCCTGCCGGTGCGCCCACGCTGGCCCCGCCGGTGAGCCACTACGAGAATTTTCCGGTGGCGTCCTGGCTGTGTCCGCCCCGGCTTCGTCCGGCGATCGCGGCGATCTACGCCTTCGCGCGCACCGCCGACGACATCGCCGACGAGGGCGACGCAACTCCCGACGCACGCCTGGCCGACCTGGCGGCCTATCGCGCCGATCTGCACGCAGCCGCCCGGGGCGAGTCGCCTTCGCCACGCTGGCCGCCGGTGTTCGCGCCCTTGGGCAGGGTCATCGCGACCTTCGGATTGCCGGTGCCCTTGCTGGACGACCTGCTCAGCGCCTTCGAGCAGGACATCATCAAGACCCGCGACGGCGCCGGCTACGCCGACCGCGCCGCGCTGCTCGACTACTGCACCCGGTCCGCCAACCCGGTCGGGCGCCTGCTGCTGCACCTGTACGGCGTGGGCGAGGCCGAGGCGCTTGCGCAGAGTGACGCGATCTGTTCGGCCCTGCAACTGATCAACTTCTGGCAGGACCTCAGCGTGGACATCCCGCGCGGGCGTTTCTACCTGCCCCAGGACCGCTGCGCTGCGCTCGGCGTGGATCCGGGCAACCTCGAACAGACGCTGGAAGCTACTGAACTGATAGCAGAAAACGTCCAGTGGGCGCTGGGATTGATGCAAAAAGGCGCTCCACTCGTGAAAAAAGTACCCGGCCGGGCCGGCTGGGAGCTGCGCCTGGTGGTGCAAGGTGGGCTGCGCATCCTGGACAAGATCGTCGCCCTGCGCCACGCCACGCTGCGCACACGACCGCGCCTGCGCGCCTGGGATCTGCCCATCATGCTCTGGCGGGCGCTGTGGATGTGACAATCGGCGCACCGGCGGGCGGGCCCATAGGCCTGGGCCGGTGAACGTCACCGCACCTGTTCATGACCCCTGAAGCCTACGTCCAGCAGAAAGCCGCCGCCTCGGGCAGCAGCTTCTATTACGCCTTCCTGTTCCTGCCCAAGCCCCGGCGCGCGGCGATCACGGCCTTCTACGCGTACTGCCGCGAAGTGGACGATGTGGTGGACGAGGTGAGCGACCCCGGCGTGGCCCGCACCAAGCTGGCCTGGTGGCAGAGCGAGGTCCACAAGGCCTTTTCGGGCCAGGCCTCCCATCCGGCACTGCAGGCCTTGATGCCGCACTGCCCTGTCTATGGCATCGAGCCCCGCCATCTTCTGGAGGTGATCGAGGGCTGCCAGTTGGACCTGGAGCAGACCCGCTACCTCGACTACCCGGCCCTGCAGCGCTACTGCCACCTCGTGGCCGGCGTGGTGGGCGAGGTCTCGGCGCTGATCTTCGGTCAGACCGACCCTGCCACCACGGCCTACGCGCACAAGCTCGGCCTGGCCTTCCAGCTCACCAACATCATTCGCGACGTCGGCGAGGACGCGCTGCGCGGGCGCATCTACCTGCCGATCAGCGAGCTGCAGCAGTTCGATGTGAAGGCCCATGAAATCCTCAAACGCAGCTATTCGGAGCGCTTCACCGCCCTGATGGCGTTCCAGGCCCGGCGCGCCCACGGCCTGTACGACGAAGCGCTGGCGCTGCTGCCGGCCGCCGACCGCCGCGCCCAGAAACCCGGCCTGATGATGGCCAGCATCTACCGCACACTGCTGCGCGAGATCGAGCACGACCAGTTCAAGGTGCTGCACCAGCGCATCGCCC
>ERZ795030.4836-NODE-4836-length-12922-cov-9.165384_pt1 | contig 12922 bp, 9 predicted proteins | sample MGYA00375122_ERZ795030 | MGnify/ENA primary metagenome ERZ795030 (study PRJEB30165, sample SAMN05720146) | activated sludge metagenome | isolation source: anaerobic digester from wastewater treatment plant | place: Japan | collected 2015-04-20 ...
AAAGACTATAGCCATATTCTAAGTAAATAGTAATATATAACTATTTACTTATTTTAGAAAACTAGACATTTATCTTTTAAGAACAATATTAATATAACAATAGATTTTTATTGTCATTATAAAGAACTTCATCATTTATTTATCATCCAATAAACATTATCATCTAACTTGAAAGATTAACTACACTCATAGACCAATAAGAAATGCTTCGCATTACCTTTATTGTTTTATTATCGCGTTTGATTGATCAATTATTTTCTTTTCTGTTCCTGATAAGCCGCCATTAATAACTAATTTCAAGCAAAAATAGCTGAAATTGGTTTAGAATCAAAAAGTCGGAGATCATTTCAGTTGAATAGTTTTCTAAAATACGCAAAACCTTATAAAAAATATTTTTTGTTTGGCCCTATATTTATGGTGATCGAAGCGACAGGAGACATTGTCCTGCCATTTTTAGTCGCTCAAATTATCAACAACGGTGCGGTTAACCATGATATCCCTTACATTCTGCGAACCGGCGGATTGATGGTTGGCTTTTCCGTTATAATGGCCGTTTTTGGCACTTTGGGTGCAAAATTTGCCGTCAACGGATCGGTTAACCTGGCTGCCGATTTACGCTTTGACGTATTCAGCAGAATTCAGGAATTTTCGTTCAAAAACATCGATGATTTCAGTACGGGATCTTTGATTACCCGCATCACCAATGATATTACCCAGATTCAGACTTTCGCAATGTCCTTATTGAGAGGGGTTTTCCGTTCTCCGGTAATGTTGATCGGTGCGGTGATAATGGCTTTTCGTCTTAATTCACAATTGGCGATCGTCATATTAATCGTTATACCGGTTCTCGGATCGGCAATTTTCACGATTATCACCAAAGCCTCCCCCCGATTCACAACGATGCAAGAGCAATTAGATAAGCTTAATTCGGATATCAGCGAATCGCTGACGAACATCAGAGTTATCAAGTCCTTCGTTCGGGAAGATTACGAAAATAAAGATTTTTCCGTTGTCAACGAAGGTTTACGTGAAAAAAGTATTGCCGCAATGAAAATGGTCATCCTCCAACAGCCGGTCATTACCGCAACTATGAATATCACAACCTTAGCGGTTGTTTGGTTTGCCGGACGACAGATCATCGTGGGCAGTATGCCGATCGGGAATCTGGCAGCGTTCATCACCTATATTACTCAAATCCTGATGTCACTGAACTTACTTGCCAATATCTTTTTGCAAGGGTCGCGGGCAATCGCTTCTTCAAAAAGAATCAATCAGGTGATGGAAACAACGATTGAACTGGATGACAGCCATGCTGCCTTCCCGGAAGCGATGGTGGAAAAAGGGGAAATTGAATTCAGACATGTCTCCTTCCGTTATTTCAAAACCAATCACGAAAATGTTTTGGATGATATCAACCTGGCTATTTCAGCTGGGGAAACCGTCGGGATGATCGGCTCTACCGGAAGCGGAAAAACCACAATGGTTCAGTTGATTCCGCGCCTTTATGATGCCGATGAAGGTGAAGTTCTGGTGGATGGGATCAACGTCAAAGATTATTCACTGAAAAAACTACGGGAGGGCGTCGCGTTGGTCCTTCAAAAGAATACGCTGTTTTCCGGCACGATTGCCGAAAATTTACAATGGGGGAATGAATATGCCACGGAAGAAGAGATGAGAGCGGCCGCAAGAATCGCACAAGCCGAATCTTTCATCGATTCGCTTCCCGACGGGTTTGAAACCGATTTGGGACAAGGAGGAGTCAATCTTTCGGGCGGACAGAAGCAACGTTTATGTATTGCCCGCGCTTTATTGAAGAAACCAAAAATACTGATCCTTGATGACAGTACCAGCGCAGTGGATACCGCAACCGAAGCTAAAATCCGCAAAGCGTTTTCCGAGAATCTTCAAGGAATTACCAAAATTATTATTGCCCAACGGATCAATTCCGTGATCGACGCGGACAAAATCGTCGTGCTCAATGAGGGGAAAATTGTCGGTTGCGGCGTTCATCAGGATCTGATTAAAACCTGTGTTCCGTATCAAGAAATTTATTATTCGCAAAAAGAGAAAAACAAAGAGGGCGAATAATGGATACACAGCGAATGGAAAGACTTGCAAAGAAGTACAGGAACATCAACCATAACGGTGTCGCTCAGCCCAAAACCTTTGCGATAAACACGATGTCCGCGCTCCGTGCGAAATCTTTATCTTCAAATGATAAGCCGAAAAATATGGGCTATACCATCAAGCGGTTACTTGATTATCTGGAAAATGATAAGAAATTGCTGATTACTGCGATTGCTTGCATTTTATTTCAGACAATAGCCACCCTTGCGGGTTCGTACATGATCCGTCCGATCATCAATACCTACATAACCCCGAAGAACGGACAGGGGGATCTTCATGGGCTGGCAAATTCCTTAGTCATTCTGGCTTTCATTTATTTGTCCGGCGTTATTTTACAGTATTTACAGCTGCGGATTATGGTGGGCGTCAGTCAACGCAGCTTGGTTCGATTAAGGCGAGATTTATACAATAAGCTTTTAAACCTGCCGATTCGATTTTTTGATACCAACTCCAGCGGAGATATCATGTCACGATTCACCAATGATGTCGACGCTGTCGGTGAAATGCTCAATACGACAATCGTCCAACTGGTTGCGGGGACCATCACACTTATCGGTACTTTGGGATTGATGATCTACACAAATATTTGGCTGACTCTCATTACCTTGGTTATGATTCCGATTTTTACCTATGCAAGCAGGTCCATTATTCAATTCAGCCGGAAACCGTACAGTCAACAGCAGACCGCATTGGGAATCTTGGATGGTTTCGCACAAGAAACAATCAACGGCCAAAAGGTGGTTAAGGTCTTCACCCGTGAAGAGATCGTCAAGGATGAATTCAAATATTTAAATGATGATTTACGCCGAAAACAGATCGTAGCTCAATTTCGTTCCTCAATCATGGGACCGGTTACTCATAACTTGAGCAACTTTAGCTACGCTTTGACGACCGGCATCGGATCCATTTTATGTATTACGCAAGGATTTGATATCGGAGGTTTGACGGTTTTTGTGAACTACACTCGTCAGTTCAGCCGTCCGATCAATGAAATCTCGATGCAAATGAACACCGTCTTCGCCGCATTGGCGGGGGCGGAAAGGGTATTCGAGTTGTTGGATGAGCCGCCGGAACCGCCGGATGCACCGGATTGTGTCAACGTTGATCATCTGGTCGGACATGTTGTGATGAATCACGTCAATTTCGGGTATTACCCGGACAAACTTGTCCTTCACGATATTTCTCTTTATGCAAAACCCGGACAAAAAATCGCTTTTGTCGGTTCCACCGGTGCCGGAAAGACTACAATAACCAACCTTCTTACTCGTTTTTATGATATCCAATCCGGAGAAATCACGATCGACGGGATCCCGATCGATAAAATCCAGCGTAAGATATTACGTCGAAACATTGCGATGGTTCTTCAGGATACCCACCTGTTTACCGGAACCGTGCGCGAGAATATCCGATACGGTCGGTTGGACGCAACCGACGACGATGTAATCACCGCCGCAAAAGTCGCCAATGCCCATTCCTTTATCATGCATCTCGAGAAAGGATATGATACGATGCTCGAAAATGACGGAGCTAACCTTAGCCAAGGACAAAGACAATTACTGAACATTGCCAGAGCTTCTATCTCCAAAGCGCCAATCCTGATACTGGACGAAGCAACCAGCTCGGTCGACACCAGAACGGAACGCCATATCGAAAAGGGAATGGATGCATTAATGTCCGATCGCACAACCTTCGTGATTGCTCACCGGCTTTCCACAGTCCGAAATGCCAATGCCATCATGGTTCTGGAAAAGGGAGAAATCATCGAACGAGGAGATCACGATGATCTGCTACAACAAAGGGGACGATATTACGAACTTTATTCCGAATTGGCGGAATTGGATTAATGGATTTTTTCAATGCTGTTATGCCGAAACGCAGACTTTCGGCATAGAAAAATCGGTTCGGGAATAATTTCGTTTATAATATGTGTTACAAAATTCGTGATACCGATAAAAAAACGGAATATTTAACGGGATATGAGTCATTTATCTTGTCAACAATAAAAAAGACTCGTATAATGATTAAATAAATTGTTTTTTGGAGAAATTACAAAGTGATGGAATCAAACGCATCCCAAAACGGGCAAGGGGCAACTTCTGAACCCTTTGACAACATGGAAACCCTTCTCGAGTCGAAGGGACTTAATATCGATTTTCCCCAACAGGGTGAAATTCGTCAGGGAGTTATCGCAAGCATTACACCGGATCAGATTCTGGTAAATGTCGGAACAAAGTCCGAAGGGATTATTTCCGGAAAAGAACTGGAAGCAATTTCAAAATCGGAACGCGATAGCTTGAATGTGGATCAAAAAATCGCCGTTTACATTCTTGATCCTGAAGATTCCAACGGGAATCTGGTCCTTTCCTACACACGAGCACGGGAAGAAGAAAGTTGGAAGCGAGCGGAACAATTGCTTAATTCCAAAGAACCGTTCGAGACAAAAATTGTCGGCTATAACAAAGGCGGCTTAATTGTCGAATTGGGTTCACTTCGCGGTTTTATTCCTGCTTCTCAAATCAGTTTGTCCAGACGGGTCGATGTCAGCGGGGAAACACCCGAACAACGATGGGGGAAGATGGTCAATCAACCGATTAAAGTTTCCGTGATTGAAGTGGATCGCGAACGAAGGCGTTTGATTTGCTCCGAGCGGGCAGCCAGTACCGAGACCCGCGAATCTCTGAAAGAACATGTTATCGAATCTTTGAAAGAAGGGGATATCCGGACCGGTCGGGTTGCCAGTCTGGCGGATTTCGGCGCATTTATTAATATCAGCGGAGCGGACGGACTTGTTCACCTTTCCGAAATATCGTGGGATCATATTAAACATCCCAGTGAGGTTTTGCAGGTCGGACAGGAAGTAAAGGTAAAGGTCATCAGTATCGATAAGGAAAAGAAACGAATCGGTTTGTCTATTCGTCAAACTCAGGAAGATCCGTGGGCCGAACGGGTGGCAAAATATCAGGTCGGGCAGCTGGTCGAAGGGACAATCACTCGATTGACAAAATTCGGTGCCTTTGCAAAGCTGGATGACAATATCGAAGGTCTAATCCATATTTCGGAAATCAGTGAAAAACGGATTGACCACGCCAAAGAAGTGCTGCATGAAGGTGAGAAAATCACTTTACGCGTGATCAAAATTGACCCGGCCAATCATCGGATCGGTTTATCCGTTCGACGGGTAGATTCCATGGCATATGCAGATATGGATTGGGAATCACTATTGGACAGTGATCTTGAAGCGGTCGAGAAATCAACCGAAGACGAAGAAAAATAAGCCGAAAAGCTGAACAATACAGGCTGTCTCAAAGATAACGGGACAGCCTTTTTATTTAACTTTTTATATAAATCGGATGAATCGCAAAGAACGAATGGAAAAAGTTGTAAAACTTTAATAAAATGCAACAATTAAAAAACGGTAAAATTATCTTTAGTAAATTTTATGAGAGAACCGAAAAGGATTCCTTTCAGCGGGTTTGTGAAATTTAATGAAAAATCAGACTTTTTATGTCCTCGCGTTATTTGATGAAAAAACAAATCAAATTTTCACCGAATTAACAGAAAACCTGAAAAAAAATAACATTGACTTTCTTGAGGAACTTCCCCACATAACATTAGGCGGATACACGGAAGTTCCCGAAAGCGAAATTACCTCTTGGGTTAAGGAATTTTCTGAAACTCACTGCCCATTGAAAATAAATTTCAATCATATCGGATTATTCCCCCAAAGCATCTGTTTTATCGGACCAAAGGTGAACGAGGAGTTGTTACGTTTTCACCGGGAATTTCATGCCAATTTTGACAGTTGTTTCACCGAGATTGGCTATAACTTCACTTTGTGTTCAGAGAATTGGGTCCCGCACATGACGATAATCACCGGAAATGCGGAGAATATTTTCAAAGGAATCCCGATTTTGTTTTCCGCTTTTCAGCCGTTTATCGGGACGATCACAGAACTGGCAATCTATCAATTCGATCCTTTTCTCGAACTTCGACGGTTCCCGTTAAAACACCCTGATTTCCAAACAGACAAAAAAAGATGAAACTTTCGGGCAAAACAAAGGAAAATTTATGAACTTTATTATTGACGGTCATGAAGATTTAGCATTTGAAGCATTGGCAAATCAGCGGGATACAACGCGTTCCGTAGCTGAAATCAGAGAAAAAGAACCGCAAAATACCGAAAATCAGGTGACGCTCGGCTGGCCCGAAATGCAAGCGGGGAAAGTAGGGATTATTTTTGCCACGATCTTCATCGAACCGCCTGCACATCAAACGCCTCCCAAACGGACGGGAGTCAATTATGGCACACCGGATGAATTTCATCAGTCCGTTCGGAAACAACTCGATTTTTATGAACAATGGGAAGATTCCTGTCCCGATAAATTCACGATCATCCGATCTCTTTCGGATCTTGATCAAACAATTTCCCGTTGGCAGCGAGAAGTTGAAAATCCGACCGGCTCGACGTTACCGGTCGGGTTGGTTCTTTTACTGGAAGGGGCGGAAGGTTTGCGCAAAGAAGACGATCTCGATGAATATTATGATCGGGGTTTGAGAATCGTCGGTCCGGTGTGGGAAGGCGGCCGTTGGTGCGGCGGGACTTATTCTCCCGATTCGATGCGTTTTACTCCGGAAGGAAAAAGGTTCCTTGAAATTCTTGCATCCAAGGGATTTATTTTGGATGTCGCTCATATGAACACTTTCAGTGCCGATGAAGCCCTTGATCTTTATGAAGGAACCGTGATCGCCAGCCATTGTAATTGTCGCCGATTACTGAAATCACCGGAAAATCAGCGCCATTTTGATGACGAAACCATTCGAAAATTAATCGATCGCGATGGGGTAATGGGTGTGATCCCGTTTAACAATTTTCTGGATACCGGTTGGAAAAATGGCATGCCACGGAATCGCGTGACGCTGGATCTTTTAGCACAACATATTGATCATATCTGCCAGTTGGCGGGGAATGCGGATCATGCGGCAATCGGCTCTGATTTGGATGGCGGCTTCGGCTATCCCAATATTCCGGAAGAGATGAATGATATTCAAGATTTGCAGAAATTGGAACAGATTTTGCAGCGAAAAGGATATACACCGGAGGATATAATGAAGATATTCAACGGGAACTGGATCAGAGTTTTAAAAAGAGGTTTACCATGACAGAACAGAACAACGAGATACCGGGAAATGAGACACAAAGCGAAGAAATCAGAGCGCAAAAAAGGCTGCGAAACGCCCTTTTTGTAACTTTAGGCGGTTACCTGATCCTTGTTCTGGGCGCCAAACCGTCCATTTTCGGATTGGATCGCAGTCCGGTCATCGGATTTGTGCAAACAGCCACTTTTATTATCGGACTCGGGATTATCTGTCTCGGCGGCCGGATGAGCTTACGAAGCTTTTGGAAGGGCAAAAAGATTTCATTGACAGCCGATTTTGGGCTGCGCGTGGTCGCGACCGGATATGTGATCGCAATATTTACCGCGATGGCCGATGTGTTCGGTTTCGGTTCGCACCCGCTACCGGGAGTACCGTTCTTCGGTCCGTTGCAAGCCCGCGGCGTCATTTTGGGAGAAGCGATTATCGCAGTCGGGTTGATCATGATGTTTTCTCCCGTCGATGAAACAGAAGAAAAATCAAAAGACCGGCAATCAAATTCGGAAAAAAGCGCTTAGTATTTACCGTAAATCATAGATCTTAAAATTTGAAAAACTTACGCTGATCGGAGAAACTCCTTGGGAATTAGCCAATAAGCCGATAGCACCGCTTTTTAAAAGGGAGTCTTTCGTCTCGTACAAAAAGACATCATTTATAAAAAATCTTAATGTTTCACCTTTGATTCGCATGCCTAAGGTAAATTTTTGCGGTCCGCCAGTGCGAATTTGTCCGTTGACGCTCCAATCCGCCAAAGGCAACATCTTTCCGCCGTATCTTTGTTCCACCCGTGTCTGTCCCTGACAATTAATCAGAAAGCGATCATAATTATCTTTATCGCCATAACGGAAGAATACTCCGTAATAATCCGAACTGTCAGAACAAATCGGCAAGGTCACATCGACGCTCAAATAGTAATCCGTCTTGGGATGATAGTCTAAAAAGGAAGCGATCGAACCGGCCGAGAATTGAATCGCAAGTGTCAATTCATTGTTCGAAATGACGGCATTTCCCTGATCAGATCGAAAAGTTTGCCAAAAGTTTTCATTGAGGAATACATCTTCCAGTAAAACTTCCCCGACATCGGGTTTCATATCCTTTGTGGGGAAGGCGGTCGGTGTGCTGAGCGGGCGGGGTGTGGCAGTTGCGGGGAACCATTGGACAGTCACCGTCGGAGAATCGATTGCCGTCGGAACCAGCGTTTTCTGATTTTGAAAGGTCATCGTTTCGGTCGGTTCCGTTAAGGAATAAATATTGACCTGATCACAACCTGTCATGACAGAGAAGAGCATCATCCAAAAGAGCAATTTGAAACTCAACCTTCGCATCATCATCGATCACACTTTCAGGTGCGCAACCGTAACGCCTTCTCCGCCTTCATTATCTTTTCCGTTCTCGATATATTTTACATAAGGAGAATCCAACAGAAATTGCCGGGCAGCTTGCCGCAATTTTCCCGTCCCCTTTCCGTGGATAATTCGAACATAAGGAAGTCCGGCTAAAACAGCCTCATCCAGATATTTTTCCAATAGATCGATCATTTCCTCGGCGGTTTTTCCGCGGAGATCTATTTCCACACCCGGCGAAGGATGGAAAATTTCACCGCTTCCTTTTCGCTCTTCCATTTTAACCGGGGATTCCGTCTTTCCGGTCGGTCCTCCGGTATTTTCATCGTTATTCCCCGTATCATCGGATTTCCGAATCAAATCTTTTATCGGAACCCGCATTCGCAGCGCTCCCAACAGAATTTCGGCTTCGTCTCCGTCTATTGTTGTGATCGTAGCTAAGGAATTCGTTCCCAACGAACGAACCCGGACTTTTTCACCGATTTTCAGCGGCGCCGAGTGGTAAGTTTTCAATTTGCTTTTCTTTTCGATATGATTCTCGATGGATTGAGCGGCTTTTTCACTTTCTTTTAACCCTTCTTCAAGCGGTTTCAACTCGCCGAGAGGTATTTTGGCTGCCGCATAAGCTTTGCGCAATTTGGCAAGCTCCGTTTTTAGTTCTTTAATTTCCTCTTCGGTTTCGCTGTGTGCTTCGCTTAGGATTTTTTCTTTTTCTGCTTCGATCTCTTCCAACTGTTTTCGCAATTTGCGTTCATCATTTTCTGCTAAACTGCGTAACCGATCCGCTTGCGATCGCGCTTTTCGAGCCGCCTCCTGTTGACGATGAATTTCGTCCAACAACGCTCCGGTATCCTGAACTTCGGGATCGATCGTTTCACGAGCATCCTCTAAAATTTCGGCAGGCAATCCCAACTTCTCGGCGATTAATAAAGCGTTTGAACGTCCGGGAAGTCCGATACTGAGTCGATAGGTAGGCCTTAATGTTTTGAGATCAAATTCCATCGATGCGTTGATCGCCCCCGGAGTCACATGAGCAAAAGTCTTGAGTTCGGAAAAATGAGTCGCGACAAAGCACGGAATATGCTTTTTTATCAGATACTGCAGGATCGCCCGCGCTAAAGCCGAACCTTCCTGAGGATCGGTTCCCGACCCCAGTTCATCCAGCAAAACCAATGTTTTGGAATCGGCTTCTTTCAAAATTCGAATAATATTGGTAATATGCCCCGAAAAAGTGGAGAGCGATTGTTCGATCGATTGCTCATCTCCGATATCCGCAAAAACATTCTTGAAAACCGAGAATTCCGAACCGGATCGGACTGGGATGTGCAAACCGGATTGTGCCATCAGGATCAGCAGCCCGATTGTTTTGAGGGATACGGTCTTACCGCCGGTATTCGGTCCCGTTATGACAACCGCAAACGTTTCTTCGTCCGGTACAACGTCAATCGGAACCGCGGTTTCCACCGGCAAAAGCGGATGCCGTGCCTGATAGAGTTTGATGACCGGATTCCCTGTTTTTTTATAGGGATCAACCAATAACGGTTCCGCCGCCCGCAAATCATCGGCATATTTGGCACACATCATGGCAAAATCAATTTCCGCCAACGCTTCAACCGATTGTTCGATCTGATCGGCATAGTCACCGACAAAAGCGGTCAAATTCTGCAAAATCCGGATGATTTCATTTCGTTCATCCAGTTGTAATGCCTGATAAACATTATTCAATTCGACTGTCGCCAGCGGTTCCACAAACAAGGTGGCTCCGCTCGAGGATTGATCATGAATAATCGATTTCAGTTGCCCTTTATATTCGGCTTTAAGAGGAATGACATATCGCCCATTTCGTTGGGTAATGATCGGTTCCTGAAGCATCGGTTGATAGCGGGATTCCTTGACCATTTTCTCAAGTCTGCCCAACAATCGGTTATAAGAAAGGCGGATCTCACGCCTTATCGACGTCAATTTCTCCGAAGCGCTGTCTAATACTTCTCCCCGATCATTGACCGTGAAATTAATCCGTTCGATTAAACCGGCCGGAGGAATCAAGTTTTCTGCGATCGCAGCTAAATTGGGATATTCCGCTTCATGATGGGACAGGGAACGATAAAGATCTCTGGCGACCGAAAGCGTATAAGCAATTTCCACAAAAGCTTTCGCTTCTAAAGTTCCCTGTTTCCGGGCGACTTCCAAGTACGGACGTAAATCACTGCAACCGCCGAGTCGAAAGGTGTCGTTGACACTTAACAATTTTCGAGCTTCGGTTGTCAGACTGAGCTTATAGCGAATGATCGAAGAATCCGTTTCGGGATGAAGGTTTTGTGCCATTTGTTCCGAAACATTAAAACTTGCATATTGCGCAAGTCTTCGAATGACTTCCGGATATTCCAGCATCTTGAGTGATTTTTTGTCCATTTTATGCACTTATCAATTGCTATACGAGTTCACCGATCATCGTCCAGGGTCCCGTCCAATTAATTTTTACCGGTAAAATCAGACCTGTCAAATCCGATTCGCTTTCGACATAGACTAAGTCCATATGCTCTGTTCTTCCCATCCAACGGCCTTTTTGTTTTTCTTCAAACAGCACAGGAAGAATTTTCCCTTCCAAGGCCGCGTGAAGCTCGGTTGCAATCTGTTCCTGCAACGTCTCAACGGCCCGAAAACGCCGCCATTTTTCTTCATCGGAGACATCATCCGGCATCGTCCGCTCCGATAAAGTGCCTTTTCGCGGAGAATAACGGGCAAGATGCACCACATTCAGTTTCAGATCCGCAAGTTGTCGGAACGTATCTTCAAATTGCGCTTCTGTTTCTCCGGGAAACCCGACAATAATATCCGTCCCGATCGAGACCCCCGGTATCTTTTCGCGGATATGAGAAATCAAATTACGATACTCTTCATCCGTATAACCGCGACGCATATTTTCAAGCACCGTATTATTGCCCGCTTGTGCCGGAACTTCAATATGTTTCATGACCTTCGGTAACTCGCGCACCATATCCAAGAGTTCATCCGTTATCCAATTCGGGTGGCTGGTCAAAAACCGAATTCGTTCGATGCCGGGGATTTCATGTATTTCCCGCAACAGTTCAGCCAAGGTCGGATAACCGGCTGTATCCAATCCGTAACGGTCTACGATTTGCCCCAATAAGGTGACTTCTTTCACACCTTGCTCAGCCAACGAACGCGCGTGGTCAAGTATTTCTTGTGGATTGCGGCTTCTTTCCGCTCCACGCTTATATGGAATGATACAGTAAGCACAGGCATGAGAACAACCGTAAACAATCGGAATAAAGCCGGCGACCGTTTTTTTTCGGCGGCTAGCCGGCAAAGTCAATTTGCCCGGTTCCCAAACCGTATCCGTTTCAACATTTCGGGAAGCTGATGCTTCACCGATATACTCCTGCCGAATCAAAAAATCGATAATCGGCTTCGGATTGGAGGGCGGCGCAAAAACATCGACATAAGGCAATTTTTTGCGAATCTCCGTCTGATCTTTAAATCCGACCATACAACCCATTACGCCCAACACCAGATCCGGATTTTTCTTTTTGAGCGGTTTCAGCGAGCTGAGCCTGCCGATCGCTTTATCTTCGGCACTTTGCCGAACCATGCAGGTATTCAGGACAATCACATCCGCTTCTTCGATGATCGGTGATTCGCTATACCCCAAACGTTCCAATGCGGATGCCAATCGCTGAGAGTCAGCCACATTCATCTGGCAACCTTCAGTCCAAATATAATATTTCATCATTCAATCATACTTTCATACATTCAAACGATCCGGAAAAGGAACAGCCATTCCCAAGAATTCCCATCCGAATATGGTTTAATCTTCCGATTCGTTCCGATTTTTATCTTCGTAAACTATAAACAAGCTGTCAACCTTTTTTCTCAATCACCCAAAAATGGGAAAGGCCCAGCGCTTTCAAGGGAGTTCTTTCTAAAAAAAGGAAGATTTTTCGCAGCATCAGTCCCAATCCCTTTGAACGGGCAATAATATTATCATAAGCGCCGAAAATGACCGTCCTGGAAATGACTTCGACCGGAAGACCATTCAATTTGCGCTGCAAATCCTTGGTCGTATATACGTTTACATGCGGTGCCAGTTTATCTCTTAATTTTCGCGGTAAGTAATTGACCCCAAACTTATTTCCGAAATGGTATTTCCCTTTCCAATAAATTCCGTGAGTTTCAAAAGGATACCAACGATTGGGGCAAAACAAAATCAACCTTCCTCCCGGCTTCAGGCAACGAACTATTTCTCGCAGGCAGGCAACATCATCATCCACATGTTC
>ERZ795030.4844-NODE-4844-length-12901-cov-7.097307_pt1 | contig 12901 bp, 12 predicted proteins | sample MGYA00375122_ERZ795030 | MGnify/ENA primary metagenome ERZ795030 (study PRJEB30165, sample SAMN05720146) | activated sludge metagenome | isolation source: anaerobic digester from wastewater treatment plant | place: Japan | collected 2015-04-20 ...
CATGGTATGTATCCTCACTTTCAAATGTTGTGCGGTTAGGGTAATGGATAATTGATAATTGACAATCAAGGAAACGCGCCGCGTGGGAGGTTTTCGACGCCTGTCCATATCGTCATGCCCGTAGGGACGGCCCTGTGCGGCCGCCTGCCCGGGCGATAAACAATCTGGAAACGTGCCGCGCGGGAGGTTTTCGACGCCTGTCCGTCGCGCATCGGATAATCCGTAACCCGCAGGGATGGACATCCTCCGTCCGTCGCGAATGTTTCGCCTGACACTTTTATATGCTATCACATCATCCCGCTAAAGTAAAGAAGCAAGATGATATATTATGTTTGCACGCGGGGAAACGCGGCGGCCGGCGCCCCCGCGGTTTGCCTTGATTTTACGTCGTACCGGCGCCCGAAACGCGCGTTAAACCCGCTCGATCACGCCGCAGCCGATGCGGTTGCCCGAATCGCCGGCGGGCTGGCTGGTGAAGTCGTCCCGCTTGTCGTGCACGATGACGGTCTTGCCGACGGCTTCTTCGGGCGTAAAGCGCTCCGTATAAAACGCCTGGAACGCGAAGCCGCGGTTGGAGAACAGCGGCGGCAGATCGCCCGCGTGCGCGGGGTGCGGGCAGTCGCCGGGATTGTAGTGGCCCAGCGCGTCCGAGAACGGCGAACCGGGCGCGCCCGTGCACGCGCCGCCCGCGTGGATGTGGAAGCTGAGCACGTTCGAGGCGCAGGGCGCGGCGTCGTAGGGAAGGCCGCGGAACTCGGCCGTCAACAGCGTGCCCTTGCCCGCGGCGTAGAACGATACGCGGCCGGAAAGCTTCGGGTATGCGGAGCCGCCCGCGACTTCGGCGCGCGCGCGGGGCTTTCCCAGCGGCAGCAGCATGGTTTGCGCGTAGGGTGCGTGTTTCATCGCAAAAACCTCTTTTCTTCCACAATATGCGCTTGACAGGCGTTCCCGTTCGCTTTACAATGCACATGCAAATGCGAATGATTTGCAATATACGAAAGCAAGGGTAGGAAATGAAACGCTTCGCCATAAGAAACCCACTCTGCCTGCTCCTCGCCGCAGCGCTCGCGCTCCCTCTGATGGGCTGCGGCGGCGGCAAAGCGCCGGGGGATGGGAAAAATCCGGATAAAATCACAGTCGCCGTGACCATCGCGCCCGAGGCCGCCTTCGTCGGGGCGGTGTGCGGCGATCTCGTCGAGATCGTTTCCATGGTGCCGCCCGGCGCGAGCGCGGAGACCTTCGAGCCTTCGCCCGCGCAGATGGAAGAGCTTAACCGCGCGTCGATCTACTTTGCCATAGGCATGCCGGTCGAGGAGGCGTATATACTCTCCTCGATCCCGGAGGGAATCGGGGTCGTGCCGCTTCAGGACGAAGTAGCGGCCGTCTACGCGCCTCGCGTGTTCGACGCGGGCGAGCCCGACCCGCACATTTGGCTTTCGCCCGGGCGCGCCAAGGTCATGATCGAGGCCATATCGCGCGAAATGGCGGCGCTCGATCCCGCGAACGCCGAGATCTACGCCGAAAACGCGCGGGCGTATCGTGCCGAGCTCGACGCGCTCGACGAATACATCCGCGCCGCGCTCGCGGATACCGCAAAGAAGACCTTCATCGTCTACCACCCGGCTTTCGGCTACTTCGCCGAGGATTACGGCCTCGCCATGGTCGCCCTCGAGGAGGAAGGCAAGGAGGCGACCGCGCAGCGCCTCGAGGAGGTCGCGGACTTCGCGCGGGAAAACGGCATCAAATTCGTTTTCTATCAGGAGGAAATGTCAATCCGGCAGGCGGCCGCATTCGCCGAGGAGATCGGCGGGGAGGCGGTCATGCTCTCGCCGCTCTCCGAGGATTATATCAACAACCTCATGGCGATGGCCGACGCGCTCGCGGAGGCGCTCAAATGAACGGGCGCGCGGTGCGCATAGAGGGCCTTTCGGTCTATTACGGCAAAACGGCCGCGCTCACGGACGTCCGGCTCGACGTTTGCGAGGGGGAGTACCTGGGCATCATCGGTCCCAACGGCGGCGGCAAGTCCACGCTGCTCAAGGCGATGCTCGGCCTCGTCAAGCCGGCCTCCGGCCATGTCGAGGTGTTCGGCGCGCCTCCGGGCGGCGGCCGCGCGGCCGTGGGATACGTGCCCCAGTTCGCCGCGATGGACAAGCGCTTCCCCATCACGCTGCTCGAGGTGATCCTCACGGGCAGGCTTAAAAAAGGCCTCGCACCGTTCTTCGCGTACTCGAAAGAGGACGAGGCCGCCGCCCGCTCGCTCGCGGAGCGCGTGGGAGTCGGCCATCTCGCGGCAAGAAGGCTTTCCGACCTTTCGGGCGGCGAATTTCAGAAGATGCTCATCGCGCGCGCTCTCGCCGCAAAGCCGAAGCTGCTGCTGCTCGACGAGCCGACCGCCAGCGTGGACGCATCCTCGCGCGAGCAGATCTATTCTCTTTTGAGCGAGCTCAACCGGGATATGACCATCGTACTCGTCACGCACGACCTGCTCGCCGTGTCCGCGCAGGTGAAAAAGCTCGCCTGCCTCAACGGGAGGCTCGTCTACCACGGCGAGCCTGAGCTGACTTCGCCCGTCGTCAACTCTCTGTACGGCTGTCCCGTGGACCTGATCGCCCACGGCGTACCCCATCGCGTGCTCGCGGAGCACGGGGAAGGAGGCTGCTGTGTTTGAAGCGCTGTTTCAATATCAATTTTTGAGGAACGCCCTGTTCTCGGGGCTGCTCGCGAGCGTCGCCTGCGGCATCGTGGGCGTGATCGTCATCGAGAAGAAGCTCGTCATGATGAGCGGGGGCATCGCGCACACGTCCTACGGCGGCGTGGGGCTCGGCTATCTTTTGGGCTTCGAGCCCATACTCGGCGCGTTCCTGTTCTCCGTGCTCGCGGCCGTCGGCATCGGCTATGTGAAAAGAAAGGGCGGCACGCGCTCGGATGTCATAGTGGGCCTGTTCTGGTCGCTGGGCATGGCGCTGGGCGTGCTGTTCATCGGCCTGATGCCGGGCTATCCGCCGGATCTCACGTCGTACCTGTTCGGCGGCATACTCTCGGTCACGCGGACGGATCTTACGATGGCGCTCGCGCTGAGCGCCATTGTGGCGCTCGTCGTGGCCATGTTCTACAACGACTGGAAGGCGTATCTGTTTGACGAAGAATTCGCCGCGATCCTCGGCGTCAGGACCGCCGTGCTCGAATACCTGCTTCTCATACTCGTCGCGATGACCATTGTCGCGCTCATTCGCGTCGTGGGCATCATACTGGTCATGGCGCTGCTCACCGCGCCCGCCGCGACGGCGGGGCTTTTGACGGGCAACCTCAAGAGACGGATGCTCTACGCGGTGCTCATCGGCGCGCTCTGCTGCACGGCCGGGCTCTGGGTCTCCTACGCGCTCGACATCGCTTCCGGCGCGTCCATCGTGGTGCTTTGCGCGGTGTGCTACTTCGCGGTCTTCGGCGTGCGCGCGCTCATGGAAAAGCTCGGGCAACGCAGGCTTCGCCCGGATGAAGCGGAGGGCGCGTCATGAAGGAAAAGCTCGATGCCGGAAGCGCGCTCGCCCAAAGCGGCCTTCGAAACACCCGCCCGCGCGCGGCGGTGCTCTCGCTGCTCGAGGCAAGCGCCGCACCGCTCTCCGCGGAGCAGGTATACCTCGCGCTTCGCGAAAAAGGCGTCGCCGCGAACCTTTCGACCGTCTACCGCGCCATAGAGGCGCTGTGCGAAAAAGGGCTCGCCGCCAAGCTGAGCATACCCGGTGATCCGCGCGCGTTCTTCGAATTCAGCCGCGCGGCGCACCGCCATTACCTGATCTGCCTGGGCTGCCGGGAGATCCGCTCGCTCGAGCGCTGCCCGCTCGCGGGCTATGAGAAAGCGCTCGAGCAGGAGACGGATTACCGCATCTCCGGCCATAAGCTCGTGGTCTACGGCTATTGCCCGGCCTGCCGCGGGGGAGTTTCGCCTGCGGCAAGGGAGGGGGCGCCGTGATCTGCGTTTCGCATTACACGTTCAGCGGCGCGCGGCTGCCCGCGGCGTTTGAGGGCTTGCGCATCGTTCACATTTCCGATTTGCATTCCGCGCGCTTCGGGGAAGGGCAGCGCCTGCTGCTCGAAGCCGTCCGCGCCGCGAAGCCGGACCTCGTCGCCGTCACGGGCGACATCGTCGACCGCCGCCGCTTCGACCTCGCTCCCGCGCTGGAGTTCGCCGAAGGCGCCGCGATGCTCGCGCCGACGTTTTACGTCCCCGGCAACCATGAGGCGCTCTCGGGCAGGAGCGGGGAAATCCGCGCGGCGCTTGAACAGCGCGGCGTCCGCGCGCTGTTCGACGGGGTTGAGCAGATACGGCGCGGCGGCGCGTCCATTCGCGTGCTCGGCCTTCGCGACCCGGCGTTCCATGAAAGGGGCGCGGCGCCCGCCGCCATGCGAGAGCTCCTTTCTAAGTGGACTTCGCGGGGCGGCTTCACGCTTTTGCTCTCGCACCGGCCGGAGCTGTTCGCGCTCTACCGCGCGTGCGGGGTCGATCTGGCGCTGTGCGGCCACGCGCACGGCGGGCAAATCAGGCTGCCCCTCGTCGGCGGCCTGTTCGCGCCGCACCAGGGCTTTTTCCCGAAATATACGAGCGGCCTTTACCGGGAAGGCGGCTCCGCCATGGTTGTGAGCCGCGGCCTCGGCGAAAGCCTGTTCCCCGTGCGCCTGGGCAACCCGCCGGAAGTCGTTACGGTGACGCTGGATAATTGACAACTAAGCGAATTTCAAGCCTCCTTCGCTTTCACGGCGAAGGGCGTTTGTCCGCCGTAGGCGCGGATATCGTCCGCCCGCGGAATCGCGCTTTTGAATCGCGGGGGAGTCCACGCCAAACGTTCACGACAGCCCGTTTCCCCGCATCAAAAACGGCCTCCGTTCAAGCGGAAAGCCGTTTCACCGTCAACTGATTGTCAATTGCATTACTCGTTTATAATGTACGGTATCGTCACCAGCGCGATGTTGCGGAACTTCATCAGCTTGCCCTTGAGCAGCCGGGCAGTCTGGTTGTGCAGGGGGTTGTTCCACCATTTCGGTATGATGAACTGAGGCATGACGACGGTGAGCATTTCGTGCTTGCCGAGCTCCCCGTGCTTCCGGTGGATGTGCTCGTAGAGCACCTCGTTGACGTTTCGGTACGGCGCGTTTTCCACGACGAGGGGGATGTCCGTGCCGAGTTCCTCGTAATGGCGGCGCACCTTCTCGGTCGCGGCGGGGTCTACGCTGACGTGATAGACCTCCTTCTCGCCGTTGAGGTACATCGCGTAGTTGAGCGCCTTGATGAAGGATTTGTTGACCGACTGCACGGGCACGACGATGTGCCCCGCGGGCTGTTCGCGGAAGATGGCGTTCCTGCCCTCGCCCTCGATGTAGAGGTTCGCGCGCACATGGATGTAGTGCCGCTTGATGCGCAGCATCAGCAGGACCAGCAGCGGTATGCACACGATGACCATCCACGCGCCGTGCGTGAACTTGCTCACCGCGATGATGACGCAGGTGACGGCCGTAACCGCCGTGCCTATGCCGTTGATGACGGCCTTGTGGTGCCAGTTGCCCTCCCGGCGCGTAATCCAGCGCTTGAACATGCCTGCCTGAGAGAGCGTGAAGGACAGAAACACGCCCACCGCGTAAAGCGGGATAAGCTGGTGCGTTTCCGCATGGAACACGACGATCAGCACGCTCGCCACGAGGAAGAGCAGTATGATGCCGTTGGAGAAGCTCAGCCTCGCCCCGCGGCTCGTGAACTGGCGCGCCATATAGCCGTCGCGCCCGAGCAGCGAGAGCAGCAGCGGCAGGTCCGCGAAAGCGGTGTTCGCCGCCATGATCAGTATGATCGCCGTGGTCACCTGCACGGCGTAGAACATCACGGAGTGCGCGCCGAACACCTGTATGGCGATCTGCGCCATGACCGTGACGTCGTGCTGCGGCGCGATTTTATAAACCGAGGCCAGCGTGCATACGCCGCCGAATATGACCAGCACGATCAGCGCGAGCAGCGTGAGCACCTGCTTGGCGTGCTTCTGCGCGGGATGGCGGAAGTTGGGTATGCCGTTGCTGACGGCTTCGACCCCCGTGAGCGCCGTGCAGCCCGAGGAGAACGCCTTGAGCAGCAGCACGATGCTCATATCCCCAAGCGAGGACGCGGCCGCGGCGGCCTGCACGGAAGGTTCCACGGGAACCGTGCCGCGCACGAGCACCTTGATGAGCCCCACGAAGATCATCGCGAGCACCGTGAGCATGAACATGTACGTCGGCACGCCGAAGAGCACGCTCGACTCGCGTATGCCGCGAAGGTTCCCCAGCGTGAGCAGCGCGACGATGGCAAGCGCGATCCACACCTTGTAGGGCAGCAGCTCGGGAAACGCGGACACGATGGCCGCCACGCCCGAGCTCACGCTCACGGCGACCGTGAGTATATAGTCGATCGAGAGGGACGATGCCGCGATGAGGCCCGGCACATGCCCGAGGTTGTCCGTGGCGACGCTGTACGAGCCGCCGCCGTTGGGGTAGTTGTCGATCGTCTGCCGGTACGAGAACACGAGTATGAACAGTAGCACGATGATGGCCGCGGCGATCAGCAGCAGGGGCTTGTACGCCCCGAGCGCCACCACGGGCACGAGCACCATGAGTATTTCCTCGCACGCGTAGGAAACGGAGGAGATCGCGTCGCTCGAGAGTATGGGAAGGCCCCAGAGCACGTTGAACTTCTCGTGTTCGGCCTCGGTGCTCTGGAGCGTACGCCCGATCAACAGGCTTTTCAGCTTTTTAAACATAGCTTCTTTCTCTGTTATGCCGCCGGCTTGCGCCGGGGGCCGATTTACAAGTGAGAATCATATCATATTTTTTGTAGCATTTCTATATAATATTTTCGCTTTTCAAAAAACGGCCTGATCGCGCGATTTTTCCTTGCGAAAAGCCCGTTTTGCCGCGCGGCCGATCGCGTCCCCCGCCGCCGCGGTCCGTCAAAGAACCCGCCGCCATCGCGCGGCGGCGGGATTCTTTTATATGTTAATGGGAATAGATGAAAGGCCGTTGTCTAGACGAATACATCGTTCTGCCTGATCTGCGTGCCGTCCGCTTCCGGCACGGTCATGGAGCGCACGAGGTTTTCGACGTGCTCGCGCCGCATCTCCGAGAGCATGCGCTTGATGTAGGCCACCTGCGAAATGCCCACGAGCTCGAAGAGCATATCCATGACGCGCCCGAGCGAGGGCCTCTCGTCGAATACGATGTGCAGCCTGTTCTGCCGGATCTCGATGGAGATCATGCGCGTGTCCGGCGTTTCGATGAAGGAGCAGACGATGAACAGGCGGATCTCGCCGGGCAGCAGCTTCCACACGGCGCGCGCGCCGGTCAGCTGCACCTCGCCCTTCATGGCGGCCCGGCCCTGCGCAAAGCCGCCGTCCGGCCGGATGAACAGGGCGTTTCGCTCCTCGCGCTCGTAGAAATAGACGAGCAGGCCCCCGTCGCGCTTCTCAAAGCGCAGCATATCGCAGCCCGCCGTGAAGTTGCCGTGCACAGCCTGCAGCGCCTGCGGGAACAGGCCGCCCGTGTTGTTGTCGAGCGCGTATTCGCGCTTGTCGAGCATGTCGGCGATGCGGCGGAACTCCCCCGCGTCCGTTCCGAGGCCGTCGGGCAGGGAAGGCGCATAGCAAAGCGCGCCCAGGGCGCCGAGCAGCGCGGCGTGCGCCTCCGGGTCCGGCGGCAGGGGCCGCGGCGAAACGGATGAGAAGAGCTTGCGTATGTGGCCGCCCAGCGTGCCGGATGCGAACAGGTTCGCGCTGCCGCTGTATATCGCGACGACCGCGTCGTATTTGGGCATGGCCAGTACGTATTGGCCGAACGCGCCGTTGAACTGGATGGAGCCCTCGCCGTCGGCCATCCACATCTGGTAGCCGTAGCCGTGCTTCAGTTCGCCGTTGGGCGTTTTGATCTGCGGCCGCATGGCGTTGCGGCACCACGCTTCGCTGAGTATCCTCCTGCCGTTCCACACGCCGCGGTTGAGGTAGAGCTGGCCGAGCTTGGCGGCGTCCTCGAGCGTCAGCGAGAGCCCCCAGCCGCCCTTCTCGACGCCCTGCGGGCATTTCTCCCAATCGTAGCGCGCGATGCCCAGCGGCTCGTAGAGCCGGGGCCGGAGGAAGTCCGTAAGGCTCACGCCCGTGCGCCTCCGGAGTATGGCCGCGAGCATGTAGGAATTCATGGAATTGTACTCGAACGCGCTTCCCGCCTCGAACTTGGGTATGGATTCCATGAACATCCTCTCCCAGTTCTGGTCGAGCGCGGAGCCGACCTCGTTGAAGCGGCAGCCCGTGCTCATGGTCAGAAGATGCCACACCGTGTGCGCGCGTAAAATCTTGGCCTGCGCGGCGTTGACGTATTCGGGGAAGATGTCGATGAGCCGCTCGTCCAACGAGAGGTAACCCTCGTCCGCCGCGATGCCCACGGCGATGCCCGTGACGGTTTTCGCCATCGAGTAGAGCATGTGCGGGACCTCGGCCCGGTAGGGGGCGAAGCAGCCCGCGGCGATCACGCGGCCGCGGCGCATGACGAGCGCCCCGTGCACGGCAAGCGCATCCGCCTCGGCGCCGATGTCGGCGAAAAAGCGCGCGAGCGCGGCGCTCGGCACGCCCTGCTCCTCGGGAACGCCGCGCGGCAAAGGCGCGCTCGCGCCGCCCTCGGGCAGGTAGCGCGTTTTTTGCAGCGTGTAGCCGTAGGGCGATATGTTGGCGACGTCATGCTTGAGGAACTTCACGAGCATCTCGACGGAACGCATCTGTATGGTGATGTCCATACGCCGTACCTCCCGTGCGCAGGTCAGATCCTTTCGGGGCCGCCGAAACCGGATTGCGCGTCCCGCTCGTAATCCGCGCCGCCCATGCCGCCGGCGCTTCCCGCGTTGTCCGCGAGTATGCCGCGGTAGAACTCCGCGCTCGCGGCGCTCATGTAAGGGTTGAGCCACAAAAAGCCGATGCCCAGCGTAAACAGGCAGAGTATCCCCCAGCCGATGAAGCTCAAATCGAGGCAGAACCAACGCCCCTTATAGCCCGCGGTCAGCCGCTTGCTCTCGTCCACCGCCTCGCGGATGCCCATTTCCGGGTGCTCCGCCATCAGATACGGCGCCATGCGGTAGCTGTAGCCCGCGACGATGCCGGGTATGACGAGCAGCAGCGACCAGAGCAGTATGAACAGCGCCATGAACAGCCGGAGCCCGAGCGCCTTGCCGAAGATCGAAAAGCGCGAGAAGAGCGTCTCAAACTCCGGCCTCTCGCCGCGCATGAGCCTGACGTAGAACAGGCTGTGCCCGAGCTCCGCCGCGCCGCCGACGAGGAACACGGCGATGCCGTAGAGCATAATTATGTTGGAAAACGGCGTAAGCGCCGCGTTCAGGCTCTCCACGGGCAGCCGCAGCAGGCCGAGCACCGCCGCGAGGTTGATCCCGCCCGCGTCGTAAATGCTCGACAGGTCGTTCGTATTGAAATTGAACTGTATTCCGCCCCTTATGCCGCCTCCGAGCAGAGCCGCGACGAGCGACACCGCCAAAGCAAGCCCCCACCTGCCCGCGAGGGCATCGCGCGCCGCGCGCCTGAAATCTGAAGCCAATCTCATGTTTCCCACCATCCTTCCGGGAAAAGTATAGCAAATGCGGCGGGCAAAGGGAAGGGGGAGCGCGCGCGGGCCATAAGAAAAGCTCCCGCGTTTTGCGGCGGCCCCGCAGAGAACGGCGGGCCGTATCGCTTCTGCAATACGGCCCGCCGCTTTTGATTGGGCGCTTTGGCGGGGAACATTCCTTGGCTCCCTGCGATGAGGGAGCCTGCGGCGAAGCTTGCCGGTTGATTTGGGATTTACCGTTTTAAAACATAATAGCGCAGCGCCTCGTCTTCGCGCAAATACGCGAAACCGTTCTTCTCGAGGACGTGCCGGCTTCGTTTATTTCTGTGAACACAGTCCGCATAGACGGTATGAAGGCCCAGCTCCTCAAATGCGTAGTTGACAAGCAAACGCACGGCTTCCGTGCCCCATCCGCGGTTCTTGTATTCGTCATTGGAAAAATGAATGCTCAACGTCGCGCAGCCTTGCTCGGGATCGATATATTTCAACTGGATTTCTCCGACGGTCTTTTCATTGTGGCAAACGGCAAAAAAGCGCCTGCCCTTTCCCTTCACCTTGCTTTGGTAATACCGGTTTATGCCCTCATAATCGTAAGCATAGCCTTGCTCCCACATATCGGGGTCGGGCACATATTCCTTCCAAAACTCATGGCAGCGCTCAAGCGTATAGGGCTGTAAAGCGATCAGCTCTCCCTGAAGCATAGCTCCTCCCGCATTGGAAAAATCCTGTTTTATCCGCGCGTCATCGCGGCATGTATCCGCTTTTCCTTAACAAAGCAAAAAACATGCCGTTCCCTGTCGCGGCATGCCCTTTGCAAAAGCCGGAGCGCGCGCCGGTGGATTCACTGTTTGGGGATACGCCGCGTTTCGCCTCCCGGCGGCGGTACGGGCGGATGCCCCGGCCCGTCCTCGAGCTGCGCGCGGAAGTTCTTTTCCCGAAACGCCTTGCGGCGCGCGAGGCGCCTGCGCTCCTCCTTCTCAAGCGAGGTGAGCGCGACGAGCGCGACGAGCGCGATGGCCGTGAGCACGCCAAGCACGATCAGCACCGTTCGCAGCGCGCCCGAGATGGCGCCGCCGACCTCCGACACGATGCCGCCGCCCTCGACCTCCACCTCCGGGGTGGGGCTCGCCTCGGGCTCCACGCCGATGTAGCCCGCCGTGATGTAGGCGTTGTAGGTGTATTCGTTGCCCGAGGGATCCTTGAGCATGAGCGTGAATGCAAGATCGCGCGGGGAGCCCACGTTCATGCGCTGGTTGATGGTCTGCGTGCCCTGCGGCACGACGCCGAGCTGGTAGAGCACGCCGTACTGCGCCTCGGAAAGCGCGAGGTCCTTCATCTCGAGGCTGCCGCTGTTCTCGACGTAGAAGTTGATCGATATGGAGCCGGCAGCGTCGAGCGGTTCGGCGATCTCCGCGCGGAAGTTGATGCCGATCAGCGAGGGGTCGATGTATTTCCTGACCGTGTAGGTCCCCGTATGGTCGGAATAGGAGGTTCCCGTCGCGTCCATGCCCGCGATGTAGAACACGACGTTTCGCTCGGCGTCGGTGGGCACGCTGTAGGTGAAGCTCGCGCTTTCGCCTATGGCCAGGGCGAACGCGTCCGACGTGACGGCGTTGCCCAATTCATCCGTGATCTTGATTTTGCTGATCTTCTGGTTGCCGTTGTTGGTGAGGATCAGCGTGAACTGCTGCCCCTCCGCCGCCGGCGCGGCCTGTTTGACCTCGACGGAGATCTTGCTCTTGACCATGCCCAGGGCCTTGTCCTCTATGGTGAGGGTGCCCGTGGTGCCGTCCGCCTGGAGGAAGGTGATCACGGGGGAACTCGTGACCGTCGCCCGCCCCATGGTATAGGTATAGGTGAACACGTAAGGCACGCCCGGCTCCACGGTGATGTCCTTGACCATGGGCTCCTTGCCCGCGATCTCCCGGTCCGTAATGGAGACGCCCGTGATGGGTGCAACGCCGTTGTTGACGAGCTTGTAGGTGAGTATGATGGTTTCGCCCGGCGAGGCCTGCGAGGAGCTGACCGTGCGCGTCGGCGTGAGCAGCGCCGCGGTCGCGCCGCCGCCGGAATTGAGCACCGTGATCGTGAAGGAGCCGGACTTCGCCTCGCCGTTCTCCGTCCACGTCACGTCGAACGTCAGGGGCGAGCCCACGAGCGACGCGGGCACCGTGACGGTCTGCTGGAAGGTCATGGACTGCCCCGGCGCGATGACCGCGCCCGATGTGCCCGGGAAAAGCACGGTGCCGCTGTTGGCGATGGAGATGTTTTCCATCGCGTGGGACGAATCGTTGTAAACGGTGACGGAGAGCGTCACGCTGCCTCCCTCGGCCGGCACCGCCGCGGGGGTCGAGGTCGCGGTGAACTGCGCCGCGAGCGCCCCCGTGGGGAACAGCGCGAAAACGAAGAGGCACGTTATGAGCATCGCTATGGTTTTGCGTTTCGTCATCCCTTCAGACCCCTTGAGCGCCAAAGGCGCGGAATATTCCAAATTCGATTATACCCGAATCGCGGCCGCGTTGCCAGAGAGGAAGGGCAATTGTTTGATGTTTGTTAAAATTCGCGCTCGAGCTGGCCCTGCCCGCAGCGTTCCGGCCTGACGCGGCCGAAGCTTTGTTCGACGACGCCGGCCTCGAACGCCTCCGCGTCCTCCAGGGCGACCGCCGCGCGCACGAATACATGATCCGCGTAGTCGATCCCGTCTATGCGCGCGGCCTTTCGAAGAAAAGCCTCGAGCGCGCCGAAGCGGGCGTAGTCCATGCGAAGGGCGAACAGCGCCGCGGGGATGCGCTCGATCCTGCCCGCGCGGCGCAGCGCCTCCACGGCGCCCCCGCCGTACGCGCGCGCGAGGCCGCCCGTGCCCAGAAGCGTGCCGCCGAAGTAGCGCGCGACGGCGACGAGCGCGTTCGTGACCCCCTGCGTGCGCAGCGCCTCGAGTATGGGCATGCCCGCCGTGCCCGAGGGCTCCCCCGCGTCGGAAAAGCGCGCGGTTTCCCCGCGCTCCCCAACCCGGTAGGCGTAGCAGACGTGGCTGGCGTCCGGATGATTCGCGCGCGCCCCGGCGAGGCGCGCGAGCGCCTCATCCTCGTCCCGCGCCGGGAAACAGAGGCTGATGAAGCGGGAACGCGAAATCACGCTCTCATAAACGGATTCCTGTTTGACTGTGACGTAACGGTTCATGCTCCTCATCCGGCGTCGACGGCGGCGGGCGGATGATATCCGCCCCCGCGAGTTCGTGTTGCGTCGGGATTACGCGGGCGGCCGCACAGGGCCGCCCCTGCGGGTT
>ERZ795030.4849-NODE-4849-length-12884-cov-4.698028_pt1 | contig 12884 bp, 10 predicted proteins | sample MGYA00375122_ERZ795030 | MGnify/ENA primary metagenome ERZ795030 (study PRJEB30165, sample SAMN05720146) | activated sludge metagenome | isolation source: anaerobic digester from wastewater treatment plant | place: Japan | collected 2015-04-20 ...
TCCCCTTGACGACCCCCCCCCGGCCCCCGCCGCCGATGATCAGTCGCCCGAAAAGATCCGCGCGATGTTCGGCGCGATCACGCCCACCTATGATCGGCTCAACCGCCTGCTCTCGGGCCGGCGCGACGAGGTCTGGCGCCGCCGCGCCGCCCGCGCCGCGCTCGACGGCCTTCAGCCCTGCCGCGCCGTCGCCGACGTCGCCACCGGCACCGGCGACCTGGCCTGCGCCCTCCTCCGCGAGCTGGCGCGCCGGCCTGGTTCTTCTACCGCGCACGTCGTCGGCCTCGATTTCACCCGCCCGATGCTCGCCGCGGCCCGCCGCAAATTCTCCGACGCGCGCCTGGCCTGGGCCGAAGCCGACGGCCTGCGCCTCCCGCTGCGCTCCGCCTCGGTCGATGCCGCCACGATCGCCTTCGGCCTGCGCAACATGGCCGACAAACCCGCCGCCCTCCGCGAGCTCGTCCGCGTCGTCCGCCCCGGCGGCCGCGTCGTCATCCTCGAATTCAGTCAGCCGCCCAATCCCCTCTTCCGCGCGCTCTACGACTTCTATTCGTTCCAGGTCATGCCCCGGCTCGGCCACTGGCTTTCGCGCTCCGACGCCTACCTCTACCTCGGCCGCTCCATCCGCCGCTTCTGGTCGCCCGACGAACTGACGCGCCAGATGCAGGCCGCCGGGCTGACTCGCATCCGCGCGGTTCCGCTCATGCTGGGCGTCGTCTATCTGCACGTCGGCGAGCGGGGCGAGGCGAGCGCCCCATGAAGCGCTTCATCGTCGGCATCACCGGCGCCAGCGGCGTCATCTACGGCGTGCGCCTGGTTGAAGCGCTCGCGGCCGATCCCGCCCACGAAGTTCACCTGATCATCTCCCCGGCCGGCGCCCGCGTCCTCGCCGAGGAACTCGACCGCCGGCCCAGACTCTCGCCGTTCGATCCGCATTCCCTCTTTCGGCTCGCCGAGGGCGCGGCCGACCGCATCCGCCTCCATCCCTTCGCCGACATCGGCGCCGGCCCGGCCAGCGGCACGTTCCGCGCCGATGCGATGGTCATCGGCCCCTGCTCGGTCAAGACGCTCGGCGCCGTCGCCGCCGGGCTGGCCGACAACCTCATCACCCGCGCCGCCGACGTGACGCTCAAGGAGGGCCGCCCGCTGCTGCTGGTTCCCCGTGAAACACCGCACAACCTGATCCATCTGCGCAACATGGTTTCGCTCGCCGAGGCCGGCGCGATCATCCTGCCGGCCAGCCCGGCATTCTATCACCGCCCGGCGACGATCGACGATCTGGTCCGCTACGTCGTGCAGAAGATCCTCGATCGGCTCGGCGTCGCCGCCGCCGACCCGATCCGCTGGCGCGACCCCGCAGCCTGATACCTCCGCCCCCCCGCCGCGCATTTCCTTTGGCATCCCGCGCGCTAAACGGGCATAACGGAGTCAGAACCGCCCCACTCCGCCGGGCAAGCGCATCGCCGGCGCATCGGGCGGAGGGAGATTGAGATGAACGAAGATCAAGACACCCCCCCATCCGGCCAGTCCGATCCCGCCGGCTCGCAGCCCTCCCCCCCGCCGCCGGGCACCGGGCCGACTCCTCCCCAGGGTCCATCCGGGCCGGCGCCGGGGGCCTCCGGTGCACCGCCGGCCGGCGCCGCCGGGGCCTCGCCGCCGCCCGGCGCGCCCGGCGTCCCGCCGCGTTATGGCGGCGGCGCTCCGCCGCGGCCCGTCCCGCCTCCCTACTATCAGCCTTACGCCCAGTATGCATATCCGCCCCATGGCGCCCCGCCCCCGAAAAAGAAGGGCGGGCGCGGCTGGCTCGTTGCGCTCGTGCTGCTGCTCCTCTTCGGCGGCGGCGGCGCGTTGCTGCTCTTCATCCTTGCCTCGGTCCTGGGCCCCTCTTCCTCCTCCTCCGCGGGCGGCGGATCGATCCTCGGTGGCCCGCGCATCGGCCTCGTCCGCATCGAGGGCGTCATCATGCAGGACGCCCAGAAGGAATTCTGGATGGAATCGCTGCGCAATCTGGCCGACGACCACCGCGTCCGCGGCATCGTCCTGCGCATCGATTCGCCCGGCGGATCGGTCGGCGCCGCTCAGGAAATCTATGAATACATCATCCACCTGCGCAGCGAGCGCGGCAAACCGGTTTACGTCTCCATGGGCGATACCTGCGCCTCGGGTGGCTACTACATCGCCGCCGCCGCCGACCGCATCTTCAGCCTCAAGGGGACCCTCACCGGCTCGATCGGCGTCATCTTCACCAAGCCGGAACTGAGCGAACTGGCTGATCGCCTCGGCTACGAGACCGAAGTCGTCAAGAGCGGCCGGTTCAAGGATTCCGGCGCGATGACCCGTCCTATGTCGCCCGAGGAACGGCGCATCTTCGAAATCTTGATTCAGGACACTTACGAGCAGTTTATTCAAGACATCCTTGCGTTCCGCGACGACGAGCTGCGCGCCGTCCGCCAGCGCATGACCCCCGCCGATTTCGAGGCGCTGATGCTGGAGCCACCCCTGATCGAGGGCGGGGAGGGCTTGCTGCGTTCGGTCGCCGACGGCCGCGCCTACAGCGGCCAGCAGGCTCACCAGCTGGGCCTCGTCGATGAAATCGGCACCCTCGACGACGCGATCGCGGCGCTCGCCCGGCGGCTCCAGATCACCGGGCGGCCCCGCATCGAGGAGCCGCGCCGCGAGCTGACCTTCCGCGACATGCTCTTTGCCCGCGTCGATCACATCCTCCCCCGCGCAAGCAGCCAGTTGTTCTTCCTCATGGACCGCCCCTGACGAAAAAAACTCGTCCCTTCAAAAAATCGTCCCTCGTCCCTTATGCTCTGCTCTTAACACCCCCCGCTGTTTCCCCATCGTATTCTGTCGGGCCTTGCGCGTTCGCGTAAGCGTTTACGTTTGGCGTTTACACCCCGACCCCCTCCGTGCTACAACTCCTTGTTCGTCCTCATTTCCCCGTTCGCGACACGACCCGCAACCCCACTCTCGCCAAGGATTCAACCCGTTCGTGCATCCCTCCGCCGTCTCCGACTCCGCCCTCAATTCACTGCCCGATCGCCCGGGCGCCCGGTCCCTTCCGCTCTCCATCACGCCGGCCGGCGACGGCCTGATCTGGATCGAACAGACCCCCGGTGGACGCGTTCTCTCCGTCGCCGCCCCCTCCGCCAGCCCCCTGCTCGCTGATTTCCAGGGGGACCCCCAGCCGGCGCCCGAGGGCCTCGGTCTGCTCCATTGCCCGCTCACCGCGCCCAACGCCCAGGCCCTGCGCGGCGCGCTATCCGGCCTTCAGCCCCGCCCGCTCGGGCTCGCCACCTCCGCCGGCTTCGGCGACCGCCTCGGTCTGGCCACGCCCGGTCACGTGCGCGCCTTGCGCGAAACCCTGGCCCGGCGCCCCGGCCGCGCGATCGCCCCCCTCTTCGCCCAGCAATCGATCCGCGAAATGACCCGCACCCGCCGCACTCCCCACGCCGTCTTGACCGATGCCACCTTCGGCGCGCTGGCGGCGGGCTGGACCGGACCCGTCGGCGCCGACGCCGACCACCTCAAATCCCCTGAGGACATCGACGCCTGCCTCGCCGCCGGCTTCTCGATGTTCACCTTCGACCCGGGAGCGCATGTCGATCCCGCCGCCGACACCGATTCGCCCGCCGCGCTGGAGCAGAAGCTGGCCGCGCTCCCCTGGGCTGAGCTGGAGACCTCGCCCGACGACCTGCGGCGCCGGTTCGCCGACCGCCTCTTCGATCTGGGCGACCGCGCGCTGCGCATCGACCCGCTCGAGCTGGCCCGCGCCGCCGCCAAATACGGCCGCGCCGTCGCCCACGTCGCCCGCCTCGCGCGCCACCTCGACAGCCGCCGGCCAGACTACGATCTGGAAATTTCGGTCGATGAGACCGAGACGCCGACCTCCCCCGCCGAACATCTCTATCTCGCGGCCGAACTGGCCCGGCTCGGCGTGCGCTGGGTCAGCCTGGCCCCGCGCTTCGTCGGCCGATTTGAAAAGGGCGTCGATTACCTCGGCGACACGCGCGAACTGGCCGCCCAACTCAGCCTGCACGCCGCCATCGCGCGCGCCGTCGGCGCCGGCCCCGACCGGCCCTACAAGCTCAGCCTCCACTCGGGATCCGACAAATTCAGCGTCTACCCGCTGATCTGCGCCGCGACCGGCGGCCTCGTACACCTCAAGACGGCCGGCACCAGTTACCTGGAGGCGCTGCGCGTGTTCACCACCGCCGAGCCCGATCTCTTTCGCCAGATCCTGGACCTGGGCCGCGCCTGCTACGACGACGACCGCCGCACCTACCATGTCTCGGCCCGGCTGGACCGCGTCACCGCCGCGGCCGACCTGAACGACGCCGACCTGCCCGCCCTGCTGGACGATTTCGACGCTCGCCAGGTCCTGCACGTGACCTATGGCTCGGCGCTCGACCGTTTCGGCGCGGAAATGCACCAGGCGCTGCGCCGCCACGAAACGGCTTACGAGCAAACCCTCGCGCGCCATTTCGGCCGCCATCTGGAGCCCTTCGCCGCCCACGCCGAATCTTGACCCACTTGTCCACACCCCCCAAAGGTCTTCTAAAATTCGGCTCTCGGCTCCCGTCCCTCGTCCTCGGCTCTCGAAAACAGGCCGTCGGCCAGCGCAACCACCGCCTGGGACCGACGGCATCCCTGGGAGCGACGCCATCGACACGCGGAAGCGTGAGACTTCCCCAAACGGACCGGGGTCGAGACAGCTTTGTGGCTCACCGCACCTGGCCAATTCCAAGCTCCTTCCCCTGGGGGAGCCGCTTCGAGAGCCCGCGCCGGCGGGCTTTTATTGGCCCCCCGGGGCCCCTGACATTTGCACCGGGCCTCGGCCCGGTGACCCGACGCGATAAATCTTTTCAACCGTTTCAACGGTTTCCTGCTCAACTCAGCCAAGCCGTTGTCAGCCCCTCCCACTCGAAAATACGCCGTGCCTTTTCGCTTGTCCTTCTCCGGCCGGCGCGGCCAAGATGGGACGCCTATGTCCCGTGGCCCCGACGCCGCCTGCCTCCCGGAAGGAGGCCCGATCGTATCCCGCACGAGATGGGCCCGTGGCATCCCGGAGGGATGCCAGACCCGATGACCCGATATCCGATCATTCCATAGCTGACGCCAACCAGGGAGACAGACGATGCAATCAAGTTATCTTGAACAGCTCTTCGGCCTCGACGGCCAGGTGGCGGTCGTGACCGGCGGCGGCGGCGGACTGGGCCGCGAGCTGGCCCACGCCCTCGCCCGCGCCGGCGCCGCCGTCGCCGTCATCACCCGCCGCGCCGAGTCGTGCGAGCCGGTCGCCGCCGAAATTCGCGCCGCCGGCGGCAAGGCCCTCGCCGTCCCCTGCGATGTGACCGACGAGGCCGCCCTCCACTCCGCCGTCGCGACGATCCAGTCCCAACTGGGCCCCATCGACATTCTGGTCAACGGCGCCGGCGGCAACAGCCCCAAGGCCACGACGACGCCCGAGCAGTCGTTCTTTGATATCCCGCGCGAGGGCTGGCACGCCGTCGTCAGCCTCAATCTGCTCGGCACGCTGCTGCCGTGTCAGATCGTCGGCCGCGCCATGGCCGAGCGCCGCCGCGGCTGCATCATCAATATCACCTCGATGGCGGCTGATCGCCCGCTGACGCGCGTCGGCGGTTACGGCGCCGCCAAAGCCGCCGTCGTCAACTTCACCAAGTGGCTGGCGGTCCACATGGCGAACGAGTACGACCCCGCCATCCGCGTCAATGCCATCTCGCCCGGTTTCTTCCTCACCGAACAGAATCGTTACCTGCTGACTGACCGCGAGACGGGCGAAATGACCGCGCGCGGTCGGCTGATCCTGGATCATACCCCCGCCGGCCGTTTGGGCGACGCCCCCGACCTCGCCGCCGCGCTCCTCTGGCTGACAGGCGCCGGCGCCGCCTTCGTCACGGGCGCGGTGATCCCCGTCGACGGCGGCTTCTCGGCCTTCAGCGGGGTATGACCCGCCGTCCCCATCGCGATCAGTCTTACTCGAGAAGCGTCTTTCGTCCCTCGTCCTCGTGATCGCTCCCGACGGCCTTCTCCAACAATTCGGCTCTCGGCTCTCGTCCCTCGTCCTCGGCTCTCGAAAACCCATCGCCATCGGGATCGCCATCGGTATCGGTATCGGGATCGGTATCGCCATCGGTATCGCCCCAGCCCCCTCCCGCTCCCGTCCTCACCGCCGCCTTGGCCCGCGGCTCAAAATCACTCCTCGCCTATGCCGCCGCCTGGCCGTAGAATGTTGGCCGAGGCGAGTTTCCGCCGATCATTGACCTTGCGCGACGGCCCCCGGCGCGGGCGCGTCGGCGTGAAGGCGGTTCCCGCTCCTGGTGGTGTATCATCCCTATCCCATCGTCCTGGGGCTGGGCAGCAACATCGGCCCCGGCCGTGAGACGTTTCGCCTCGCCTGCCGCTACCTCGACCGCCTGGGCGTGCGCATCCAGCGCCGCTCGCGCCTCTACTGGACGCGGCCCTGGGGCGTCGGCGGCCAGCCCCCCTTCCAGAATGCGGCCGTCGCCGTCCGCTGGCGGGGCACACCGGAGCGGTTGCTGGATCTGTGCCTGACCGTGGAGCGGGAACTAGGGCGCCGCCGCCGGGAGCGCTGGGGTCCGCGGCGCCTCGACCTCGACCTCCTGCTCTTCGGGTCGGTCCGCCGCGACGCACCGGGCCTGACGCTGCCGCATCCGTGGATCGCCCGGCGCGACTTCGTCCTCGCGCCGCTGATCGACCTGCAAGTGCCGCCGCTGCCGGCGATTGCGCCGGCCGGCTGGGGCGCGTTGCTCGCGGCGCTGCCCACCGGCGAGCGCGCCATCCTGCGCGCCGAACGCTGGCCATGACGCGACCCCGACCGTGCAGCCCGGTCAACACGCCGGTTCCCTCACGGCGCGCCGCGCGATCTTCGCCCGCGCCTGATCGAGCACTCCCAGGAGCGAATGCATGACGCGAATCCTGATGTTCGGATTGATCCTCGCCGCCGGTTGCGCGCCCGCCCCGGCCGGCGCCGCCGAGCATGGCCGGTTGCTGCTCATCGGCCAGCCGACGCTCTGGCTCGAACCGGGGCCCGGCGAACCCAACGGGCCCCCGATGAACTGGAAGGCCGGCACGGAGTTGACCGTTTTCGCCGACTGCCCGCCCGAGGCGGCCCACGGCGAAACCTGGTTCCAGGTCGGCCAGGATGCCCCGGCCGGCTGGCTGCCCGAGGCCTGCCTCTCCCTTCCCCCGGTCGATTTCGATGAGTCGTCGCTGCGCGCGATCGGTCAGGCGCGCGTCGATCGCACGGCCGGCCTTCCGCCCAATTACGCCCCCGACGACCTGGTCTCGGTCGGCCCGCGCTACGAGCAGGACCGCGATTACAAGCTGCGCGCCGAGGCGGCCGAGGCGCTCGCCGCGATGCTCGCCGCCGCTAAAGCCGACGGCCACACCCTGTATGTCGTCTCCGGCTACCGGCCGTGGAGCGTGCAGCAGACCCTCTACGAACGCAAGGTCAAGGCGGCCGGTCGCGACCAGAAGACCGTGGCCAAGCCTGGCCACAGCGAGCATCAACTGGGAACCGCGGTCGACCTGACCGACGGGAACGAAGAGACGCTGCTGCGCGTCAGTTTCGGCGAGTCGCCCGCCGGACGCTGGCTGCGCGAACATGCCTGGGAGTTCGGCTTCGCCCAGAGCTACACCGAGCACAACGAGGCGGAAACCGGCTATCAGCCCGAACCGTGGCATTTCCGCTACTGGGGCATCGACCAGGCCCGAACGAAGCACCTGCGCGCGCTCGGCGTGGAGGAGTAGGGGTAGGGGAGCGGCGGATTACTCCCCCGGCGCCCCCCGGCCAGTCCCGTCAGGGACGGTAGACTTCAGCCCGCCACTTCAGTGGCGGTAAACTCTTCGCTGAGCTTTCCGGCATGCCCACGCTGACGGTCATTACGCTCACCCGCAACCGCTTCCACCGGCTGGCCGATTGTCTCCAGCGCGTCCTCGGCCAGCTCGAGCCGGGTGACGAAATGCTCGTCATCGATACCGGCTCCACCGATGCGACGCGCGCGCATTACGCCCACTGGCAGCACCCCCGATTTCGCTTCCTCGCCCACGACGGCGGCGGCAGCTGGGCCGAAATCCGTAACCGCGGCGTGCGCGAAGCCCGCGGCGATCTGATCGCCTTCCTCGACGACGACTGCATGGCCGCCCCCGACTGGGTCGCCCGCGGCAAGGCCGACCTGACCACGGCCGACGCCGTCGGCGGCATCGCCCGACCCTGGGGCATCCGCCGCCTGCCCGGCTGGTGGCACCCCGACATGGCCTGGATGGTTGGCCTCTCCGTCCCCGGCATGGTCGGTCCCGACGCCGGCCGGCTGCACTACCCGATGACGGCCAACCTCTGGGTCCACGCCGCGGTCGCGCGGGAATTCCCGTTTCAGGAAATCGGCGGCCGGCTGGGCGGCAAGGTCGCCGAACATTACGTCGCCGGACGCGAGGACGCCCAGTGGTGGGCCACGCTGCGCCGCGCCGGCTGCCGGACGCGCATCGACCCCCAACTCTGGGTCGGCCATGCCATCGACCCCGCACGCCTGGCGCTGCCCTACCTGCGCGAGCGCGCCCGCCTCGACGGCGCCGCCTGGGCCGAGCGCGAGGGTACCCCCGACGACCTGCATCACCTCGCCTATGCCTGGTGGGATCACCACCTCCGGGCGTTCGCCGCGCCGTTTCGCGAGCCGGACAACCTGCCGGCCGCCTGGCATTATCATCAACTGATGCGCCGCCGGCACGCGGCCGCCCTCGTCGCGCTCACCAGCCGCCTCGGGCGCCGGCCGCGCCTGATCGCCCGGGCGGCGGTCCTCGCGCGGCTGGCGCGCACCGGGCCGCGCTACCTCGCCGATCGCGGCCGCACCGCCGTCCACGCGCTCATCCGCCCCTGGATCGTCTCCCGGCCGCGCCGGCCGCGCGCCCTGGTGATCGAACGCGTGGCGGTCATCGCGCTCGGGTATCTGGGCGATCTCGTCCTGCTGCACTGCGTCCTGCGCGGCATCATGCGCGAGAACCCGCGCCTCGGCGTCTACGTCCTCGCCCCCCCCGCCGCCCGGACGGCCCTCGGCGAATTGCCCCGGCTCAACCTGACCCTGCTCCCCAGCCTCCCGCCCGAAAGCCGCGAGGCGCGCGACTGGCTGCTCCGCTGGCTCGAGCGCATCGATCCCGACGCCATCGTCGCGCCCTACCTCCACGGTCCCTGGGGGGTCGCGCTGGCGTCGATCCGCCATCCCCCGCGCCCGATCTTCGCCTTCGATCGCGATCAGGGCCTGCGCCGCCGCCTCCATCTGGAGCGCCTCGGCGTCCGTGTCCACAAGCATCTCGAACTCCACGAGATCGATAACCTGGCCCACCTGATGCGCGTCGCGGGCTTGGCCGGCGATCCGTCGCCGGCGCTGATCCGTCCCCCCGCCGACGCCGCCGAACGCGTCGCCCGCCATCCCCTGATGGCGCGCCCCGGGCCGCTCGTCATGCTCAACCCCGCCGCCGCGCACGCTCAGAAGGAATGGACCGAGGAGCGCTGGGCGGCGCTTCTGGCGCGGCTCCTCGCCGAGACCGACGCCCGCGTCGTCATCAATGCGTTCGCCCCGCTGCGCGATCTGGAGCGCGCGGCCGAGCAGGCCGGCGAACGCACGCTCCTGCTGCGCGCCGCGCCGCTGCCCGAGCTGGTCGCCTGGCTCGAGCGCTGCCATGGGCTGGTGACCGTCGACGGCGGCCCGCAACACCTGGCCCACGCCCTCGACATCCCCAGCATCACGCTCTATGGCCCGATGGACGAGCGCCGCTGGGCCGACTACTGGGAGCGCCCGATCCACCGGACGATCCGCGCCTGCACATTCGACCTGACGCCCGACGAGCGCCGCGGCCTGCCCGAGAACCACATGGTCGCGCTGATCCCCCTCGAGGACGTCTGGCGCCCGCTCAAGGAACTCCTCGACCGCTGGCCGCGCGAGGAGCGCCGTCCCGTTCTCACGCCGCCTCCGGCCTCACCGTGAGACCAGGAAAACAATCTCTCAAAGCTCTTGCGTCCCTTGCGCCCCTTGCATCCTTTATGTCCCTTCTCTCCCTTCTGAAAGGATCCCCCCATGCTGATTGACTACCACAGCCACACCTGGCGCTGCCGGCACGCCCACGGCGCCATGGAGCAATACGTCCAGCGGGCCATCGCCCTCGGTTTCTCGGAATTCGGCTTCTCCGATCACAGCCCGTGGATGATCCAGGCCCGCGGCGAACACGTCGCGATGGCCCCGGAAGAACTGCCCGACTACGTCGCCGACGTCCAGGCCCTCCGCCGCCGGTTCAACAGCGACCAGTTCACGCTGCGCCTCGGCCTCGAGATGGATTACGTCCCCAGCCGCCGCGCGATCGCGCGCCGCGCCATCGAGCAATTCCCCTGGGATTACCTCATCGGCTCGGTCCACCACCTCGGCTTCTGGGGCCTGCCCAAGCCCTCCCACGCGCACTTCTTCGAGACCGCCCGCATCGAGGACGTCTGCGAGCTCTATTATCATCTGGTCGGCGAAATGATCGACGAGGGCTTCTGCGACATCATCGCCCACCTCGACCTGCCCGGCAAATTCGGCCACTTTCCCCCCGGCGGAATGGTCCCCTACGTCGAGCCGCTCATCCCGCGCATGCTCGCGCGCGGAACGGCCGTCGAGATCAACACCTCCGGCGTCGACGCCCCCTGCGCCGAGGTCCAGCCCGGCTGGGATGTGCTGGCGCTGCTGGCCGACGCCCACGTCCCCCTGCTCGTCAACTCCGATGCCCACCAGCCCGAGCATATCGGCCGCCATTTTCCCGAAACCTTGTCCCGCCTGCGCGATCTGGGCGTCCGCACGCTCACGCGCTTCGAGGCGCGCCGGCGCATCGAATACCCGCTCCCCGAACCGGGCGAAATCGCCCGACTCGAGCGGGCGCTCCAATCGCCCCAGGCGGACCTGGGATAATCAGCGTGGCCGCCGCCCATGCGCGCGGCGCGCCGCCGGTTCCATTTTGCCGCTATAATTTGGCCGTCCAGCCCCCATCGACGCGGATCGTCTGGCCGTTCACGTAATCCGACGCCCTCGAGGCCAGAAAGATCGCGATCCCGATCAGTTCCTCGGGCTGACCCCACCGCTCGGCCGGCGTCTTGGAGCGCACCCACGCGTCGAACTGCGCGTCCTCCTTCAGCACGCGGTTCAGGTCGGTCTCGAAATAGCCCGGCGCGATCGCGTTGACCTGGATGTTGTGCGGTCCCCATTCCACCGCCATCGTCCGCGTCAACGCCGAGACCGCCGCCTTCGCGGCGATGTACGGCCCGATCGTCGCGCGTCCGCCGAACTCCGTGATTGAGCCGATGTTGATGATCTTGCCGCGCCGCCGCGCGATCATCCCCCGCGCCGCATGCCGCGCCACCCGCCACACCCCCAGCAGGTTGATGTCGAGCACCGCCTGGAAATCCTCTGGCGCGAAGTCCAGCAACGGCCCCCGCCGATTGATCCCGGCGTTGTTGACCACTCCGTCCAGCGGCCCCCAGCTCGCCGCGATCTCGGCGATCGCGCGGCCGACCCCTTCCTCGTCGCGCACATCGAACGCCGCCGCCCGCGCCTCCGCCCCCGCCGCCGTCAGTTCCTCCACGCGCGCCCGCAGCAGCTCCTGATTCGTTCCATTGAGCACGACGCGCGCCCCGGCTTCGGCCAGGCCCCGCGCCATCCCCCAACCCAGTCCGCGGGTCGAGCCGGTGATCAGAATCGTTCGGCCGGTCAAGTCGAAGCGAGGGTCGGGCATGGCGCGGTCTTTCGTCTGCGGATTCGGGACAACAAAGCGGATCTGTTCGTCTTGATTTTCCGCTCCCGGTCGGTTAGGATCGGCCGCATCTTACAGCACCCCGACAGCGGAAAGGAAGCCTGGCCATGGCCCAACCCCACTCTCTGCTGCAAGCCGTGCGCGAGCGTGTCCTGCTCCTCGACGGCGCCATGGGCACCCAGTTGCAGGCGGTCGGCCTCCGCCCCGAGCAGTGCGGCGAGGCCTGGAACCTCCAGGAACGCGACAAGGTTCTCGGCATCCACCGTCGTTATGTCGAAGCCGGCGCCGACGCCCTCATCACCAATTCCTTTGGCGCTTCCAGTTACGGCCTCGCCCATCGCGGCTTCGCCGATCAGGCTTACGCCATCAATCGCGCCTCGGCCGAGATCGCCCGCGAGGCCATCGGCCCCGACGGCTGGGTCCTCGGCGATGTCGGCCCCTTCGGCCACTTCCTCCAGCCGCTCGGCGAGATGACCGCCGAACGCCTGCTGACGATCTTCACCGAACAGATCCGCGGCCTCCTCGACGGCGGCGTCGACGCCATCCTGCTCGAGACTCACACCGCGCTCGAGGAAGCCGAAATCGCCGTCCGCGCCGCCCGCGACCAGGGCGCCCCCTGCATCATCGTCTCGTTTGCCTATAACAAGGGGGGCGGCAGCTACCGTTCGATCATGGGCGCGGCGCCGGCCGATGTCGTCGCCCGCCTCGACCCCCTCGGCGTCGAGATCTACGGCGCCAATTGCGGCACCCACCTGACGGTCGAGGACCACGCCGAAATCGTCAAAGCCTATCGCGCCGCCACCGACAAACCGATCATCGCCCAGCCCAATGCCGGCCAGCCCCAGATGGAGGGCGGCTGCCTGACGTATCTGGAAACCCCCGAAAAGATGGCCGAGCGCATCGGACGGCTGGTCGAGGCCGGCGCGCGGCTCGTCGGCGGCTGCTGCGGCACCACGCCCGATCACATCCGCGCCTTCCGCAAGGTCCTCGATCAGTACTCCTCCGTCCGCGTCCAGTAAACGGGTTCGTCCCTCCTCCTCGCCCCCAACGGCCCGCCCCAAAAT
>ERZ795030.4850-NODE-4850-length-12883-cov-4.709386_pt1 | contig 12883 bp, 7 predicted proteins | sample MGYA00375122_ERZ795030 | MGnify/ENA primary metagenome ERZ795030 (study PRJEB30165, sample SAMN05720146) | activated sludge metagenome | isolation source: anaerobic digester from wastewater treatment plant | place: Japan | collected 2015-04-20 ...
GAACCGCCCGTGCCGCCAACGCCGCCCGTGCCGCCAACGCCGCCGCCCGCGCGTCCGGCAACGGTTCCGGATACGTCGATGGGAGCGCAGAGAACGGCGTCTTGAGCGGCCGCGATCGAGATGGGACGATTTCCGACAACGCTGACCGCGCAACCGTTAGGGATGACAAGTTTGCCGAAATCAAAAACCGCCACTCCGGTGCTCGTGACGCGCCCGGGAATGGACGCCCCGTTGTTCACTCGGTAGTAGGGGGTGTTGTTTGTATTGAAGAGGATTGTGTCGCTCGCGCCAAGGCTCAAATCTCCCAAAACCCCGGTGCTCTTGTAGATATCCGCGAAAACCGACGGCGTCGCATAGGGCAGTATGATGACTGTGCGTTGAACGTGTGCGGTATTTCCACCCACGTCCTTGACCGTGTAGGTGATCGTGAAGGTCCCCGCTACGGTCGTGTTGAGAGGAAGCCCGACGGCGACGATCTGAGAGGTGATGTCGCCATCCCGGTTGTCGGTCGCGGTGGCCCCGGCATCGACGTAAGGAGAGCCGAAGGGAAGGGTCACGGAACTCGGACCGTTGAGGGTGATCACAGGAGGAATCGTGTCGGGAGGCAGGACCACGTATACGGTGCGCGTTGTTTGACCGACGTTGCCCGTCCAATCGCGGGCATAGTACGTCACGGTGTACGTACCGACTATCGAGGTGTTCACTGGGTTATTCACGTTGCTGATCGCCACGGAACCGTCGCGATCATCCCACGCCGTCGCGCCCGGATCGACATAGGACTGGCCTTGGGTGATGGTCAAAGGATTCACGCCCTTCACCGTCACCACGGGCGGCGTCACGTCCGGCCCCAACGGATTGGCCAGCCAGTTCGCCAAGACTTGGTTGTACACGTTCTGAACGACGACCGTAAACCCGGAAGGGTTGAGGTGAATGGCGTCGTAATTGGACGAAGTGCCTGCCAGGGCCGCCACGGGAGTCGGGTAATCCCGATAACCTCCGGGATAGGGATCGTAGTTCGGCAGGGCGCCCGGCTTGGGAGCATAGGAGGGATTATTGAGCCAATTCTGCATCAGGCCGAAGTTTTGGACGTATGCCACGCGCGGCGTGTTGTTCGCGACGGCCCTTTTTTCAAGGCCTAATTCGATGAAGGCATCGTTCACCTGTCGCGGGGTGGGCGATCCCAGATTCTGCCAAATGATCAGATCCGCGGGATCGTGGAGGGGCGTGTCGAGAAGATTGAGGTAATCATAGTCCACGATGACTACGCGAATGTTCGCGCGCCGGGAAAGAATGTAGTTGACGACGGTCTGAATATTGTTCCGGAGAGTCGTCTTGAGATTGGCCCATGCGCTGGGCGAAATGCCGACGTACCAACCGCCCATCTGCATGCCGGCCAGCACGTCGTTGCCGCCCATGGACAGGTACACAATGTCCACGGTGGGATTGGCGGCCAGTTCGGCGCCGACCAAGTCTAGAATGCCGCCCGTGTTGGCCGCCCAGACGGATGCGGTGCTGCCGCTAAGCGCCGTGTTCGCGCCGACAACGCCAACCCCCGTCACGTTCTGGACAATCCCGTCCTTCCACAGATACTGCGTCCAACTGTCGCCGACAAGCAAAATGCGGTTCACCGCATATGCATTGCCCGCGCCCAGAACACACAGCGAAACGACCACGAACATTCCCAACCACCGTTTCATCGCAACGCCTCCTCGATTCCTCATCAATCCTTGCGCCATCTTTCGTCCCGCAGCAGGTCCGATTGCAAGCCGAACCTGAAAACAAAATCGTCCAACCGCATGCCGCGGTTGGACGAACCCAATCTTACGAAAATATGTCTACGCACCCCGAAAGACACTTCACGCCCATCAATAGCATCACTACCCACCTTCTCCGGGTACGCGTATCAAAACGTTTTCCCCGCAGCACCCGATTCGCAAACGGCCACCGGTAAGGTCTCGTGCGTTCGGCTCCCAAGTCACCACGCACCATCCGAGCGATTATAGCATGTTTCTTCGTAAGTTACAAGTCTACCTTATGTTTCGTACAAGATTTTCTCGACAAAAATATCGCTAAAAACGCTATTTTCCGGCATATGTGGCGTGATTATTATGGGAGAAAAAGGTTGACGCGTTTTTTCTCCTTCATGCCACGCGAGGAAGATGTCGGGAGATGCCTATGGGTCGTTCCTGTTTCTGCTTTCGCCGGAAGGATGCTGATTCCATTCGACTTGCAATGGGGTCAGGGTGGTCAAGTGGACGTCGCGCTGCGGGAAGGGGAAAACGATGCCCGCTTCCTTGAACATACGGTCGATTTCGGCGCGAATGTCGCTACCGACAAGGCGTGAATCCGTGACGCCATCCAAGGGAAGCCAGTAAAAGGTCTCAAACAGCAGCGCGCTGTCACCGAAATCTTTGAAGACCACGACCGGGGCGGGTTGCTTTAGCACGGAAGGGTGGTTTTCGGTGGCGTGCCGCATGAGACGGCGCACTTCTTCTATTGGAGACCCATAACTCACGCCGAGCGTGATCGAAAAACGCCGGAGCGGCTCGGCAAGCGTCCAATTCACGACGTTCTTTTCGAGAAATACGCTGTTGGGCACGAGAATGTCGACGCCATTGAAGAGGCGGAGTTGGGAACAACGCGCTCCGATGTTGATGATGCGGCCGGTTTGGCCGTCTATTTCGACGATGTCGCCGATTTTGATGGGGCGCTCGAACAGGAGGATCAGACCGCTGATAAAGTTGTTGATAAGGTTTTGGGCGCCGAATCCGACGCCGATGGCGAGCGCGCCGCCCAAGAAGGTGAACACCGTGAGCGGGATGCGGACGGCGCTGAGCGCCAATAAGGTCACCAACGCCACCAACGCGTAGTAGACCATCTTTTCGACAGTCGCGGCGACGTTTTCATCTACACGAAAGCGGGTCTCTGCAACGCGTTTTGTGGCGCGGGCCACGCGGCGACTGAACAGGATTCCTCCGGCCAGAATCAGCAAGGCGCCGACGATTTTCCCCACGGTGATGGGGTTGTCGGCGATCGTGAGAAATTCGTGCTCCCAGACGTTCCGGAAGGTGGCGCGATAGCGCGCAAGACGTTGTTCCCACGGTTCGGGGGGCATTTTGATGTCGATTTCGCCGAGTGCGTGTTGGGCCAGGGATCGAACGGAAGTCAGGCGATTCATCGTCTGTTCCAGGATGGTTTCCCGTTGACGCAAGGCGGTCTGGATGCGTCCGTAGGCCGGGTCGCGGAGGAGCGTCTGCTCTTCGCTGCTTCGGTTCGCGCGGGCGATCTGGGCTTGCACGGCGCGCAGATCGCCTTGCAGCGACGGCACGAACAGCTCAAGAGACCGTAGAATTGCGTGAACCTTCTCGCGCATATCGCGGTCGATTTGGCCCATGAGCGCCCGCTGGCGAATGCGCCACAATTCCGCCTCGCTGTCGAGCGAATCCAAGCGGATTTCCAGGGAGCCGACAAGCGTTTGCGCAGCGTCTGCCTGGGTTTTCGAGACGGCCAAGGTCAACTGCGCCTGGATTTGAGAAGCGAAATCGCTGGTGGCCTGCAACGAACGCGTGGTTGCGGCCAGTGCATCCTGCTTGCGATCGGCGTCGAGACGCGCCTTCTCGAGCTCGCTGCGCAGTTCGACGCGACGCTTGTCGATTTCGGCCAGTTTGTTGTTCAGGTCCTTGGGACCGAACAGCACGTTTCCGGGTCTGAGGGCAATGGCGAGTTTTTTCTGGGCGAAGGCGAGTTCTTCCTTGCGCAATGCCACGGTCGCTTCAAGGACTTCGCGTCTGGCGCGAATTTGGTCCAACGCGGCGGCGGCGGCTTCGGCGCGGACTTGGGCCAGCCCGCCTAGCCAGCGCAGTCTCGGTTCGTGTGCGGGATCCGTGTTGGAAGTCAATTCCCGCACGCCCTGCCGCTCATCGCGATCGGCTTGTTCCTTGTCGGCTTGCAGCAGTTCTTCGGTCTGTTTCACGCGTTGGGCTTCGACGCCCATCGTTTCGACATCGGCCTTCCGGGCATCGGACTCGGCCTGCAGTTCGTCCAGCAAATCGATGGAGTATGGCGGGGGATGCGCAATTCCCGCCTCGCCGCCGCTTTCCTGCGCGAGGTCTTGACGGGCTTGCTGAAGGGCTTGGAGGTCCGTCACATGGCGCATATGATCTTCGTAGCACCGCCGCAGTCGGCGAAGATATTGCGCTTTCTGGGATATCTGATCCGGCGTGATGCCGATCTGCGCTTCAGCCTGCGACGCGACGGCCTGTTCCGCGACGGCTATCCGTTCATCCGCGTGCGCGAGTTTTTGTCGCAGGTCCTGGAGAATGCCGTCGTACATGGCGACATCGGCGGAGGGGGCTGAGGCGGCCGATGTCGCCGCCGACAGTTGAGCGTCCGCCGGCAACGTCGTGAAGGACAGCAACGTAATGAGGAGCGTTGAGGGAAGTGCGCCGGAACTCGCCAATCGCCGCATGGGGGCCTTGTCCTTTCCGCATGGATCGCCGTTGAAAGAGTAACGTCTTTCTTCCTACATAGTAGAACATAACCGGTCTCTTCCGGAAATTCTTGGACTCAGAACAATGAGATCGACTCGCGTCATGTGCTACGCTCACGCAGCGTCGATGGAAACGCTTTCGATTCATTGTCCATATGTGGAGGTTTCCCGTGTCGCCGCCCCGAGTCTTGGTGATAGGCAGCGCCAATGTCGATTTGGTGACGCGAGCGCCCCGGACGCCCCGCCCGGGCGAGACTTTGTTGGGCCGGTCGTTTGCTGTCGTGATGGGCGGCAAGGGGGCCAACCAAGCCGTGGCTGCGGCGCGTCTTGGCGGAAACGTCTGGTTTGCGGGTTGTGTCGGCGCGGACTCGTTTGGCGGCATGCAGCGCCGGGCGTTAGGCGCAGAGGGCATTGATCTCGCCTTCTTGCGAACGCATCCTTCCGAGCCGACGGGCACGGCGGTCATCGTTGTGGCCGACGAGGGACAGAACAGCATCATTGTGACGCCGTCGGCGAATGCCGCCGTTCGCCCTGAGGACGTCGCCGCGTTGGAGCCCCTGATGGACCGCCTCGACATGGTCGTGGTGCAGCTTGAGATTCCGTTGGATGCCGTCGACGCCGCATTGGGTCTGGCCCGCACGCACGGCGTTCCGTCCATCCTTGATCCTGGGGTGGCCCAAGCGTTGCCTGATCCGTTGCTGCGCAAGGCAGCCATCGTTTCGCCCAACGAGACGGAGACGCAGGCCATCACGGGCATGGCAACGACGTCGCTCGATGCCGCGCGCGAAGCCGCTCAGGCGCTGTGCGATCGGGGCGCGCGCGAGGTCGTGTTGAAGCTTGGCGCGCTCGGGAGTTACTACGCAGGCAGTCAGGGCGCCTATCATGCGCCGGCGTTCCGCGTTGCGCCCGTCGACACCACGGCGGCGGGCGACGCTTTTACGGGGGCGTTGGCCGTTTCGTGGGGGCGTCTGGATATTCGCGAGACGTTGCGGTTCGCCAATGCGGCGGGCGCGATCGCGGCAACGATCGAAGGCGCGCAACCGTCCGCTCCGACACGGGCGGCGGTGGAAGCGTTTCTGGCGGAAAACGAATCTCAGCCGTAAGGAGACCGACAGCGTGAGTGCAATACGATTCGCCGCCGATGTAATGGCCGCTGACCTGGGGCGGTTGGAGGAGCAATTCAAGGCGCTTGAGGCGGCGGGGTGCCACGAGCTTCATTTCAACGTTCAGGATGGGGCGTACGCGCCCGTGATCACGCTGGGGCCGTCGTTTGTGAGGCTTGCGAAACGCTGTTGCGGGCTTCCGTGCGCGGTCCATTTGCTGACAGAGCGTCCGGATCGGCATATCGATGCGTTTGTGGCCGCCGGGGCGGATGCGATCGTGGTGCAGCAGGAGACCGATATCCACATTCAGCGCACCTTGACGCGCATTCGAGAGGCCGGCATATCGCCCGGGGTGGCCATCGGCCCTTCGGTGACAATGACCAAACTGGAATATTCACTGGATTATGTGGACCGCGTGCTGTTGCTCGCAACAGAGCCGGGTGCGCATCGGACGAATATTCTTCCGGAGACGTTTGATCGAACGCGCATTCTCAAGGCCAATCTCGGCCATCGTCAACTTCGAGCGGTTATCGAGACGGAAGGGGCAATGACCGTGAAAGATGCCGCCCTTCTTGTCAACTTGGGGGCGCTGTCTTTGGTGTTGGGCGTGAAGACGTTGTTCCAAAAGGACAAAAGCATCGTCGACGCGTTTACCGAGTTTCAGAACGGTCTTGCCGTGGAGCGCAATCTCGTATAATGCCGGAGACGGCCCATCGTGTCACTGCGGCGGTTCGACGCCTTCCTTGCGCTCCAGCACCGCGACCCAGTAGGGAGAGTGGGGACGGCGGCTTTCCGCCTCCTCGCCCCAGAGGTATGTAGTCTCGCCATGCGGCGCGATATCGGCCATGCCACACACCTGATAACGACTCTCCAGATATTTTTGAGACCATGACAGGATATCGAGTATGGAATTTTCCTGCACGAGCCAGGATGTCGGCACGTTGACGAAAACGGCGAATTTGGGGTTGGCCTCCTCGATTTGCCGGATCATTTCGCGCTGCATCGAGGCGGCATAGGGCTGGGCTTCCATCAATGGATACATGTATACGTAGCCCGTGGCGTTGCGGCGATGGCTATAGAAACAAATCTGCGGTTCGGAGCCGATGATCGCCACGCAGTCCGATTCCGAGGTGCGTTCGCGAATATAGCGAGCGATCCGGAGGGATTCGGGAAAGGGATTGACGCTGTACATGGCTCGGGAGACATCGTCCAGCGGCGCCGTGAACAGTGCGGCGCGCTGCCAGTAGGCCGTCAATGCCGAGACGGCTATCGCCAACACAACCGCTGTAGCGTGAAGCGCTGGCGCCGGGCGTTTGGATAGCAGGTCCTGGGCTGCGGCAAAGAATACCCCTGCCAACAACGCCGTCGCCGGAAGCCACGTGACGAAATAGTGGCCGCGAAAATAAAATCCTGGGCAGATTGCCAGGAATGACGCAACCCATAACCCCGTGACAAAGAGCGCCTGCGATCGCGACGCTTTGTCCCACGCCAACGCGAATAATCCTGCCGTTGCGAGAATCCACAGCGGCCACGTTGTTTTCAGGATTTTTTGAAAACCATCCCAGAACATGGGCGCGGCATAGCGAATGGGGACCTGGGAAACATAGGTCCGCGCGTAATCGTAGGTCCAGAACCAGAACCGATCGAAAACGCCCGCAGCATAAAGCCACAAACATGTGAGGAGGAATGGCGCGATCGCCGCGCCGCCAAACGCGACCATTGCGCCTATCGCGCGTCCCCGTGAAATCGTTTTTTGACGGAACAGGCTCCATGCCAAGCATAGGCCTGCGAAGAGAATGATCGGCGCGGCGTGTTGCTTCATCAGGAACGACAGTCCGAACAAGAGACCGCTTGCGGCGCACAGCCACACTCGCGGCTTCTCGACGGCGAGCAACAGCGCGACCAGTCCCGCGACCGCAAACAGCACGACAAAATGGGTGGCATGGGCGAACAATCCCATCACCCCTTCGCTAAGGGAAAGCGCCGCATAGGCGGCCGCCGAGGCGAGGCCGCAGACCGGGCCGCGCACCCTGCGTCCCAGCAAAAACATCAGCGCAATCGTCGCGGCGTTGATGACCAACAGCCCCAGGTGCACGCCGCGAATCGTTTGCCCGAATGCCGCCATGATCGCCGCATAGGCGGCGTAAATGCCCGGCATTTTCATGTTGTACGCTTCGGAAAAAGGAGGAACGCCTTGCAGGAGGAGTTGGCCCGCGTAAGCATATTCGCCTTCGTCGCGCTCGAACGGCACGTCAAGGGTGCGGATGCGCGCCGCAGCCGTCAGGGCAACGATGAGGAACAGCGCGATCCACGGCCACGGGTTCCGGAAGAGGGACGAAACGTCCTTTTCCCCCTGTGTTTTGTGCGGGATCGTTTTCTTTCGTTTTGTGACCACGCGGCCGCTTCCCCTCCGGCGCAGTTACGGGGACGAACGCCTCGGTCCCCAAGACGGTCCTTGACAGGCCATCTGCAAATTGGGAATGCGGCGTTCTTGACCCGTCTTTATGTTCACTGCCCATAGCGACGACGAGCCGCTGCGGGAGGAGGTGAAGACGACATGCCGCGAATCTGCCGACCACGAGGGTTTCTCATTGTTTCCCGCTCGGGTGAGTTGCCGTGGATTGCCTCCGTTGGCGTCCATCACGTATATCTGGATGCCGCCGCCTTCGACGGCATAGGCGATGCTTTTTCCGTCTGGAGACCAAGCGGGGTCGGTCGAGCGCCCCCCTTGCATGGAGAGACGCCGCACCCCGCTGCCATCGGCGTTCATTACGCAAATCTGTCCGGAGCCGTACCGATCGCTGACAAACGCGATCTGGCGTCCGTCCGGACTGAACGCGGGCTGCGTATCGACGGCCTTGTCGTTTGTGAGGCGCCGAAGCCCCGTTCCGTCTGGGTTGATGAGATAAATCTCCGGGTTGGCGTCTTTGCTCAGGGTAATGGCGAGGGTCCTGCCGTCGGGCGCCCAGGAGGGGGAAATGTTCAGGCCGACCATTTTGGATAACAACGTAGAGGAGCCCGAAGCAATGGAGAGGACATAGAGGCAGGGAGCCCCTTGCCGGAAGGACGTGTAGGCGATTTTTCCGCCGTCTGGGGATATCTTGGGCAGGATGCTGATCGAGTTGTAGTGCGTGAGTTGGCGCGCGTTCATGCCGTCGTAGTCGGCCATGTAGATTTCCTTGCGTCCGGTGCTTCCGCCGCTGAACGCCACGGCAGACGTGGCAATGCCTTCGATTCCATCCACTTGCAGCAGGATGTCGTCCGATGCGCGGTGCGCTATCCGGCGTTTTGCCTGTTGTCCGCCTTCGTGCACCTTGCCGAGGACTCGATGCGAGTCAATCACGTCGAACAATTGACATTCGAACGAAAGGGTGGAGCCACTCGTGTAGACATATCCGTGCAGAAAATAGTCCGCCTTGGAAGCCCGCCACGCCGCAAAATCGATCTGGCTGGGATCGCGGGGGGAGCCGGCGAAACCGGCAGGATAGGAGTCTCGCGGCAGCACCCGGAACACGCCGCTGAAATCAAGATCATAGGCCACGATTGCCGCGAGTTCCTGCCCCAAGGCCTCTTGTCCCGGGGGAGCGGAAAATGCGGGAATGGCAATCGGAATTCGCTGATCCGACGCCGATCCTACCGTCTCCATCCGCAACACTTGGGCCGATGCCGAGAAGGCGCACGCCATCATCATGACCACTGCAAAGAATCCTCGCATCTTCAGATTTCTCCTCTCACATGCGCTGCGGCTTGTTCACGCCGGCATACGCCCGCCGGTTCGTCATGACGCAAAAGTGAAGACATAGACGATCTGGACCTTCTCTTCCCGGAAATCGGGAGGCAAAGGCGGGAAGGGGGCGCTCATCTTGATGGCTTGCACGCCCGACGCAGCAAGGTCCGGATCGCTGGCTTCCTTGATAATTTCCGGTTCGCCCAAAAGGTTTCCTTGACGACTCACCCAGAAGGCCACTTCGGCTTGGTTTTTCCCCGGAATGAGACGCATGCCGGCTGGGACCGCCCAAACCTGCGATACCTTCACCTGCACACGACGTCCCCAATATCCCAACTCCGAAGGGAACTGCGATCCCATGGCAACGCCTGTCACGGAAGGGTCGACCGACGTTCCTCCGCCACCTTGCTGGGCCGACGTTGCCTGCGTCCCAGCGGGTCCGGTAAGCACCGAAGCGGTCTTTGGCTCTGGTTTCGGAGGAGACTTCGCCTGATCTTTGGGGGAATTGTTCTTCGCAGGGGGCTTCTCTTTAACAGGCGTCTTGGGTTTCGGATCGTCTTTGGGTTTCACCGGCTCTGGTTTCGGCTTGGGTTCTGGTTTCGGCTCTGGTTTCGGCTCTGGCTTGGGTTCCGGTTTCGGTTCGGGTTTGGGATCCGGTTTTGGAGGCTCCTTGGGTTGGGGCGCTTCCGGCGGCGGCGATGGGGGCGCGGGTTGTGACGGCGCGGGCGTTGCCGATGGACCTGGGGGCGGGGTTCCCGCAGGTCCCATCGCCATCATCTCGATTTCGTACAAGGTCATGGGAGGCTTGGGGGGGTTGTATTGCGCGACAAAAAAACCTGCTCCCGCTACGAGCCCGTGTAAAATGAAGGACACAAGGATCGCACGCCGAACTCGTTGGGCTGAGCTCCATGCCTCCCAATATCGGTCGTATCGGATAACCATTGGCCACGCACGCGATGCACTCGCGCCACTCTCTTTCCCGCCAGCATACAGCCGTCGGGCGGCCGCATCAATGGAACGCACGCGTTCTTTGCCTCCTCAAGGGACAGCTTCCGGGGCGAGATATCCAAGAAGCCATGTAATGCCCGACTTAACACAACATATACGCGACACAGCCCGGATCGCCACAACCACATGTGTCGTGCCAGACAAGCCAACGTGTCTTTACTATACTCTTTTTGGAAAAGCAGTTCCAGATGCCATGTCGGATCCGAAATCCTCGGCGTCGATCTCGCCGGAGGGATTGGCGAAGTACGATTATTTTTCTCTGTGGCGTGATGGGGATGCGTGGCGCAGATCAGGGAAGACGGAGCGTTGGGGAGGAAAGCAGGGGCATGCAGCGAGTTCTACCAGGTTTCTGTTTTGCTTTTTATTGCGCGCCGCCTTGTTCGTTGTCGCGCAGCTTTTGGTACATCAAAGGCGGACACCCGTTGCAGCCTCGTTTGAGTTTGGAGAACCCTTCGGGAACGATGTGTGGAGCTGTGGGGTTTTCCAGGAGTGAATCAAAGCGATTTTCGTTGCAGTGGCCCATGCGGAATTGTTGATGGCCGAGAACGAGGCCGCAGGTGTACATAACGCCTGAGGCGCCGATGCAGGCCATGATTTCTGGAAGATGGCAGGTGGGGTGGACAGCCGGCTGGGCTTGGCCTTCGGCGGCAATGACTTTGAAGCCGAATTGCTGGAGGGGTTGCAGCGCCTGCATTGCTTCGTGTTCGGCGAAGATGCATGTTTTTTGGGGGTCGAGATTTCGCAGGCGGGCCCGTTCGTGTTCGCTGACGCTTCCTTCGCATACATGTATGCCCACGTGGATGTTGTGAGCGGATTGGGCCCATCCGGCGATTTCCCAAACCTCTGGGTGTTGCGCAAGGGACTCGCCTACGGTGATGATGAGGGAGTCCGCTCCCAATGTTGCGGCCTCGTCGATTATGTTCAGCCAGTTTTCGACGTCCAAGCGTTTGACGGCGTCGATGTGGACGGGTTGGTCGTCCTTCTGCTCGTTCCCGCCGTCTTCGGATAAATACAGCCACAGATATTTGAGATTTTCCGGGGACGCATTGTTTTGCGCTTGCGAACACGTCTTGAGTTGTTGGGCGACTTGTTGCGCCAACGTCAGCGGATTGTCGCCCTGGTATATTTCTTGCCAACGTTTTTTAGATGTCACGACTCGCACCTCACGCTTCCCCTTTTGCTCTGCACTGCTCTCGCGTTAGATCGTCTTTGCACGCCATGGTTAACATAGGTGTATACGGATGTATTCCAATGCGCTCCATGAAGCGATTTGCGACGCGCACGGCGTATTTCTTGCGGAGGACTCTTGCCTCAATGCCGTTTATTTCGCCGCCGCGAGTCGCACGTGCGTGCATAGTGCGCGAGAGGGGAATCGGCTTTCAAGCGCGATAATTGCTATATTCCATATCGTAAATCGACTCCAGTTGGATGGCGCGCCGCGCCCAGGTCATTTCGAGTGCGCGCGCGTGTGCACGTTGTACGCGGAGGCGGGTAGACTCGTGATTCTCCAGTACGCTTTCCATAGCGTCTTCCAGCTCTTCGAGATTATCGGGGGATATTTGCACGGCCGTGTCGCCCACAACCTCGGGCAGGGCGGATACGTTGGAAGTGATGAGCGGAACGCGTGCGGCCATGGCTTCGAGCGCTGGGAGGCCAAAGCCTTCATAGAGCGATGGGTAGATGCATGCGACGGCTCCGCGCAAGAGCGACACGGCGTCGAAGCGGCTTAGGTAACCGGCGTGGATGAGGCGGCCGGAAGCGCCGGCGTCTTGGATGGCCTGAAGGGCGGTTGCCGCTTTCCAGCCGATTTTTCCCACGAGGAGGAGTTTGGGGCAATCGCGGCGGCGCGCGAACAAATGGGCGTGGGCCTCGATGAGTCGGGGGAGGTTCTTTCGCGGTTCGATGGTTCCGAGGTGGATGAAGTAGCGGGGGCCGATGCGGAGTCGGTCTTGGAGATTCTTTAGTTGTGTTGCATCCAGAGGGTCCTCGAAATCGGCCGTTTCCACGCCGCACGGCACGACGTGAATGCGGTCGGAGTCCATCGCCAGAAATTCGATCATGTCGTTTTTGCAACTGTGGGAAATGGCCACGCAGGCGTGGGCTGATCGGGCGATGCGGCGGAGCAGGTGCGTGTGTTGTCGAACGGTTTCTTCGGTGTGCATGTCGGGGTGACGGAAAAACGAGAGGTCGTGGACGGTCACCATTCGTCGGGCGCGACGTGTTGCGGGGAGCTGATGGAAGAGATCATGGGCGATGTGAACGTCGCCGGTGAAGCATTCGATCGGCGGCCATTCGAGGGTGGTCCAAAGCAGCCGTTTCAAGCGGCGCGCATAGGGAAGGACGGTCTCCCGTGAAAAGGGCAGCGCCAATTCCGGCAAACGTGCAGGAACGTTCCCGGGGCGCGTGGCGAAGAGGCGGAAGTCGATGCCGGACATGCGGGCAAGCAAGGCGCGCGCGAGATGGAGGCCGGCGTAGCCGACTCCTGTTCGTGGCTGTTCGTAGACGCAGCTTAGGTCCAGCGCCACTCGGTATCGCGGTTCGTCCACTCGCGGAGAC
>ERZ795030.4853-NODE-4853-length-12878-cov-30.118147_pt1 | contig 12878 bp, 9 predicted proteins | sample MGYA00375122_ERZ795030 | MGnify/ENA primary metagenome ERZ795030 (study PRJEB30165, sample SAMN05720146) | activated sludge metagenome | isolation source: anaerobic digester from wastewater treatment plant | place: Japan | collected 2015-04-20 ...
CGACCCTGCCCGCCGAGGAAGCCCACGCCCGGACGGGGACCTTCGTCACCGCGCCTGCCGACAAGGACGGCTTCGTTTTCGCCGCCTTCGGAGACTCCCGCGACAACCCGGTCGTCTTGGAGGCGATCGCGGAAAAGGTGGCCGCCGCCGCGCCGGCGTTCTTCATTCACCTGGGCGATTTCGTGGCGAACGGCAACCAGTCCGCTCTCTGGCGGCGGGACTTCTTCGCTCCGGCCGCGGCGCTCCTGAGCACGGCCCCGCTCCTCCCGGTCCTGGGCAACCACGAAGAGCACGCGCCGCAGTACTTCCAGTATTTCATGGTGCCGGCCGTCGAATCGGGCTCGGACACCGAGGCCTGGTATTCCTGCGACTACGGGAGCGTGCACATCACCGTTCTGGATTCCCAGCAGGACTTCCGCCCTACAAGCGCGCAGTACCGCTGGCTCCTCCGAGACCTGGCGTCGGAGCGCGCGGACGCCGCCGCTTGGCGCATCGTCGCCCTCCACGACCACGTCCACAGCTCGAGCCGGCGCGGCCCCAACACCCTTGTCCAGAAACACCTCGCGCCGCTTTGGGAGGCATATCGCGTGAGCCTCGTTCTGAGCGGCCACGAGCACGCCTACATGCGCAGCGTCAAGAACGGCATCACCTACGTCGTCACCGGCGGCGGGGGCGCGCCGCTCTACCCCGTCAACCTCACCGAGAATCCCTTCCAAGTCTACGCCAACTCCTGCTACCATTACGTTCTCTTCGAGGCGGACGCGACGAGCCTCCGCGGGCGGGCGCACGACGCCGCGGGCGAGTTGCTGGACAAGTTCAGCATCGATCCGCCGCCTCCAAGGTAGCGCCGCGGCGGCTCGCGGCTCTTCCCGCGGTCGGGCGACGTTCTCCTCGATCTCCGCCCGCCTCACGGCGTCTTCTGGAGCGGTCGCGCGCCGGCTTTCGGCCCCCGCGCTCCGCCCTCGTCCCGCTCTCCTTCGGGATCGCGCTCCTCGCCCTCGCCGGCCGGAGAATCCGGCTGCGCGTTCCGGTACGTGCCGCCGTTCTGCTGCGCCAGGCTGCGGAGGAACGGCACGAAGGCCTCGCGAAACCCCACCGCATGCACCGCGACCTTCCGGAACCGATTCGCCCGTTCGACCCAGTCGAGAATCGGTTGCGTCGGCAGGAGCCCCGCGCCCTTGCACGGGCTGCCGTCGGACAAGAGCACGATCGCATTGGCTTCCTTGATATCGAAGGCCGCCGCGAGCGCCTCCTGAGTCCACGTCGTGCCGCTCGCCGCCAGACCCTGCACCCACGCCACGGCCTTGGCGATGTTCGGCGGCGTCGCCGGGTAGAGGCTCGGCCACAGGGGGGTGATTTTGTTGTTGAAGGAAATCACCGTGAAGCGCGTCTCGGGACGGAGGCCCTTGATGGTGCGGATCAGCTCCTGCTTGACAAGCTGCACGCGCGACATGCCGAAACCCGCGGCGGGCTCTTCCATGCTGCCCGAGATGTCGATCACGAAGACCACGCGCACGGACAGGACCTCGATGCCGAAAAAGCGCGGCAGCGGCATGGGAGGCCGAAACCCCCGCCAGGAGCGGCCCTTGCCGCCGTCGGAAAGCCCGGGCTCCCAGACTTCCCGCTCCTTGGCCCACCACTTGGCCCAGTCCTCGGCGACACGGATGTTCTGCCCCGTGAGCTGGTACAGCGCCTGCCGCGCCACGAGGCCGTATTCCGGGGACATTTTTTCCGCCGCGGGAAGGATCCCGACGAGCGCCGTCACCGCGCTCTTGAAAGGCTTGCCGCCGAGGGCCCGCGCCGCGCGTATCGCCAGGGCCTGATCCTTGTCCTTGAGGCGCGCCTCGAGGTGGCTCACGGCGGCCTCCACGGGAATGTCCTCGAGCGCGAAGAGCGCCAGCGTGCGCATGCGCTCGTCTTTTTGCTGCGCCAGCGTCTTGCCGATCGCCGCGATGGCCTCAGCGCCCCGCACGGCGGCCAGCGTCTGTCTGACGGCCGCATACACTTCGTGGGAAGGGTGCTCGACCCCGATCCGGAGCACGATCTCCACGGTCGTTTTGGTCGGCTCGGCGCCCACCTCCGCCAGGAGCGCGCGGATGCGCGCCCCGTCGCCCGACTTCATGGCCGCGACAAGCTGTTTGCCGACATCGACCCCCGACGAGCCCGCGGCGGCGGCGAGGAAAAAAGTCAACAGTGTCGCCATGGATTGCGCATGCTCCTACCACGACTCTACCACGAAGCGGGGCGCAGTCACAGGAACGGGCGGACCGGCGCGCACGCCGTGCTCGGCTCGACCCGGAAGGGATGGTACAATCGGCCTTGCCACCCGAAAAGGAGCAAAGGATGCCAATTTACGAGTTTCGCTGCCGGAAATGCAAGGCGGTGAACGAGTTTCTGGTGCGCGGCACCGGCCTGGAAGCGGGCACGACCTGCCCGGAATGCGGCTGCGAGCGCCTCGAAAAGCTGATCTCTGCCGCGGCGATAGCCTCGCGCAACGGCGCCGGACAGGGGACTGCCTCGAGCGCGCCTTCGACGGCGAAGAAAAGCTGCACCCGGGCCTCGTGCGCGGGCTGCGCCAGCAGGTGCCGCTAGACGCGGTCCGCGAACCGCGCAAAAGGACATCTCGACATGCGATCGGCTCGGACCCGGCCGCCCGGGGCGTTCGGTCGCCCCGGCGCGGCGCTGCTCGCCCTGGCCGCTCTGGCATCCTCGGCCGGCGCCGCCAACTACGCCACCGTCATCGATTCGCGCGCCCTTTTCGACGCGCTGACGATGCCCGAGGAGTTCCGCCCCGATCTGCTTCGGACGGGCAAGTATCTGGCGCCCGCCGCCGCCGGCGATCTGCTCCCCGTCTGCTATCAGAACGTCAACGTCTATCCGCGCCACCTGGAGTTCATGGCCTTCGAGTTCCCCGAGCGTTTCCCCGCCTTCACGCCCGAGGAGTACATGGCCCTCGTCGAGCGCCGGGCGACGCGGCGGTACTGGGCCGGCGCGCTTTTTGAAATCGAGGGCGGCCGGTTCGGCATCACGGTTTTCACCGATGTCTCGCGGGCGGCCGAACTGCCCGAGCGCGACGAGGTGGCCGCGCTCATCGCGACGTTGGCGCCCACCTTTCACCTGGGCCCCCTGTGCTACATTCCCGATTCGGATGCGGCCCGCGAGAACGCCCGCTCCTGGCAGGACCCGCCTTTCTGCATCTACCAACTGTCGGCGGACGGCGATGTGGTCTACGAGGCTTACAGCCTGGCCACGGGCTACGGCCGGATTCGGCTCATGACGGCGCGCGAGGCCGAGGAGGCCGGCGCCGCGGGCGCGCTGAGCTGGCAGGACCTCTTGATCCTGGACGGGGTGCCCGCCTTTCTCGAGGCCGTCATCGCCGGCGTCATCACGGGCGCCCGCCAGGGCGAGCTGAGCCACCTGAACGTCCGGGCCTCGCGCCGCGGAACGCCGAACGCCTTCGTCAAGAATCCCCGCGCGGCATTCGCGCCCTTCGAGGGCAAGCTCGTCAAACTGGTTGTCGGCCCCCTCGCCTACGAGCCGCCCGTCGAAGTCTCCGAGGCCGAGGCCCAGGCCTGGTGGGACGCGCACCGCCCTTCCATCGAACCGCCTCCGCCCGCCGACCTTGCCTGGTCCGAGCTGACCGATCTGCGGGAGGCGGCCGGAGAAACCGAGGCCCTGTTGACGCGCTTCGGAGCCAAGGCCGCCAACTTGGCGGTGCTCTACCGCTGCCTTCCCGAAAAGTACCAAGTCCCGGCCTTCGCCATCCCCTTCAAGTACTACCTCGCGTTCATGGACCGGAACATCATCCTCGATCGCCGCGGGTCGGCCCCTCGCGCCGTGACGTGCCGGGACTACGTGACCTCGCTTCTGGCCGACGCGAAGTTCAGGAGCGACTCGGCCTACCGAGCCGCGCTCCTCAACGGCCTCGTGCGCGAGCTGCGCGACAACACCGTTGTCGACCCGGCCCTCGTCGCCGCCGTGGCGGCGCAGGCCGAGGAAGTCTTCGGCTCGCCGCGCATCATGCTGCGCGCGCGGTCCTCCTCCAACATGGAGGACGACCTGGTCTTCAGCGGCGCGGGGCTCTACGACTCAAGCTCGATGTGCCCGGCGGATTCCACCGACGGCGATCGCGACGGCCCGTCGGCCTGCGATCGCGCCATCCGCGGCGAGCGCGAGATCGAGCGCGGCCTCCGGCGCGTCTGGGCCGGCCTCTGGAACATGCGCGCCTTCGAGGAGCGCTCCTACTTTCAACTCCCGCACGCTCAGGCCGTGATGGGCGTCCTGGTGACGCCGGCCTTCCCCGACGAGGCGGCCAACGGCGTCGCGTTCACCGGCAATCCCTTCGACCCCTTCGATAAACGCTATCTGGTCAATGTCCAGCTCGGCGACGCGAGCGTCGTGCTTCCCGATCCCGACGTGACCCCCGAGAAGGACATCCTCGCCCTCGAGGACGGCGAGGTGACCGCCGTCGTGCGCGCCCGGCCATCGTCGCTGGTGCCGCCGGGAACTTATGTGCTCACCGACGCGCAGCTCAAGGAGCTGGGGCGCGCCTGCGCCCTCGCCGCGGATTGCTTCCCTGTCGATCCGGGGCCCCACGATCCCGAGCGCGTAATCCTGGACATCGAGTTCAAGTTTCTCCGCGACGGCGCCCTCAAGATCAAGCAGATCCGCCCCTACCTCATCCCCGAGGGGCTGGTCAATACCGCCTACACCTTCAACATCACGATTCCCCCGGAGACCGCGGCGGCGGGCGCCTTCCTGCACCGCCGCACGCTGGATGTCGAGCAGGGACGGCGCGCGTGGGCGCGCTTCCGCTCCGGCGCCCACCGGATCGTCATGCGCGGGCCCGCGGCGGACGGCGACTTGATCGAGAGTCTGCGGCTCCGGTCGCCGGACGGCGAGGCGACCGCCGCGACCGCCGGCCGCTTCACGCTGACGATGAGCCAGAGCGAAGGCCTGCCGCCCTATCTGGAACTGGAGTACCGCCAGCGCTTCGTCGCTCCGGACGGCCTCCACGAAGTGACGATCAAGCTCCTGCGCTTCCAGGCCGGTTCGACGCCCCCCGACATCGTCTTCGACGAGAGCTACCTCTCCAACACGCCCGACTTCGCCGGCGTCGGCTCCGCCATCGGCGGCTTGTGGATGCAAGCCGTCCCCATCGACGACCCCGACAACCACATGCGCAAGTTCAGGTTCGGCAGCACGACCTACGCGGCCCTCCCGCGCTACCGCGTCCGGATCGAGGCCGGGGAGGAGAGCATCGAGCTGGACTACCGGCTGAAACGCCTGATCCTGGCCAACGGCCCGGCGCAGCTCATGGGCGCGCGCGTGGCGCTTGCCGAGGGAACGGCCGAGGTCCGGGACTACTGGCGCCTCGTCTACGCGGCGGACTGGCACAACACCGATCAGCGCTTCCGGGTGCTCTTCGCCCCGCCCCTGGGCAACGTGCACGCCGTTGACATCGCCGAGCCGTACCGCGACATAACGCCCGCCAAGGTGATTCTGCGCGGCCCGAACATGGAAGCGCTGCGCATGCTCGCCGTGGATTCCTACAGCGAAACGTTGGTCGAGGACCCCAACCAGGTGCCTTTCCGGCGCGGCGATGCCGCGCCCGACGGACGCCTCACCGTTTCCGACGCGGCGGCGGTGCTGAAGTACGTCGCGGGGCGCGACACGGCGCCCCCCTGCGCCAAGGCCCTCGATATCAACGACGACGGAAAAATCGACCTCACCGATGCCCTCCGGCTCCTGGCGTACCTCTTTGCGGGCGGCCCGCCGCCCGCGGAGCCCTTCGCCGCCTGCGGCCTCGATCAGACGACGCTCGGCGACCCCCTGACCTGCGGCGTCCACCCCCCCTGCGCGCCCTGACGCTCCGACCCTTGCATTCTCCCGCTTTTCCGCCAGGATAGAGCCTTTTAGAGCGGCGGATTTCCGGAGCGACGACGCGCATGCGGATCACGGTCATCGGCAGCGGTTACGTGGGGCTCGTCAGCGGGGCGTGTTTTTCCCGGTTCGGCCACACGGTCACGTGCGTCGACAAGGACGCGGAGAAAATCGCGCGCCTGGCGCGCGGCGAGATTCCGATCTACGAACCGGGGCTCGACGCCCTGGTGAGCGAGAATCTCGCCGCCGGGCGGCTGGCCTTCACGACGGACACGGCCGCGGCGGTGGACGGCGCGGAGGTCGTGTTCATCGCCGTCGGCACCCCCGCCTCGCGCCGCAGCGACGGGTACGCGGATCTCACTTACGTTTACGAAGCGGCGGCTCAAATCGCGCCGCACATCCGGGCGTACACCGTGATCGCCAACAAAAGCACCGTGCCCGTCGGCACGGCCCGGCAGGTGGCCCACATCGCGGCGCAGGCCAATCCCGCGGCCGACTTCGACGTCGCGAGCAATCCGGAGTTCCTCCGGGAAGGCGCGGCCATCGCCGACTTCCAGCGCCCCGACCGCGTCGTCATCGGCGCCGACTCGCCCCGCGCCGCTGAGGTCCTCAAGGAAGTCTACCGGCCGCTGTACATCAATGAGACGCCCTTCGTCACCACGTCGCTCGAAACGGCCGAGCTCATCAAGTACGCCTCCAACGGCTTCCTCGCCACGAAGATCACCTTCATCAACGAGATGGCGGCCATTTGCGAGGAGATCGGCGCCAATGTCCAGGACGTCGCCAAGGGCATGGGCCTGGACGGGCGCATCGGCCAGAAGTTCCTCCACGCGGGCCCGGGCTACGGCGGCTCGTGCCTCCCCAAGGACACCCACGCGCTCCTCAGGATCGCCCAGTCCTGCGGCACGGCCTGCCGCATCGTGGAGGCCGTCGTCGAGGCCAACGCCGCCCAGAAAGCCCGCATGACGCGGAAGATCCGCGCGGCGCTGGGCGGCAAGGAATCCGGCGCGACGATCGCGTTCCTCGGCCTGGCCTTCAAACCCGAGACCGACGACATGCGGGAGGCGCCCGCCTTGACGATCATCCCCGCTCTCGCCGAGCACGGCGCCCGCATCCGCGCCCACGACCCGCGGGCCATGGACGAGGCCCGCAAGGTCCTGCCCGAGGTGGTTTACTGCGCCGATCCCTACGAGGCCGTGTCGGGCGCCGACGCCGTCGTGCTCCTGACGGAGTGGAACGAATACCGCGCCATGGACCTGGAACGGATCAAGGCGCTCCTGCGCGTCCCCGTCTTCATCGACCTGCGCAACGTCTATTCCCCCGACGCCATGGCCGCCCTCGGGTTCCGCTATTTCAGCGTGGGAAGGCCGTCCGCGGGGGCGTGACGCCGGCGGCGCCGCGCGCCGAGGGCGGGCGCTCAGTCGCAGGGCGGGTAGGCTTCGCAGCCCAGCGCGTCCTCGGTGGGATCGTAGCCGCAGACCGCAAAAGGCGGCGGCGGCGGCGGCCGGCCCGCGAAGAGGTAGCCGAGCAGCGTCACAGGGTCCGCGACGTTGACGGCGCCGTCGTCGTTGATGTCGGCGCCGTCCAGGCACGAGGGCGCCGGCGTGCTTGCGAAAAGGTATCCGAGGACGGTGACGGCGTCGGCGACATTGAACCGGCCGTCGGCGTTGGAATCGCCCCGCACGAACCGTTGCCCCGGCGCGCAGAGGTTCTCGAACACCTCCACCGTGCTGTCGTACCACTGGACCGACGCGATGTCCGGGTCGCCGTCGCGGTCGAAGTCCTCGACGACGGGATAGCGCGGATTCACGCCGGCGGGCAGAAACGGACCGGCGGTGAATCCCCGGGCGCCGTCGCCCCAGAAGATCATCAAGGCGAATCGGGTGGGATTCTCCGCGATGGGCTCGAAAAGCGCCACCACCAAGTCCAGCGCGCCGTCCCGGTCAAGATCGGCGATCGCCGGCTCGACGGCGGTCGAACTCGGGGGCGCGCGCAGCACCTGCGCCTCGGAGAACTCGCCCTTGCCGTTGCCCCACAAGACGCACACCGACGCGTCGGTCCACGATCCCACGACGAGATCGAGCGCTCCGTCGCCGTCGAGATCCGCGACACGGCAGGAGCACGGCCCCGACGCGGGGGGCGTCAGAATCCTCTGAACGAAGGCCGCCCTGCCGTCGCCGCCGTTGCGGAAGATCGTCACGCTCGGCACGCCGCCGCCGATCCACTCCGAGTTGGCGGCCGCGTAGTCAAGATCGCCGTCGCCGTCGAAGTCGCCGATGCCCACGTTCTGGGGCCGCACGCCCTGGGTCGGGACCATGTTGAACAGGGTGAAAACGCCCTTCCCGTCGTTCTTCCAGATGGCCACGGCGGCGGCCAGATCGTACGTCACGACAAGATCGAGGTCGCCGTCGCCGTCCATGTCCTCCGCCTGGATTCCGTGGGGGTAGCTGCCGCCGCCGGTGGAATAGACCGTCGCGGGCGAAAGCCCCGCGTTGCCATCGTTGAACACGACGGCGAGCCTGCCGCCGTAGAAATCCACGGCCGCGAAGTCGAGATTCCCGTCGCCGTCCAGATCGCCCTGGCACATGCCTTCGTAGACCGTGCTTTCGGTCTCGGGGAGCACATAAGCTTCCGGGGCTCGAAAAGTCCCGTCCCCGTTCCCACGCAGGATGCAGATATGCGGCGCGTGCCGATTGAGAACGCAGCAGTCAAGCAAGCCGTCGCCGTCGTAGTCCCCCGACAGAAGCACGTGCGATTTGGCGGTGGAGAAAGGATCGTTCGACGGCAGCGTGTAGACGACGGGGGCGCCGTACAGCGCCTCCCGGGCCGGACAGGCGGCAAAGGCCCGCCAGCCGGCGCAAGGGAACCATAACAATACAACGCAGAGAATCCTCATCCTCGCCATATCCATTCAAGGATACGGGACGGCGCGCGCCGCGTCCATCACGAGCGGCGGGGCGGCGCCAGAAACGGCAGCGCCCCGGCCGCGAGCTCGAAGGTCGCCGGCGTCGTTCCGAAAGGCTCGCCGTCCACTTCGACCGGCGCCGGGGCTTCGGATTCCACCGCGACGCGGATGCCCCGCAGCGTCCGCACGCCGCCGAGGCGCTCCATGCGGCCGCACAGCGCGGCCAGGGCGTACAGAACGAGGGCCGGGCGCGAGCCCCGCGCGCACACCGTCACCTCGAACACCCCCGAATCGCAGCGCGCCTCCCGCGCCAGGCTGAAGAGACCGCCGTAGTGCCGGGTCTTGCTCACGATCGCCAGGGCGCCCTTCACGGGAGGCGCATCGTCCACCGTCACGGTGAGCGCCGGCGCCCGATAGCGCCACAGCGCCCGCAGGATCGGCACGGCGAAGCGCGTGAAACGCTGAGACTTGGCGCGGCGCCGCGCATCCTCCGCGACCACGAGGGCGTCAAACCCCACGCTGGCCACCATGAGGAAGCGCCGGCCGCCGGCGCGGCCGACGTCGATGCGCCGCGCGTCGCCGGCTTCGATCAGCGCCGCGATCTCCTCGGGGGTTCCGCTAAGGCCGAGTTCCCGGGCGGTCACGTTGGCGGTGCCGGCAGGCAGAAACCCCACCGGGGTGGCGAAGGGTTCGCGCAGACCGTTCACCACCTCGTTCAACGTTCCATCGCCTCCGGCGGCGATCAGGGCATCCGCGCCGAATTCCGGCGCCGCCGCGCGCGCCCGCGCATCGCCTGCGGCGGCGGTCAGAAACACCTCGACGGCATGCCCGCGGGCGCGCAGCAGCTCGGCGAGCGCCTCGATCTTCCGCGCCGCCGCCCCTCCGCCCGCGATCGGGTTGCCGACGACGAGCACCTTCACGGCCGCGCCTTCTCCGCCGTCGCCTTGAGCACCCGCGCCATTTCCGCGATGGCGATCAGCCGCGTTTCATCGCCCAGCGCGAAGAGTCGCCACCGCCCACGCTCGAGGCGCAGGCCCAGAACGATCCTCGCCTCCTGCCCCTCGGCGCTGACGGCGGCGAGGGTCACGGTGGCGGTCTCGCCCGCCGTCCGGCTGTCAACCACCCTGCAGGCCCGGGGCGGCGCGGCGCCCCCCCACCACCAGCACGGATCGAGCGCCATGCACGCCGCGCGCGCCTCATCGGTCATAAGATCGAGGCAGCGCGCGCTGCCCTGCTCGCCGGCGGCCAGCGCGGCGGCGAAGGCGGCCCCGGCCTGGGCGGGTTCGCCGGCCGGTCCGCGGCAGCCGGCCGCCGCGATGATCGCGCACGCAGAGATGAACGCCGGGATTCGCACGAGCCTCCTCCGCCGTCTGATCCTTCTGGGATTCGCCGCGCGAGGCTTATTATGGCCGCCCGCCGCCTCGGGCGCAACGGATCGCGCTTGCGCCCCTTCGCGCGCGCCGATTACAATAGGCGCAAAGGCAAACGCATGAACAAAGGAGCATTACCATGCAACGTCGGATAATCGTGCGCGCGGCGGCGTTTCTGGCGGCGGCCGCCACGGCGGCGTCGGCCGCGGGCGCCTTCCGGACCCTCTCGGTGGCCGAGTACCGCGACAAGATGAAGGCCGGCTGGATCGGACAGATGGCCGGAGTCGGTTGGGGCGGTCCCACCGAATTCAAGTGGATGGGCAAGATCATCCCGGCCGAGGCCATGCCTCCGTGGAAGCCCGAGACGATCAACCAGTTCCACCAGGACGACATCTACGTCGAGATGACGTTCGTGCGCACCCTGGAGCTCTACGGCCTCGACGTTTCGATCCGCCAGGCGGGGATCGACTTCGCCAACAGCGGCTACCCGCTCTGGCACGCCAACCACGCCGGCCGCCACAATCTCAGGAACGGCATCGCTCCGCCCGACTCCGGGCATCCGCGCTTCAACTCCCACGCCGATGACATCGACTATCAGATCGAGGCGGACTTCTCGGGCCTCATCGCGCCGGGGCTGCCGAACATCGCCATCGCTTTGGGCGAGAAGTTCGGCCGCCTGATGAACTACGGCGACGGCCTGTACGGCGGGCAATTCGTGGGCGGCATGTACACCGAGGCGTTCTTCGAGGAGGATCCGCTGAAGATCGTCCAGGCCGGCCTGGCCTGCGTGCCCGCCGGGAGCATGTTCGCCGAAACGATCCGAGACGTGATCGCCTGGTGGCAGGCCCACCCCGACGACTGGGAGAAGACCTGGGAGCTCGTCGAGCGGAAGTACCAGCGCAACAAGGCCTACCGCCGGTTCTCCTGCACGGGCCCGGAGGCCGACTTCAACATCGACGCCAAGCTCAACGCGGCGTATATCGTGATCGGGCTGCTTTACGGCAAGCGCGATCCCGACGCCACGATCATCATCTCCTGCCGCTGCGGCCAGGACTCGGACTGCAACCCCTCGAACGCGGGCGGCGTCCTCTTCACAAGCATGGGCTTTGCGCGGCTCCCGGAGCGTTTCTACTCCGCCCTGGATGAGAACGGCGTCTTCAGCCACACCGCCTACAACGTCCCCAAGCTGCTGGCGGCCTGTGAAAAGCTCGCGCGGGAGGCCGTCGTCAAGGCCGGCGGGAAGATCGTCGTCGAGAACGGCGAGGAGCGCTTTTTGATCCCCGTGGCCGCGCCCGTCCCGAGCGCCTTGGAGCAGTGCTGGGAGCCCGGCCCCATCGCCGGCAGCCGCTTCACCCCCGAGGAGATGGAGCGGATCACCGCGGTGACCGATATCGTGCGGGCGGTCAAGCAATTCGCGCCGGGCTGGAAGATCACCAACTGCGGCCCGGACATGGACCCGGGGCTGCGCCCCGAGCTGCGCGGAAAGAAAAACGTCCTGCTCACGCATCCCCAGAGCCGGACGGTCCCCTGCGCGCTTTCGCGGGAAGCGAGCATTCCCGCCGGCGTCAAGACCAGGCTCGTGCTGGAGGTGGGCCACCACGAGGAGGGCGACTGGGAGCTGGTCGTCAAGGCCGACGGGGTGACGCTCTTCCAGGGCACCATCGGCAAAGACACGGCGAAGAACGGGTGGCGCACGGTCGCGGTGGACCTTTCGGCCTACGCCGGAAAGACGGTCCGCTTGGAGCTCCTCAATCAGGCCAACGGCTGGGCGTGGGAGGCGGGCTACTGGGCGTCCATCGCGCTTGTGAGCGAGTGAGCCGCGGCGGTTCGGCGGTCTCGGACGCGGCCGCGGAGGAAGCGCGCGACCGTCCGCTCCTTACCTCACAGATCGAGGCACGTCCGGAAGGAACGTATGCAATCACCAATCCCGTTCACCTCTTCCATGCGTACATTGTTCCACGCCATCTCTAAAGGAGCAAACTCCCCATGCGTGGCAGTCAGATTCCAGCTCATGCCCAAGCCTTCAGACTGTCAGCCAAGAACTCGGCAACCGGACCACGCTTGAGCTTCGGGTGCGCGAACTGATTCGCGTAGTGCCGGAGGCAAGCATAGCAACTCGCGTCGGGAGCACAGCCGCGGCAATCGGCGACCCGCGCAAGTGAGCACTCGAGCACTTGCCGAAAAGTCTCCGGCTCTTCGAGTCGCGCCACCAGGCCCGCTCCGCCGGGCACGGCATCGTACAGGACAATCTCGTGAGTATCCGGTCCGGATGCGCGAACTGTTACGTTGAGGTCTTGGCGCGGTACTTCAATAACCTCCGCCGCGCCGTGAGCGAGCGCATACGCGAGCGAGTGGTAAAACCAGACGCGATCCGCCGAGGAAAGCAGGCGCTGCTGGCGAGCAAATCGAATTCGGAGAACGTCGCTAACAAATTGGTGCCCCAGAGCAACCGACTCAAGCGTGCCCCGGCATCGGCGGCCTGTCGGCGACTCGTGTTCTGCGCTCACCCGTCCGCTTCTCAAGCCAGCGCCGCATTCGGCGCAGATCCTGAAACCTTGACCCTTCCGCCCCTCACAAAGCACCACGAGATAACCTGGGGACGCTTTCCAAACCTGGGCAATGCCACCCAGCATTACCGCCTCGTCAACCGGGCGGGCCATGCCACGGTGATGGCGCCGGTTTGGAGTTGACCCATCGCGGCGGCCAGGGTGGTCCGAGAC
>ERZ795030.4854-NODE-4854-length-12875-cov-5.903432_pt1 | contig 12875 bp, 10 predicted proteins | sample MGYA00375122_ERZ795030 | MGnify/ENA primary metagenome ERZ795030 (study PRJEB30165, sample SAMN05720146) | activated sludge metagenome | isolation source: anaerobic digester from wastewater treatment plant | place: Japan | collected 2015-04-20 ...
TGGGCAATACGCACACGGCAAGATACCCAATCCAGGATGTTTCAGATAACTCAAAGATGAAGCAGTATGTCTATGAGAAGGCGCAGTTTTATGATGCAAAGGACAGTTTTTCCCCGATAACTGACAGAATTGAGATCTCCAAGGACGACTTAAATCCTATAGATGCAGCGCCAAGTGAGGAGAGCATATTCCTAAATGCAATAAATGAGCTTGAGCTGTGGAATCAGTACCTTGAACTGGGCCTGATCACAGAAATCCAGTATACTGCAAAACTAAGCGAAGTAAAAAAGCTAGCGCCATTGGGGTATTTTGCCCTAGCTTCGACTAAAGAGTAACTGGAGTACATAACTAATGGCCTTTGCCTACTGCCGTGAGATCACCCTAAATGCTGATGCCTACATCTCTTCAGCTGTTTCAAACTACCCCGTCTTCCTAAAGTTTAATTCCACTGACCACCCACATCTCTTTGAAGGCGACGACGGAGACAGCGTCTGCTTCACAAGCGATGCTGAAGGGGCATCACAGCTTGCCCATGAATGCGTTTCATTTTCCAGCTCGGAGGCCATCTTTTATGTAAAATGCGACTTGTCTGCGTCAGGGGACACTGCAATCTATTTCTGGTATGGGGACGCCTCTAACTCGGGGGAGGAAAACAAGTCAGGGACATGGTATGCCGGATACAGCATCCATCACTTCCAGGACTCACTTGCAAGCAGCATCTCCGGCGGGTACTCCTTCTCCATGACTGGAAGCCTTTCGTACTCTTCAAACGGCGTAAGCGGAAAGGCACTTACTGGATGGAGCTCCTCAAACTACCTAACAGCATCAAGCTGCGGCGCCATATACAACAAGGCTTACTCAACAGGCAATGACGACTCGGCCATAGTGATGGCAAAGTCAGCTGCAGACAAGGTAACATTCTACGGCGGGAATACATCATGGAACGGCAGAGGCCCAAAAATGTACTCCAGAGGAGGGGCTGATGTATACGGGCTCTCTGATTATTATTTTGCCGGAATAGGGCTAAATGAGGCTGACAGCAATTGGGTCTTGTGCATGGCTGCCCTTGACGGCGGGACATCCAGGCAGTATAGGTATAATTCAGTTTCAGGCTATGCGACAAACTCAACTACCACAAAAACATCCTATTCATATTCAGACAGAGGCATAATCGTAGGGAGATGCTACGCCCCAAACAACCTGGGGAGCAGCGACCTAATCGATTTCATCTGGATCTTCACAGAGGATAAATCGCCTGATTACTTCAAGGCTGTTTACAACAATCACATCAATGTTTCATCTTTTGTATCGGTGGGAAGCGAGGAAAATCTTGGCGGAACGGAATACCAGGAGTCCCTAACAGCAACAGTATCAACATCGCCTACTCTATCGCTGATCCAGGCGCTCCTGCATAATACGGCATATTCAGTCACCGCCTCTCCAGCGATTAATGCAATCCCGATATACATAGAAGATCTCTCTGCCGTTATTTTACTTTCACCCTCTTTACAATCAACTGCAGGTTATTCTGTCGCCATCTCCTCTTCACTTTCGGCATCACCAGATCTAGCGACAGCTGCAAATCATGTTTCTAGTTTATTCCAAAGCGTTGGCATTGCACCTTCAGTTTACACCTTCCAAGAAGTAGCGGCAGAGGCAAATATCGCAACAAATGCAGAAATGCTTGTCGGCCTAGCCTACGCAGAATCCCTGGGCGCAGCGATTGCTCTATCGCCTGATATAGGCCACCTCATGGTCGATATTGAGCTTCTTGAGGCTGAAGTCACAGCCTCTCCTAGCAGGTTGTATGTTGGATTTGAGAGGCTTGAAGCTTGCCTCACAGCTTCGCCTTCCCTATCGATTTTGAGCACTGGGAGGACCGTCCTTTTCTGGTCGATAGTAGTTGATGGCGTAATTCTGGAAGAAAATAACGATCTTGAATATGCAAAGTTCACAGATGAGAAAGGAAAGCGCTCGGACTACTTTGAGATAGTTCTGGATAATCGGGATGGATCAATTTCAGACACTTTTGCATTGGGAAACGACGTTTACCTATACCTTGATGAAAACGACCCTCCCGAAACAAAGGTATTCCATGGCCTCATCACCGGGATCGACTTTGAGATGGATTTCTGGGGCCATAACAAGCTAATCCTTTCGGGGGAGGATTACGGCTCGGTGAGATTCGGCCAGACCGTTATATCAGGGGCGGAAAACTATTCCAACACGACTGCAAGCGACATCATGGAAGACATAATCTTAAGATACTGCCCGGAGATAACAACAGAGAATCTTGAAACATTTTCAGAACAGATACCTTTCATCTCATTTGCATGGGAATATGTATCGCAAGCCATAGATAAAATTGCACGGCTTGCAGGCGCAGATTACTATGTCGATGAGAACGACGACCTCCACTTTTACGATCCATACGATCTGACAGCCTCACACGCTCTTGCTTCATCGCAGATACTAAATGCAAAGATAAAGAGGGACTCTTCAAAGTTTTTTGACAGGGTGTTTGTCGTTGGGGGGAAGCAGGGTTTCCTGGACCAGAGTCAGGCGGCAACAACAACTGAGGTATCGCTCCATGACAAGTACTATGCATCATCATTTACCCCATCAAAGACAAATGTCCTCTACGTTGAGGCTTATATCAAGAAGATCGGGAACCCACTTGATGCATTCAGATTCATGATTTTGGAGGATAACTCCGGCCCAAAAGGCGCAATCGTCGGATTTGGGTCGATACCTGCAAAGAACACTTCTACGGATGGCTCGTGGGTAAAATCTGATTACATTGAAGTGCAGCTTGACATATCAAAGCTCCACTGGATTGTCTTCCAGAAATACGGTGCCCAAACAGACACCTACAAGATAGCGCATGACAGCACGACTGCAAGCGGCCACAAGTATTCTACTGATGGGTCTTCCTGGAACAACGGCACCGGCAAATGCGCCTTCAAAACCTACTATGGGGTGCAGATCGTCAAAGGTGCATCCGGAACTAAGATGTTTGACAATCACACCGATATTCCTATCGTTGACTTTTCAATAAAAGACACCGATACGGCGCTGATGCTAGCCCAGCAAAAGGTAATCGAATACGCCTTGAAGAACTCCTCAAAAATGGAAATCAATCCTCCTGGAAAGAGGCTTAGGGCTGGAGAGGTGATATCTGTTTCAATCCCTGGAGTAACGCTAGAAGATCAAACGATACTTTCCGTTTCCTATGAAATCAATGGGCCGCATATAGCCAAAGTGAAGCTTGAATGCACGGCGGCTGAGGATTTCTACTCAACATTTGCAAATCTCTTTGCAGAGCTCAGAAGGCTGAAAGTTGAAAACGTGCTCCAGCTGCAGGAGACTTCAACGGACTACAAGGAAACAACTGAAACTCCAGCAATCACGCTTATCGTAACTATAATTGATAATTCAACAGGCTACACTGCAAAGTTTGACGATGGCAGATCCAGATGGAACGTGAGCAAATGGACATAACTGAATATATTAGAGGAGATAAGAATCCATATCTTGGAAAATTTAGGATCGAAGAATACGATCTTGAACGAGACAAGATCATAAGAGGTTCATGGCAAAAGAATCTGATCACTAACAAACTGAAAGCTGCGCTTGCAGATGTGATAACGGGTGATTATGATGCCAACAAGCATGTTATTGGGAAACTGGCAATTGGAACCGGTACGACAGCACCGCTAGCGACAGATCTTTCACTTACTAATCAGTTAGGGGCTTTGAAGCCATACGTGCCAAACAGCCTTCACAACAACACCTATTCAAACAAGGCCGAAGGAACTTATTATTTTGACAGTGCAGAGGTGGGCTATTATGGCACATGGGCTGAACTGGGGATCTATGCTGTAAATCAAACAGATCTTCTCACCCACTCGCTAATCTCGCCAACTAAAACATTTGACAATACTAAGACGATGACGGTGTATTATGTTATTGAATTTTGAGGTATAATTATGACATTTACTAAAAAAGTTGCAGCTGGGCAGGATATTGCCTCAGCAGATTTCAGGCAATACTTTGGGGATTTTTTTCCTGAAGGGATCAAAACAGGATTTACAGTTTCAGTGTATAGTGGCCTAAATCTAAATATTGCGGCTGGAACGGCATATGTCAAAGACGCTGATGGAGGCATGTATCAAGTCGTATCAAGTGCAGTAGAATCCCTCACAGCAACAGCAAATAGCACAAACTATGTTTACTTGCATTCTGACAACGGCGCAAACTGGCTGACAATATCAACTTCTTCTTCCGTTCCAAGTGATGCGATGCTCTTGGCAACAGTTGTGGCCGGTGCAAGCTCGATTACTTCCGTAACAAATGTTACCTCTGGGCTACCGTCTTTCGTGCCCCCTGGGATTATAGTCGCATGGTCTGGGGTGCTTAGTAGCATTCCCTCAGGATGGCTACTTTGCGATGGCAACAACGGAACGCCAAATCTAATTGACAGATTCTTGCAGGGTATAACAACATCTTCAACTAATCCTGGAACTACTGGGGGTAGTCACACAAAGACTGTGGCCGGGTCCTGGACTTTTGCAGGGGACACAACTACAAGGGTGGCTGGATTTACAATAGACATAAGGCCAAAGTATTACGAAGTTGCATGGATCATGAAGGCATGAGGGAATACTACTGTTTTAGGTGCGGGGTGGTGCTGGCTAGGCCAATTGAGCTAGCGGCCAGCTATTGTTATGATCAAAAGACTGAGAAGACATTTTTAGTTTGTAGGAAGTGTAGAAAGAAGAAGGATAAGGTTATCTGGTAGAAATATGAAAGGTATATACAATTCTGATTATAATTATTAATCTATATCTAATTCAAATTCTATTATAAAATCTTATTACGGAAATCATCAAAATTATCAAACCAATATTTCCTATATTTTTCTGGAACGCTTGCAATTCCACCATGTGAAGGTTTTAATAGTATTTTTATTTTTATACTAAAATCATTATATCTATAAACTTTATTTTCAAATAATCTCCTATATCCATCTATTTTTCTTAATCCATCTGTATTTTCAGTTCCTTTTGGATCTACAAATAGGATGAAGTATTGATTTTCTTTTTGCATCCAAAATATAAAATCTGGCTTGAACTTTGCTATTTTATTTCCTTTAGGATTGTAATATGGGATAAAAACTTCGTCCAACGAGTGATCTAACTTTGAAAACATCCACCAATCGAACTTATCGAATAAATTATCTTTTATCTGTAAATAATTTTCAAGCTGCTCAATGAAATTGACTTCACTTTTAACATCTATAATGTGATTTATAAACTCAACTTTTTCTTCTTCGGAAACTATTACTGGAAGGTAATAATGATTTGTCAAATATTTAATGTTTACTTTTTGTTGATTTAATTCAAAACTACGGGAATTATCTAAGATATTTTGTTTTTTAATAAACTCTTCCCTAGATATCTTCCCATAAAGATTATCTAATTCTTTTTGTTTTTTTGGATACTCCATCATTTGCAAAATTTTGTTTTTCAATTCTTCAAATTTCTCATTTCCACTAAATTTAATTCTTTTAAAATGAATTATTTCATTTTCAAGAATTTTAAAATTATCTAATTCTTGTTCATTTACTTGAAAATAAGCGATTATTCGATTCAGTATTATTTCGGCATCGTTAATAGATCTTGTTTCTGTGAAATCATATCTTCTATTTTTTTCAGTTTCTTCAAATAGACTTTTTTGAGTTATTTTTACAATTTTGGGTGGGCATTCGTATTTCATTAATATAATCTTATCTTCTAAATATTTGGAATATGATTTTGCAAATTCAAAATCACTTGCACTAATTGGATATTTTTGTACTTCTTTTTCTTCCGCAAATATTTTGTCCGATACTTTATATGTAGGGATAAGTAACATATGTTTTTCTGCTTCTTCATTAATACTGAATGAATCTCCTATATTTTTTTCCTGTTTTTGTTCTTTCAGAGCTTTGATTATTTCTTTTAAATTTACAGCTTTTGTTCCAAAAATAAACAAGCTTTCAATAGGTAAAACATAATTTCTTATATTCTTGAATAATGTTTCATCTATCTCTTTAGTATTAAATAAATTTAATAGTCTTTTTCGCATATTTTTCAGCGGCTCAATTCGCACCCCTCTGCCAACGGATTGTAGGACAAACTTTTTTGCATCGCTTCCTACACCAATGTTTACGAATAAAAGCAGATTCGGTCTGTTTGAATCCCATCCTTCATAAAAAGAACGAGAGCCCATTAAAATATTAATTAATGAATCATCTTCATTGATTTTCTTAAACAAACTTTCATTATCGAAACTTTCATTAATTTCATATCCTCTGAGTTTTTCCTTAAGCCAGCCAGAAATATCACCGATCTTAATCATGGCAAATGGTTTTTCGGCTGTTTGTAATTTGAAAATTAATTCTTGTTTATTATTTGGGATTACTAAAACTTCTATATTTCCATGTAATTCAGAATTAAAAACTTGTTTTAGAATATCCTTTATCCCAACTTTATTCATTAGTTCTATATCAAGAATAATAGATAAATCCTCTTCAAATAGATAAAATGGATTAGTTTTTATCTCTGAAATAAGTTCTTGTTTTGCAGTTTCGAATATATCCGGATCTATTTCATTTTTTGCTATTTTTTCAATTTCAGAAAAAAATAGTTTTAAATCAGCGTCTTCTGTATCTACAGTATTGACAAGTGTTAAAAGCAATGGCCTATGGTAAAGGCTATTATTTACTTTTCTTATCCTTTCAAAATATTTTTTTGTATAAGTTAGAAGTATCAAAACTTTTATAATAATCTTTTGTTTTTCTTGTATGGAAAAATCACTATTATCTCGAAATGCGGTAACTTCGGATTCAGATATATAAATATGTTTTCCATAGCCCCCTTCAATGAATTTGGATAAATTGAAATTAAAAATACATGTAGTTTCATAATCTCTTTTATCTGTAAATGTAGCAGAAAAATTAAAAAGAAAGCCTTTTCTTGATAGGATTGAATAAATTATCTGTCTCTTACTATCCTCTCTGTCACCCTTATGCGCCTCGTCTAAAAGAATATACCATTCTCCATTGTTGTCATAATTTTTGTAATTAACAATATTTTCTTTCTGTTCATCAGATAATAAATCGGATTTATAATAAAATACGATTATTTCATTTTTATTATTGGGCAATGAACTCTGCCTTTTAGTAATTTCAAAATCTTTTAAATTAACTAGTCTAATTTTAACATCAAAATTATAACTATTAAATTCCTCTACATGGGTTTTAAATTGTTCTAAAAGATCCTCCCTGTGTGCTAGAAAAAGAATATCTTTTTTTGGTATCTCTTTTTCAGTTTTAAGCTTTCCCAATAGTTCAATGAGTTTAACAATGATTAGAGTTTTACCTGATCCAGTTGCCATCCAGAAACTCATTCTATTAATAAAATGTTGAAATGAAATAGTATTATTAATTACGGGATAATCTTCTTCATAATCTAAAAATAGTCTTGATGATTTTATTTCTTGTTTTTTATTCAGATCATAATCAAAAGAGTTCCCTAATTCATTATTTTCAAAATATGTAAAGAAGGATTTTTTGTCGCCGTTATTTTGTATATAAAATAAATATAAGGCTTTCAGGGTATTATGTAAACACATCTGTTGAAAAATAAAAAGTTTTTTATTTTTTGAAAAGTGTAAACAATCTAAATCTTGCCACTTTTTGGGTAGGTCGTCAAAAGAATATTCGTCCACTATTTTTTCTAAACTGGTTTGCATCCTACCACCAGATCAAAGATTTAATAAATTTGTAATCTAAATCTATTATATTTATTTTATTTCCGTCTTGGAACTCTACTTCAGTTTCATTTATGGATTTTATCCATTTTCCCGTCACATTAGATAAAGTTTCAGCAATATCGATATCAGGGTATATTTCTTTTAAATCCACATTTACTTTATTATTTTCATAATCAATTTCTAACACTGAAAGCATTTTTTCGTCTTTCATGAAGACATATTCTTGATACGGATTCTCACCAATTTTATTAAATACGTCTCCATCACTATATCTACAATTAGCTAAAGTGTTTTCGTATTGTTCTAATTCATAATATTTGAAGAATCCTCCTCCTTGCCAATCAATATCTTTTGATAGATGAGGCCTTCTATTCATTTCAAGAGAAGAAATTATTTTATCCCCAAATAAAACCCATTTCATTCTTCCTTTAACGCCTAGCTTTTTATTACCTTTTTTATCATAGTATACTTCATTGAAATGATCTCCCATTTCGATACCTATCCATTTTCTCCCAATTTTATGCGCAACTGCAGTAGTTGTACCAATGCCTAAAAAATAATCTAGTACTATATCGCCTTTTTCTGTAGTAGACTGGATTATACGCCGCAATAAATTTTCTGGCTTTTGCGAAGATGTGAAGCTAAAACTTTCACTAACTCTCATTTCTGATTGTGTAAAAGAAAAAATATCATTCCAAATGTCCCCCACTGGGAAAATTTTTTCTTCTTCATTTATCTCAACTTTTTCTAATTCAAGATTTCCATTTATCCATTTTTCAATCATAAAGTAGTAATCGGATATTTTCTTTGCGGAAGAAATTTTTGGAAAAGCAATCAAATCGAGCCAGCCAATAGAAAGACTAGTTTTGTTTCTATTAGGTTTCCATAATTTTCTAAAAAGATATTTTTCATTTCTACAATAAAATAATGTTTGATGTTTGAGTTGATAATTATCCCCAAAGCTCTTATACCCAAATAAATCCGCTTCAATATCTTTTGTCGCGTTTGTATCAAAAATAATTTCTGTAATTGTTGAAAAACTATCTTTTAATAATTCTTTACCTCGAAAGTTTGCATTATCATCTAAATGCAACCAAAAACTTCCATTTTCTCTTAATAAATTGATTCCAAGGTCAATTCTATCTTTCATTATACTTAACCAAGTCGAATCTTGGAATTTATCTAAATAAGGAAAATCCTCTCCAGTGTTGAAAGGCGGATCTATATAAATTGTTTGTATGTTTCCTTTAAATTTCTGTAGAATGTTATTTAATGCTTGATAGTTTTCACTTTTAATAAGCCATCCATCAAGTTGTTCATCTAAATTCTCGAATAAAGATAGAATTTCTAGCTCCATAGCTTTGAAATATTTCGTGTCTATAGGCAAATGCATATATTTCTTATCATCATAAAACAAGTCTATATTGAAATCGTTGTCAACTATTCCTAGTTCCTGCCATTCTTCTATTTGTTGTGTAATCCCCTCTGATTTGAAGATTTTTTCAATTATTTTATCATCTTTTATCTTATCTAAACTAATTACATAATTACTATTTCTCACAAATTTTGGTTTATTCCAAATTTTAATTAATTCATCTTCAAATTGACTTATAAAATCTATAATAATAAAAGCAATTTTTTTTAAAATTTGTAGTTCATTAACCCTATCAACACCCCATTCTTTTGCACCATCCCAAAAATATTGATAAATCCAAAGTTCGAATTGTTCTTGTAAAAAATTTTTTGTATTTTTATTGATAAAGAAATCAACTTCACTTTGTTTTTCAAATACCCAAAAAGCCTTATCCAACAAATCCTCTGTTATAACTATTCCTTTTAATTTTAAATTTTTTATTATTTCTTCATTTTTTGTTTTTGAATTTTTTTCTGAATATGCTACTTCAAAAACAATTGAACCATCATCTTTTATCTTGTCGAGTTTATATACAATTGGACTTTTTTCATTTGCTTTTTTGTTTTTAATTTTTGAAGCATCGAAATAAAATTTATAATCTTCTAATTCAAAAGGAAGGCTTCGAAAAATTCTTTCGGTTTTAACATAATAAAGAAAATTTGTTTTCCAGAAAAGAATAACATCTTTTGTATCTGTATAAACTTTTTCATAGACATTGTTATGAAATGGCGTAGAGTCAAAGAATATTGAGCCACTTTGGGAAAAATACCTAGAAAAAAAAGTAAACAGTTTATCAAATAATTCGTCTCTAAAATCAGGATACAGTTCTAAAGCTTCGTCAATATCTTTTTGGAGTAAGTTTTCTATCTGAGCGTAATAACCTGATTTAATACGCATCAAATTGATAAATCCTCCTTGCCCTTCAATCTTAGCTCCGATAAATAAATCTTGTAATAATGTGAAAAATTTTTTCTCTTTGTTCATGTTATTACTCCCTCATTCTATAGCGATTATTTATCTTAAATATTTATAAGTATATGGAAAAAAATAGGAAAATATTTATTTTGCTCTAAAACAAAATGGTGATATCGATGAAAGAGTTCGGGGAACTAGAAGTAGAAGGATGATTTCTAATGAAGCCCCCGAACATGTTAATATGTTTTTCAATAATTATAAAGATATCTGAAAACATTCCAAAAAATAGTATAAAATTAGACTTTATGCATTCCTTTCTCTCATTTAGGAAATTGCATCAATGTTTAATCCAATCTTATTTTTAAATTTGGTATATGAATCGTTTAAGAAATTTTTGTTCTGGATATAATCAACAAATTTATTGATTTCAAATATCCAATGCCCTTTATTACTGTAAAAATATATATCAAATAATTAAATTATATATTTTGTCAATTCTGAGCTTTTTAATAAAAGGCCATTCATTGTCAGGGCAGATTTTAATTTTAAGGGAGGATTGAGGTCTATGATTTTTTCTAACTCTAATGTAACTAACGATTTATTTTCTCTATCTTTACAATATTTATTAAACTCATCGTTAGTCATTTGAATTCTAGATAAGAGAGCATTTTCAATATCGCAGGGTTTAATATATTTTATAGTTTTTATAGAAGAAAAGCCTATTATAGATTTATCATGACGAGATAAATAAAAGTATATGCAGTCTATATTTTGAGGCTTAATTGATTTTTTTTTAGGTTCACGTGCAATAAATTTAATGTAAACTGGATTAATTCTAGTTTTTAGTAATTCATAGTTATGTTCCATCAAGGGGTATATTACTATTTTTTTATTATTGTCCATTTGCTCAACTCTAAATATAATTAGATAACTAAATATAAATATTTCCATCATTTGAATAAAAAGATAATACTAGAAAATATATATTGTATCTAATTTTTAAATAATGTTTTATTGCCAATCTAGTAGCCTTATATTTATTACAAATGTTCTAAGTGAAATGCCACCATTGATTTTAGATAAGACCATTATAATAAATTAGGAGAGATAATTGTAGTTTCCTATAATTTTATATCATCAAATCTTCTTAGTAATCTTTTCCATATACTATTAAAAACTAAGAAAACAAAATATATTCGATTAGAATGCCAGAAGATAAAGGGGATTTCAAAATAACAAAAGAAAACATAGACAAGGTCTTAGAGTTCATGCCATATTTTGAAAATAAAGACAATATATTCTTTACTGTAGTGGATTGCTGGGTGGAGGATTCAGTAGAAGTTATCAATTTTTTTCGTACGCTCTACAAGGAAAATTTTACCACTAGTTGTGGAGAGAGTATAGAGGGGGATCATATATCTTATTACTTAATAGAAGAATTCCTTTGTCAGAAGCTAATATCCTGGACATCAGGGCTTTATTCAAAAAGATGTTAGCGGGAGATAGGCTTACTATGGGTGGAGGTTTTATTGCCGGCTCAATTGAGAATGGATTAGTCCTTGACATATTAAAAAGATTAAAGGAAATTAGGGACGAAATGGACTAGGCCCTACTCTTCCTTATGTTTTTCAAATCTTCCCAGTAACTCTTGTCTTTTTCTATCCATATATTCAGAATGCTTTCCCCATCTGTTCTTACAGTCTTTACAGTACCAGCAGGGTGAGTCGTTTGTAACACAACACCCTCCTAGCTCAATTTCTCCCTTGTGGTATGATTCTATCATATCCAGTACTGGGAATCCATAACTTATCGGAACAGTATTCTCTGCTCCACATTTTGGGCATTTCGGATTTTTTCCCATGCTAAATATTAATTTTTTAATTATATAACTCTATAGAAGAATATCCCCAGTTAACAATAAATAGCATTAACCTTTCAAACTATGCATGGGATGCATTTCTGAAGGTATATGTAAGGACTGTGGCACAAGATATTCAATTCAAACAGGCGGTGGATTCATTAATCACGACCTGCACTGTGATAAATGCGGCAAGTTAAAAACTGTGTACTTTATGGAACTACGTGAAGCCCCCTCAAAATACAGGTCATTCGAAGAGTATGCTGGAAAATGCGAGTGCGGAGGAAACTATACTATGGATGCGCCCCCAAGGTGTCCCAACTGCGGGTCTACTAATTTTGAACGTGATCATACTAAAGATCTCATGTATGATTGAAAAAGAATTAAATTAACTCCCATGATTTCCCTTTCAATCTTTTTTTATTGCATAATTAATTGCCTTTAATCAAAAAATGCCAAATTGTTAAGAGAGTGTATAGCTGGTAATCTGTTCTCCCAAAAAGTGCATCATAAATTAATATCATATTAAATAATCTTGCCTTTTAAGTTTTTTAATATTTTTTTAGCTTCTTTTTTATCCACAAAATCAAAATTTATATATTCTTTTTTCTTATCTGAAATATCATCATCAAATTCAAATAATATTTTTTCTTTCCCAATAGGTGTTTTATGATTAAACCTGCCAATTAAAATTAAATCTGGTATATTTTCCCCAAACTCACAATCTTTATTTCTATGCTTACAATAAAGACAAATTTCTACCATCGCATTCATTTCAATCCCCGCTAATTCTCTACATTAATATTTATAATTATTTATTTTACGATTATATAACCCTATGGAAGGTAATCCCTTTTAAATTTAAATTAA
>ERZ795030.4856-NODE-4856-length-12874-cov-7.453468_pt1 | contig 12874 bp, 11 predicted proteins | sample MGYA00375122_ERZ795030 | MGnify/ENA primary metagenome ERZ795030 (study PRJEB30165, sample SAMN05720146) | activated sludge metagenome | isolation source: anaerobic digester from wastewater treatment plant | place: Japan | collected 2015-04-20 ...
ACGGGCAGGCGATCGAGGCATACGGGCGGGACGCGGGCGTCGTGATACGCGGCATCGACGCCTCGGGCAAGGGCTACTGGAACCGCTTCGGCGCGCTTCCCTGCCTTTGTGAAACCGGACGGTGCGAACAGGCTCGCTTCGCGGTCTGCTCCGGCGGCAGCGTCAACGTGCGCGAAGGCCCCGGCACGGAGCGCCTGATCGTCTGCGTCGCGCACAAGGGCGCGCTTATGATCGCGGCCCCGTGCGAAGTCCCGAACTGGCAGCAGGTCGCGCTCGATTCGGGCGAGGGGCTTGTCACAGGTTACATGTACGCGAAATATATTGATACTATAGAGGGAGGCCTAAAAACATGACAGCAAAAACACTCGATTGGTTCAAAGCCGTGCTCGCGGCGCTCGGAGGCATCGCATCCTATCTGTGGGGCCCCTGGGACGCCCTGTGCATGACGCTCGTGGCCATCGTCGCGATCGACTACGTCACCGGCGTCACAAAAGCCGCCATCCTCAAGCAACTCGACAGCGCCGCGGGATTCCGGGGGCTGTTGAAGAAGCTCTTCATCTTCGCGCTCGTGGCGCTCGCCACGCTGCTGGACCGGATCATACCCGAGGCGAACGGCGCCATCCGCGCCGCCGTCATGGTGTTCTACATCGCCAACGAAGGGCTGAGCATACTGGAAAACGCCGGAGAGATGGGGCTGCCGCTGCCCAGCGCGCTCAAGGATGCGCTTCATAAGCTCGGCGGCTCCGACAAAAGCGGCGGCAACGCGGACGAGAACAAATCCTGACGAAACGCGCGCCGCGCAAAATCCCGCGCCGGACATATTGTTCGGCGCGGGAATCTTTATTATAATAACAGATGTCACGATATGCGACGTTCGCAACCGGGATCGCATCAAAAGACGGGAGGAAACATGCTGCCTGCGGAGCTGACCGCCTATTATACAGGGGCGCGCGCACGCGCGCTGCGCACATACGAGGCGCGGCGAAACGAGGCGTACGCGGCCATACCGCGGCTGCCCGCGATCGAGGCGGAGATGAAGCAGACCGCGTTCGACTTGGGCATAGGCCTTCGCAAAGCTTCGGACAAGGCGGCTTACCGTCAATCGGTCGGCGAGGCGCTCGGGCGGCTTTCGATGGAGCGCGCGCGCCTTCTTGCCGACAACGGCCTGCCCATCGACCATCTCGAGATCCCCTACGAATGCCGCCGCTGCGGGGATACGGGCAGCCTCCCGGACGGGACGCTGTGCCCCTGCGCGCGCGCGCGGCTGCTCCAGCTTAAATACGCCTCCTCCGGCCTCGCGCAGGACGCGCGCTTCGAACTGTTCCGGACTTCCGTCTATAAAAACGCAGAGCAGAAAAAGCGCAGCCTTCGCGCGAAGGAGCTGTGCGAGCTCTACGCGGGAGAGCTCGCTCTCAACGGCGCGCCCGGCCTTGTGCTCATGGGCGAAACGGGCGTGGGCAAGACGTATCTGCTCGATTGCATCGGCCGCCGCGCCATAGAGCGCGGGCGCACCGTGCAGAAATATACGGCCTACAACATCGTGGATCTCATGCTCCGCAGCGTGCGCGAGCGCACGGCCGCGGCCGACCTCGCGGCGCCGGAGCTCTTGATCATCGACGACCTCGGCACCGAGCCGATGATCCCCTCGATCACGTTCGAGGCGCTGTTCGCCGTCATCAACGAGCGCGGCAACGCGGGCCGCGCGACGGCCGTCGCCACGAACCTGAGCCGCGCCGAGATACTCGAAGGCTACGGCGAGCGCATCTTCTCGAGGCTGTTCTCGCAAAAGGCATACAGCGTGATCGAACTGCGGGGGGACGATTTGCGCATCGGGTGAAGGGGAAATCAGCTAATAGCTAATAAGTAATAGTGAATAACTACTCATAATCAAACGAGCCTTCGCTTTAGTAGCGAAGGCTTTTTCTTATAAGGAAAGCCGGTTGCTTCGATTCAAACAACCGACGTGTTGTATGATAACCTATGAATCCGAATAGTTATTCACTATTACTTATTAGCTATTAGCTGGAAAATTGACAATCCCCGATTGTCAATTTTCCATGATCGGCCCGCCGCGCCTGACCACCGGCGAGTCCCAATATCTTAATTCCCCGCCGTATTTCTCGGCGATGCGGATGGCGCGCGTGGTGAGCGCGTCGATCTCGGTTTTGTCGAGCGTCGCCAGGCGCACGATCTTGGTGCCGTAGGCGAGCTCATACTCCGGCTCGTACACCGGCCCCGCGAGCGCGAAGCCCGAGAGGCGCGCCTGCTCCGCGAAGAGCAGCATGATGCTTTCCGTCGCGAAAAACAGCGCGAACGACACGCGGCGAAGGCCTTTGACGCTGTCCCCGTTTTTGACGAGGAGCGCGATCTGGTCGCGGTTGCGCTCGGTCTGCATCTTGGCGGCGTCCGGGTAGAGGAGCTGGCGGTATGTGACCCACTCCGGCTCCTCCGCGCCGCCCGCGCGGCAGGCGAGCACGCGCTCGCGCCCGGCGATCTCGTCGAGCGGCTTCCTGGCCTTCTTCTCGCGCGCGTAGAAGTAGAACTGCCTCTGCGCGCCGACCTCGATGTACCCGGCGTACAGGCAGGGAGACTCGCGCACGAAGCTCTTGCGCAGGCCGTCGGCCCGGGCTGACTCTATGGCGTTGAGCGAGGGCGCGTCCCTGCGGCGGCTCTCGCAGCTCAGATACAGCAAATACGGCCACTCGTCGCACGAGCAGTCCGAAAGCGCCATATCCACCGCGAAGCGCGCCTGGGCGCCCTCGATCGGCCAGTCATACCCGAACCATTGCGCCATTTATTCGAGCACGGCCTTGATCCTGCGCACGCCGGCGCTGGAGGCCTCCTCCTTTTTGATTTTGAACGTCCCAAGCTCGCCGGTGCGCGAGGCGTGCGGACCGCCGCAGATTTCCTTTGAGAAATTGCCCATCGCGTAGACCTTGACGCGCTCGCCGTACTTGTCGCCGAACAGGCCCATGGCGCCCGCGGCGCGGGCTTCCTCCACGCTCATTTCCGTGCAGGTGATCTCGGCGTCGGCCGCGATGGCCTCGTTGACGAGCCGCTCGACCTGGGCGACTTCCGCATCCGTCATCTTGCGCTCGAAGCTGAAGTCGAAGCGGAGCCGTTCCGCCGTGATGTTGCTGCCCTTCTGGTGCACGCCCTCGCCGAGGACGTTTCGAAGCGCCGCCTGCAAAAGGTGCGTCGCGCTGTGCAGGCGCGCGGTCGCCTCGCCCGTGTCGGCGAGGCCGCCCTTGAAGCGCTGCTCGGCGCCTGCCTGGGATTTTTTCTGATGCTCGGCGAACGCCTCCTCGAAGCCTTTGACGTCCACGCGAAGGCCGTTCTCCGCGGCCATCTCCTGCGTGAACTCGATGGGGAAGCCGTATGTGTCGTAAAGATGGAAGGCGGTCACGCCGTCTATGGTTCCGCCCGCGAGGCTTTCTTTTACGCGCTCGAACTCGCGCATGCCGTTTTTGAGCGTGCGCTGGAAGCGGGCCTCCTCGCGGGAAAGCTCCTCGGTGATCTTCGCGCGGTTCTGCTCGAGCTCGGGATAGACCTTGCCGTAGCGCGCGACGACGGCCTCGGCCACGGATTTGAGGCTGTCCTGCGGCATGCCCAGCTGCATGGCGTAGCGGATGGCGCGGCGGATGAGCCTTCGAAGTATGTACCCCTGGTCGCTGTTGGACGGGGCCACGCCGCGCGGGTCGCCGAGCATGAACGCCGCGCAGCGCACGTGGTCGGCGACGATGCGAAAGGCCTTGACGGTCTGCGCGCTTTCCTTATGGTTTTTGCCCGAAAGCTCCTCGATCTTCGCGATGATGGGCACGTAGGCGTCGGTGTCGAACACGCTCTGGGCGCCCTGTAGCGTGGCGATGGTGCGATCCAACCCCATGCCGGTGTCGACGTTCTTCTGGGAGAGCGGCTCGAATTTCCCTTCGCCGAGCTTGTTGTATTCCATGAACACGTTGTTCCAGATTTCGAGGTATTTGCCGCAGGAGCACGAGGGGTCGCACCCCGGCGAGCAGGCGGGCTTGCCCGTGTCGTAGAAAATCTCCGTGTCCGGACCGCAGGGGCCTGTCATGCCCGCGGGTCCCCACCAGTTGTATTTCTTTTCGAGGAAGTATATGTGCGAGGGGTCAGCGCCCATCTCGACCCAGCGGTCGTGCGCGACCATATCGCGCGGCGCGTCCGCGTCGCCCGCGAAGCAGGTGAAAAAGAGCTTCTCTTTGGGGATGCCGAGCCACTTTTCGCCGGTGAGGAACTCCCAGCTCCAGGCGATGGATTCGCGCTTGAAATAATCCCCCAAGGACCAGTTGCCCAGCATCTCGAAGAAGGTGCAGTGCGAGGCGTCGCCCACCTCGTCGATGTCGTCCGTGCGCACGCACTTTTGCACATTGACGAGGCGTTTGCCCGCGGGATGCTTCTCGCCCATCAGATAAGGTACGAGCGGATGCATGCCGGCGGTCGTGAACAGCACCGTCGGGTCGTTTTCCGGTATCAGGGACGCCGAGGGGATGATCGCGTGGCCGCGCTCGGCGAAAAATTTGAGGTAGAGTTCGCGCAGTTCGTCGCTCGTCAGCTTTCGCATACGTTTCTCCTTGATTGTTCACACTTTGTTTGTGACTATACAGTATATCCCAAGTGCGCGCGCCTTGTCAACGCGCGGGGCCGCGGGTATAATTGGGGGGAGCAATACCCCGCCGCCGGGGTATTCCGGCAGCGACCGACAAGCATGTAAAGGTAATTATATTCAATGAAAGTCCGCTCGTTTCAGGGCTTCCGGCGCCCGAGGGAAAAAATCAAGCGCGGCCACGGCCTTTTTACGTTGCGCGGCGAGGAGGGGAAGCTCCCGCGGCGCGCGCTCGCGATCACGGCGGGCGTCGCGCTGCTCGCCGTGCTCGCGTTTTCGCTGCGCGCGGACCCCGTGCTCATGAACAGCGCGGAGATCGCGACCATCTGGGACCACGGCGTGCTGCGGGTCGGCGTGCGCGCCGACGTGCCGCAAATGGGACAGGGCGGGGCGGGCCTCGAGGTCGAGCTTGCGGCGCTGCTCGCCCGTAAGATCATGGAGGCGGACAGGAACTGGATCGGCGCGGAGCCCGTCGAGCTCGTCGAGGTCGGCGCCATGGACGTCGCGGCCAAGCTTTCCGACGGCAGCATTGACGCCGCCATCTGCCTGATGCCCAAGGGCGCGAACGAGGCCTACGCCTACTCGCGCGCATATTACACCGACGAGATCCTGTTCCTCACGCGCCCCGGCGAGGAGAACATCCAAATCAAAAACATAGACGTCGGCTGCATCCAGAACGCGAGCAGCACGAGCCTGTACGTTCCCTCGGGGGCCGTGTACAACGCGCTCGCCGCCTATATCGACGCGCATCCGGACGACGGGCTTACGGTCGTTTCCGAAAGCGGAACGTCCACGCGCCGCATCACGACATACGCCTCCTACGAGGATCTGTTCAAGGGCCTCGCGGACGGCGATGTGGGCGCCGTTGCCCTGAGCGCCCTCATGGCGGACAAGTACGAGGGGTCGTATCCCTTCGGCGTGAGCTCCGTGAAGGCCGGCTCCGTCGATTACGCCGTCGCAAGCCTCGCCGAGCAGAGCGCCGTAGCCGCGATCGCGGACATCATGCTCGCCTCTATGGAGCAGGACGGCTCTCTCGCCTCTCTGAAAGAAAGATACGGATTAAAATAGAAAAACAATCTAGGATTTACATGCCCTCCAAAATGCAGAATCCGATTTTCAGTCCCGGTAACGGGACTGCTTACTTTTTGGGCGTTGCTTTGCCGCGCGCTCGGGGATATAATCCGCTCACAAAGGGGAACAAATGTTCTATAATTGAGGAAGAAAACAAATGACGCGAAAGGATTACAACATCGAAAACATGATGGTGCTGCCCGAGCCGAGGCGGACGCGCGCGCGAAAGAGCGAGCCGGTCACGCGGGAGGAAGCCCAAAACGCCGCCTTCGCCGCGACCGAGCGCCGCCTCTACCAGATGAAGCTCATCCGCGCGCGCGTCGAGGACGCCAGGGAGGAGCTCGCGGAGCTGGAGAACCTCGGCGTGGAGGCGCTGCGCCACCATTCCTCGTCGCTCGTGCGCCTGCTGCGCCCCGGCATGCGCCTCGAGCCCGAGGAGATCCACGCGGCGCAGATGGCGTACCTGCGCGCGCGCCTCGCCGCGGACGAGCGCGAAATCAGGAAGCTGAACGTCGCCATGGAGTGCGTGAAGGATGATCCCTACTTTCCCAGCCTCGACATGCGCTACATGCGCGGCATGAGCGACCAGGAGATCGCCGCGCGCCTCGCGTGCGACAAGACCACCGTCGCGCGGCACAGGAAGCGGATCGTCCGCGACCTCGCCGTGCGGCTCTACGGGGTGTTCTAATATGGAACGCACGCTCGTGCTTCGCGGCGCGCCCAATCCGCGTCAGGCGGAGTTTTTCGCCTCACGCGCGCGGCACACGGCCTACGGCGGCGCGCGCGGCGGCGGCAAAAGCTGGGCGATGCGGCGAAAGCTCGTTCTGCTCGCCCTCGCGACGCCGGACTTCAACGCGCTGCTGCTGCGAAGGACGCTGCCGGAGCTTCGCGAGAACCACCTGATCCCCCTGATCCGCGAGCTCGCGGGCGCCGCCGCCTACGTTTCATCCGAACGCGCGTTCCGCTTCCCCAACGGCGCGCGGCTGCGCCTGGGGTATTGCGACAGCGCCAACGACGTCTACCAGTACCAGGGGCAGGAGTACGACGCCATCGGCCTCGAGGAGGCCACGCACTTCACCGAGGAGCAGATGCGCTTCCTCACGACCTGCAACCGCACCGTGAAGCCGGACTTCCGCCCGCGCATGTACTACACCTGCAACCCCGGCAACGTCGGCCACGGCTGGGTCAAGCGCCTGTTCATCGAGCGGCGCTACGAGAACGGCGAGCGGCCCGGGGATTACCGCTTCATACCCGCGCGCGTGTGGGACAACCGCGTTTTGCTCGCGGCCGACCCGGACTATGTGCGCGCGCTCGAAAGCCTGCCGGAGGACCTGCGGCGCGCCCACCTCGAGGGGGACTGGGACGTGCACGCGGGGCAGTATTTCCGCGAGTTCTCGCGGCAAAGCCACGTCGCCGAGCCGTTCGAGATCCCCGCGTGGTGGAAGCGTTTCCGCTCGATGGACTGGGGCTACAACGACCCCTGCTGCGTGCTCTGGCACGCCGTGAACGGCGACGGGCGCGTGTTCACCTACCGCGAGCTGTACGTGCGCGCCATGCGCGCGGACGAAGTGGCCTTCAAGATCCGCGCGCTGTCCGAAGGGGAAAAGATCGCCTACACGGTCGCGAGCCCCGACATGTGGCAGAAGCGCGGCGTGGTGCTCAGGGCCGAGGGCGGCTTCGAGGGGGAGAGCATCGCCGAGCTGTTCGCCGCCTCCGGCGTGGCGCTGACCCCGGCGGACAACGGCCGCGTGGCGGGCTGGCAGAGGGTGCGAAGCTACCTCGCCCCCGCGCCGGACGGGCTGCCGCTCTGGCAGGCCTTTCCCGATTGCCGGGAGCTGATCCGCACGCTGCCCCTGCTCGTATATTCCGGGCATGACCGCGAGGACGCGGCCGACGGCGACGACCACGCGCCCGAGGCGCTGCGCTACGCGCTCATGTCCCGCCCGTGCCGGAGCGCGGCCCCGGCCGAAGCGCCCCGCCGCGCGTACGACCCGCTTTCCGTACGCGCTTACAGCCCCGATTTCATGATCCGATAAGGAGGATATCATTTATGAAGAAAGCCGAACAAACCCGCGCCGACAGGCTCTACGCGCTCTTCGAGGAATACCGGAACAGCTACGCCGCCGAGTGGGAGCGGCTCGACAAATGCGAGCGTCTCTATCGCGGCGACCACTGGAGCGACGTGCCCGTCGGGGATCAAAACGAGCCGCGCCCCGCGACGCCGGTCATACAGTCCACCGTGGAGAGCGTCCGCGCAGACCTCATGGACGGGCTCCCCGAGGCCGTCGTCACCGCCGACGCGCCTGAGAACGAGGGCGTCGCGGAGGCGCTGACATGCCTTCTCGCCGAAAACCACCGCCGCGGCCGCTTTGAGCGCGAGTATGCGAGCCTTCTGCACGACCTGCTCGTGGGCGGCTACATGGTGATGGAAACGGGCTACGACGAGAGCGAGAACAACGGCCTCGGCGCGGCGTTCATCCGCCACGCGGACGCGCACAACGTGCTTTTCGACCCGCTCTGTCCCGACATACAGGACGGCCGCGCGGTCTTCAAGCTCGCGCCGTATCCGGCGGAATGGTTCCGCAGCCGCTACCCGAAACAATTCGGCGATATGGCGGCCGATCCGGTCCTGGCGGTTCCGAAGCGGGACGCTTACCTCGGCCGCGGCAGCGCCGAGGAGATGCTTCTGCTCGAGTGCTGGGAACGCGAGTACGACCCCGAGGCGCGCGTATTCCGCGTGCATATGACAAAGCTCGCCGGGGGCGTCGTGCTCGAGGACAGCCGCGCGCACAAGCCCGAGGGCTACTTCGCGCACGGGCGCTATCCCTTCGTGGTGACGCCGCTGTTCACGAGGAAGGACACCGCGCTCGGCTACGGCTTCCCCGATCTGTTCGAAACGCAGCAGCGCTACTCCGACAAGCTCGACCAGATCGTGCTGAAAAACGCGCTCATGGCCTCGCACAACAAGCTGCTCGTCACGGGCGCTTCCGGATTCGACCCGGACGACCTTCGGGATTGGTCCCGCGAGGTGCACAGGGGCGACAGCCTCGGCGGCGTGACCTGGTTTCCGACCCCGCCGCTGCCCGCCTACGTCGCGAGCTTCGCCAAGGCCATACGCGAGGGCATCAAGGAGGAATCGGGCGCCACGGACTTCTCGCGCGGCGAAACCTACGGCGGCGTGACCGCGGCATCCGCCATCGCCGCGCTGCAGGAGGCCAGCGGCAAGCGCACGCGCATGGTCGCGCGCGTGGCGCACGGCGCGTTCGAGGAGGCCGTGCGGCAGGAGATCGAGGTCGAGCGCGAGTTCTGCGCCTTCCCGCGCGCGGTGAAGCTCCAGGACGGCCGCCTCTCATATTTCACGGGCGAGCAGATGTACGCGCTCAGCGGCCTCAACAACCGCCTGCCCATCGAGTTCGCCGTCACGGTCAAGGCGCAGCGCGAGAACCGCTTCACGCTCGCCGCGCACAACGAAACCGTGATCGGCCTCGTTCGCCTTGGCATGGTCACGCCCGACGTGGGGCTCGAGCTCATGATGTTCGAGGGCAAGCGGCAGGCGCTCGATATGATGAAGCGGCAGGAGCGGGGCAGTTGACGATTGACAATCAGGGGAACGCTGCCGCGGCGGGGTTTTGCAGTAGGGGCGGCCCTGCGCGGCCGCCCCTACTGCTGCGCAAACGCCCGCCTCCGTCGGAAATGCATAGAAAGAAGCGGCTCCCTCGGCGGGAGCCGCTTGTGCGCTGTCGGGTTACCCAACGGGGGATTGCTTACGCGCGGACCTTCCTCACGAGCGCATAGCCGGCGGCGGCAAGCGCGAGCGCGATCATCACGAAGCCGACGAGGGTGCCGGCGTCGCCGGTCTGCGGGGGCTCGACGGACGGGGGAGATACCACCACGGCGCCCGAGGGGTAGGTGATCTTCACGGTCTTTTCGATGATGGTGCCGAAGTATTTCTCGAAGTGCTTCTCCGAGATGTAGTTCGCGCCTTCGTAGCTGAAGCCGAGCTTCTTGAAGGTCGCGTCGTACTTGGCCTTGAGCGCCGCATAGACGCCGGTGGTGTCCGCGGGCGCATAGATCACATTGGACGAGAGATCGCGGAAGGTGATGTCGTCGGCGACGGAACGCGCGATCGCGAAATCTCCGTATTCGTTGGTTTCCATGAATATTTCAAGGCTGGCCAGCACCTTGCCGGATGTGGAATCGACCGGGAACCACATGTAGCAATAATCGGCGCCCGCTCCGCTCCAAAAGCTGAACCATGCGTGGCTGTGATCCGCAAACGAGCCGAGGCTTCCGGTGTATCCCGGCAGATAATGTTCGGCATAGCAGTCGGTATCCCCGTCGCCGTCGCTGTCGATGTTCATTGTTCTGTACGAGCCCGAGCCGTACCATTCGTTGTAGAAGCCGACGGTCGCAGAGGCGCTCGCCTCGCCGGGCTTCACGCCCTCGGCCCAATACTCGTAGCCGTAGACGCACTTGGCGGTATCGGCGATCAAGTCGGTATCGTCGGCGAGTTCGGTGTCGGCCGGCGCACGCTTTTTTCTGCTCGCGCCATTCTCATAGGAATACGCCTCGGTGATTTCGAGGTTGGTGAGAACCAAAGCATACTTCAGGCCTCTGCCCGTCAGCAGCGCCGCGCTCGCCGGGCTGAGGTCGCCGGGTATGGTGATTTCAACGAAAAAGTGCACGAGCGTGCCCTTCACGACGGGGTACATCACGGAAAGCTCCTCATAGAGGCTTCCGAGCACCGAGGTGTTCTTCTCGGTTTCGAGCGCGGTGATACTGACGGTGATCTCCTCGAAATCCTCCTTGACGTCGGGGATCGCGTCCCAGCCGCTGGCGAGCGCGGGCGCGGCGAGGGCGAAGATCATGGCGAGGGTCAGCAGGAGGGCAAACAGTTTTTTCATTCCAGAATACTCCTTCATTCGCGATAATAGTACAATTTATGGTACATATGGTATCATTTGAAGCGAGTCGTGTCAAGGAAGATATGAAGTTTCTTTCACAATCATGAACGAAAAGCGGCTTGCGCCATGAGGCGCAAGCCGTGTGCTGCCGGGCTGCCCAACGGGGGGATTCGACGCTTACGCGCGGACCTTTTTGACGCTCACGAAGGCGGCGGCGACGAACGCGAGCGCGATCATCACGAAGCCGACGAGGGTGCCGGCGTCACCGGTCTGCGGGGGCTCGACGGACGGGGGAGATACGACCACGGCGCCCGAGGGGTAGGTGATCTTGACGGAGGTTTCGGAAATCGTGCCGAAGTATTTGGCGAAATGCGCTTCGGTCATGTATTTCGCATCCTCATAGGGGAAGCCGAGGGCGGCGAAGTACGCGTCGAACGCGGCCTTGAGCGCGGCGTAGGTCACGCCCGTGGTGTCGCCCGGGGTGAAGACGTAATTGGTCGCGGTGTTGCGGAAGGTGATGTCGCCGTTGACCGCGCGGGTGACGGCAAACTCATCCGTGCCGTAGCCCAGAAGAATCTGCTTGGTGGTGTCGATCTTGCCGGAAGGCTCGACGACCGGGAACAGTATGGAGCTGGCGGTCGTGCCCGCCTTCACGATGACGAACGAGCCGGCGTTGTGGGTGACGGTGAACTCATCGTTGCCGTCGGCGTTGCTGTCCCAGCCGAACACGCCCGTTTTCCAGACGTTGTAGAAGCCGATGCTCGCGGCGACGACGCCGTCCTTGCCCGCCTGGACGCCCTTGGCCCAATACTCGTAGCCGTAAACGATCGCGGTGTCGGGGATGGCGACTCCGGTGCTGCCAAAGAGGATGGAATCATCCGAACCCTTGTCGGCGTTGGGGGCGACGGTCCTCGCGCCCTTGTCGGCGCCGTTCTCATAGGCGTTCGCGGAGGTCAGTTCGAGGTTGGAAAGGTAGAGCTCATAATCGAGGCCCTTTTTGGCGAGCAGGTTCTTCGTGGCGGCGCTCCTGTTGGCGAGCGCCGGGATGCCGATCTCGACGAAGAAGTGCACGACGGTACCCTTCACGACGGGATACATCACCTTGAGCTGCTCGTAGAGGCTGCCGATGACGGAGGTGTTCTTCTCGGTTTCAAGCGCGGTGATCTTGATGGTGATGTCCTTGGTGGCCGGCGCTTCGGTCGGAAGCTCGTCCCAGCCGCTGGCGAGGGCGGGCGCGGCGATGGCCAGAGCCATGGCCAATACCATAACGATGGCGAACAGTTTCTTCATGTGCGGAACTCCTCTCAAATTGCGTGTTTCCCGGGGCGTTCCCGGGCGGCATTGCTGCCTTTGTTGGGTGCTCTCCCGTTTGCACGCACAAATGATAGCATCCGCCGCATGGGCTGTCAACCGAATCATTACGTTGTTTTAATATAGTTCATCGATTCGACACAGTTTATAACCATGGGTTCCCAGCGCATGCATCATCTGTCAATCATGCTTGAAAATACTGGAAATATCTGCGTTATATCCATTTATTACCATACCGTTTATCGGTCTTTGCCCGCGTGCGTCCCATCGCCTTGCCCTTGTCGCTGGAAATAAATGTTGCTATCGCTTAATATTTGCGCGCCCCGGCGAAGCCCGATCGCCCGGCTTTCGACGGAAAGGCGAAAGAGGCTGTCGCACTGAGAAAAAGTACGGCGACTTTTTTTCCAATGAGGCGAATGGGCACATGCAATCTCGAGGAAAGCAAAGGAGCAGGCTATACGCCGAATACGTCTTCCGATTGTATCCAGTGGTTGAGGCGCAGGGTTATGGCTTGTCCGTCGTGATCCGTTCGTTTCCTGCTTTGCCGGGCTTAGTACGACAGCCCCGTTTCACGTTGTGATACCCAAACCCTTCGGTATGCTTGCGGGGACCAGCGGCCGCGCAGGGCGGCCCGTGTCGCAACCCCGGTTTTGAAAAGGTAATAAACCGAAAAATATATTAACCAGCCGTAATAAATGTGTTGACATCCGCCACTGGGATTGATATGATAAGCGCAGTAAATGTTTGGCATTTATGCTTTCAGGCAAAATGCCGGCGGATACGAAAAAAACAAAAGGAGTGAAACCGCATGAAGAAACTGTTTGCCATCGTAATGGTACTGGCAATGGCTCTGGCCATCGCCGCGCCGGCTCTCGCGAGCGGCTGGGACGCGCTCCCGACCACCGCGCCGAGCGACATCACCGTCTCGATTACCGCACTGGAGACCACGAAGAACACCTCCGTC
>ERZ795030.4858-NODE-4858-length-12872-cov-6.318249_pt1 | contig 12872 bp, 9 predicted proteins | sample MGYA00375122_ERZ795030 | MGnify/ENA primary metagenome ERZ795030 (study PRJEB30165, sample SAMN05720146) | activated sludge metagenome | isolation source: anaerobic digester from wastewater treatment plant | place: Japan | collected 2015-04-20 ...
AAGGAAATCATTTTGCGAATGAATATTTGCAAATGGTTTTTAAAAACATTTACAATAACGATATTTCTAAACGTTATAATATTTATGCCCAAGAATCTTATCAAGAAGTTGTGAATTTCTTAATAGATTCTGTTGGCTCAACTGTTTCAGCAGGGAATATTGCCAAAGTTTTAACAGCTAACAATAAGAAAATCGACAACAAAACAGTGGCTAAGTATATTGACACATTGGTAGAAGCATATTTGTTTTATAAAGTAAATCGTTACGATATAAAAGGAAAGCAACATTTGGCAACACAGGATAAATACTATTTGGTGGATTTAGGCTTTCGCAATGCATTGCTTGGAAAAGAATTGGCAAGTGATGCTGGACACTTACTTGAAAATGTGATTTATCTTGAGCTAAAACGAAGAAATAACCAAGTGTGGATAGGTAAAACCAATAATTTAGAAGTTGATTTTGTTGTTCGCAACAACGAAGGCTATACTCAGTACATACAAGTTGCACAAACAGCACAAAGTACAACAACTTTAGAACGCGAATTAGCACCATTTTATAGTATTTCTGATCATCATGAAAAAATGTTGATAACAATGGACTACGACACAGGAACATATGACGGAATTAAAAAAATAAATGCATTAGATTGGCTACTAAAAGACTGAAAAATGCTAAAAATTAAAATGAACGAGTATTATTTGTTTTGTGTTTACGAATGTTGTAGATTTGTTTTGTAAATTAGATGTTATAATTCATTTTTAAACCACACAATGAAATATGCCTTACTCATAATAACATTTATAGTTTCAATAAATTGTCAGGCACAAATTGAAAAAAGAGAATTTAATTTTGGATTTGAAAAACAAAGTTCTGATAAAGAACTTTCTGACGGTTGGTTTCAATGGGGGGATTTTTTATTAAGTATTGAATCTGTCGGTAGAACAGGAAATAAATCTGGTAAAATTACATCTAATGAAAAAGCTAAATTTGGATGTATCGCATATTCAATTCCAGCAAATTATGAAGGAAAAATAATTGAGTTGCAGGCATTTATGAAAATAAAAAATGTTAAAAATGGATATGCCGGTTTGTTGCTTAGAATAGATGGATATGGAGACATATTGGCGTTCGATAATATGGCTAAGAAAAAAATATCTGGCACAACTGATTGGTACAGATATTCCATAAAACTTGATTATCCTGAAGATGCTGAAAAAATTATTATCGGAGGCATTTTGTCAGGAGATGGAGAAGCTTGGTTTGACGATTTTGCAATATTTATAGATGGTAAAAATATTCTTGATCTCGAAATAAGTGAAACTAAAACCAACAAAATTTTAAATAATGATAAAATAAACAAAGCTGCTAATATTCAAATTGACTCGGCACTTAGTCAGATACAAATTAAAAATTTAAAAACTCTTGGTCTTGTTTGGGGCTTTTTGAAATATTATCACCTGAGTATTGCAAAAGGAAAATATGACTGGGATATTGAACTTCTAAAAGTTTTTCCAGAAGTTTTTCAGGCTAAAGACGAACAAAGTAGAGATATAATATTGCTTGAGTGGATAAAAAGTTTAGGGGAAATAACGGAATTTAATAAAAGTACTATAAAATTTGAAAATGCTTTATTAGGACCTGACTTAGACTGGATTAACAATTCCGAGTTTTCGGATAATCTCACAGAAATACTTTTGGAAGTTAAAAATGCAAAAATGCCTAAGACACATCATTACATTGCATTACACCGAAGCGTTGGAAATCCAGAATTTAAGAACGAAAGAAAATACTCTACAATGCATTATCCAAATACAGGATACAGACTATTAGCTCTTTTCAGATACTGGAATATTATACAATATTATTTCCCATACAAAGACTTGATTGATGAAGATTGGAAAGATGTTCTGGAAGAATTTATTCCTAAAGTAGTTAATGCAAAAAATGATGTTGAATATGCTCTTAATATTTTAGAACTTATTGGAAGGGTTCACGATACTCATGCTAATATTTGGGGTTGGTCTCCACTTTTAAATCATTTTGGTTTACGTTATCCAAATGTTAAACTATCTTTTATTGAAGAAAAAGCTGTTGTTGTTGACTTTTTTGATGATAGCTCGTTAATGGCTACAGGTTTAAAAATAGGGGATATTATTGTTAGTGTTAATGATAAATTAGTCGAGGAGATTGTGAACGAAAGATTGAAATTTACTCCTGCATCAAATTATACAACAAAATTAAGAGATATAGCTAACAATCTATTAAGAACAACTGACACTTTAATAAATGTGAAATTTATTAGAGACAATAATCCCGAAGAATTAACATTAAAAACCTATTCATCAACGGAAATCAATATTTCCAAATATCAGAGAAATGACACTTGTTTTAGACTTATAAATAAGGATATTGCATATATTGACAACGAATTGCTACAAAATAAGTACTTACCAGAATTATGGAAAAAAATTAGAAAAACAAAAGGATTGATTTTAGATCTAAGAAATTACCCTTCAGATTTTCCTCTTTACGGATTGAGTAGCTATTTGATGCCAAATAATATCCCTTTTGTAAAGTTTTCTGAGGGGAGTATTGAAAATCCGGGATTATTTACATATTCAGGTACATCAAGTGTAGGTAGAAATAATAAGAAATATTATAAAGGTAAAATAGTAATAATAATAAATGAAATAACACAAAGTTCATCAGAGTATCATGCTATGGCTTATAGGGTTCATCCTAATGCAGTTGTAATCGGTTCTACGACAGCAGGAGCAGATGGGAATGTCTCCGAATTTTATTTGCCCGGAGGATTAAGAACAATGATTAGCGGTATTGGAATTTATTATCCTGATGGCACTGGAACTCAAAGAGTTGGAATTGTTCCTGACATAGAAATAAAACCCACAATCAACGGCATAAAAGAAGGACGCGATGAATTGTTAGAAAAAGCAATAAGTTTGATAGAGGAGAAGTAAAAAAAAACATTAATATTATTTGTTTTATTTATAAATGTTGTATATTTGTTTAATAAATTATGCGTTATGGGGAAATTAAGTACGTTCAAGACATTATTTTAGAGTAAACATTATAGTTTGAAAATTTTATAAAAAAGTGATTTGCGATAATGCTTAAATAAAAACAGTAAATATGAAAAAGTTAATTTTATTATTGGTGTTTTCTTTACTATGTAGCACTTTATTTGGACAGCAAGAAGAAATTGAAAAACTCATTGGAGAAGGTGTTTATTTTCACGACAAAGGCGACTATAAAAGTGCAATTGATAAATATGATCAAGTATTGCAACTTGATGAAGACAATTTATTAGCATTGGCTGAAAAAGCAATGTCTTTAATGTATTTACAGAAATACGATGACGCTATTAAAAATTGTAAAAGAGCAATTGAAAAACATCAAGGAGACGATGGTCTAAAATTAGTTTATGTAACATGTGGAAACGCTTATGACGCATTAAAGGAAACCGACAAGTCGCTTGAAATGTATGATGAAGGGTTAAAACTATTTCCCGACTTCTTCCTGTTATATTTCAACAAAGCTATAACATTATCAAATATTGAAAGATATGAAGAAGCAATTATTTGTAGTCAAAAATCCGTATCTTTCAACCCACAACATGCGAGTTCTCACAATTCTTTGGGTAGATTACTCTGTGTATCAGAAAACAGAATTCCTGCAATTTTAGCCCTTAGCAGATTTCTAATTTTAGAACCACAAACGAATAGAGCAAAAGATAATTTGGAATTATTACAATACGTAATGAAAGCAAATGTAGAAAAAACAGGGAAAAACACTATTAATGTCAACATAAATCCCAATATGCTTAGCGACACAACTGAAGACGGAAAAATTAAAGAAAATAATTTTGCAACTACAGACTTGCTTTTAACAATGGAAACCGCATTGGACTACGACAAGAAACCTAAAAAGAAAACAGAGGTTAAAAAATTTATCGAAAAAATTGAACTTGTTTGTTCTTCATTAAAAGAATCGAAAAATGAAAATTATGGTTTTTATTGGGATTATTATGTGCCATATTTTATAGAAATGCAAGATGGAAAATTTATAAAAACATTTGCTCACATAGCATTCGCAACTTCTGGCTATCCAGATGTTGACAAGTGGCTAAAAAAACATGAAAAAGATATTAACAACTTTTATGAATGGTCAAGTAATTTCAATTGGCAACAAAATGGGAAATGAAACTCCTAAGCACGCCAGATTTAACTCCGCTGAATTTGTTTTGCGGGCTTAGTTTGTAATTTTATTGAGCGTGGAAATTTTCGTATCACTATCGTATATTTTTAGCTCATTTCGTATCATTTTTTTAATTACATAACAAAACATACAAGCTTTATTTTAATCTACAAAATAAAATGTATAAATATTTATTTTTTTGAATTTATCTTTATTTGGTTAGGAGTTTTATTAGGGGTAACTTTGCAAAAATTTTTTATTTGTTATAATGACACTTAGTATTCTGAAAAAAGAGATTGTTGACCTATATTCAACTCCCATTATTCAGCAGACCTCGTTTTGGTCTATGGTGAAGAAAAATCAGGCGAAACCATTTGATTCTGATACCTTCGGCATCAAATAATCATACCCCAAACATCAAATACTTGTTTATTGATTGTTAAATATTTTAATAATCGGTTAGATTCTTAGGATAGGAACATACTTAACAAGATAGAAACAAAATAGGAGTTCAATTAATTTTGAACTCCTATTTTGAATTTTGAAATATGGTTTTCTATTTAATTATTTTAGCAATGCACCTAAAGCCTATAGGTCTATCGAGAACTTGGTCTTTATTTCCCAAAGTGTATTCTATAACATTATCCGTTATTCCCTGTGGCTTCCCAGATTTTTTATCTTTAAGAATTGACAAAGGAGGATTGAAAGTTATCTCTGCATAGGATTCAGCTTTCTTATAATCCTCGGGGCTAGGTAAAGAGAACTCTATTTGTTTTACTCCTTTTATTTTCCAATTAAATCGTTCAGTTCTCCACTTGCAATAATCTATACATTGCTCATAAGAAACACCTATCATTGGATATTTATCATAATTATTCTTCATAAAACCTACATCTGCATTTGAAAAATTTTGTTTCTCCATATTGTTTGCATTTGGGTGAATAAAAGAATAATTATAATACCTTCTAAATAATGCAGTATCTGGAATTGTTGAAAGAAATTCTTGAGAATTACTACCAAAACGGTTTTTCATATCAAATTCATATTCCCGCCAATCACTGATAGAAACCTCTGTATTGTCAATATATTTCATTTCCTTACTATCTATTTGAGTCATATAAGGAATCTTTTGAGCAATTGCAAAATTACCAATCAGAGTTGTGATACTAAACAATAATATCCCAATACATGTTATCTTCTTCATCGAATTTTATATTTATGTTTGACCATGATTTATCTGCAATAATATCAAAATATTCTTCAGTAAGATTATGTATTTCCATTATTGCCTTTTTGTCTTTCCCTCTTCTGTATACTCCCCATATTTTTAGCATAGCTATGACTAATTCGCTCCTTTCAGATAGGTTAGGTTCAAAACAATCCAACCCAAATATCCAATAAGCAGTATTATCGGAGATTTCAGAAGTTGAAAATTTTATCTTCTCTCCTTCAGGATTATACATACTGAAATTACATAAATAGCCATTAACTACTTCAGCATCTACAAGAGGAGGTTCAATGAATATTTTTTTAACATTCTCTATTTTAGCTGCTAATTTTGAGCTGTCACAACAAGGACATTCTGCATTTTTCCCTTGTCTTTTGGCATCACTTTTGCTTGAGCCATGTCCTCCTGTCCCGCACATCCATTCACCATTTTCATCATACCAGTTAGCTTCCCAAGTCCACCAACCTGTTGTTTTTGATCTTTCTACTTTAATTTCTTTTCTCGGTTCTCTTGCCATAATATTTTTCTTTTTATTTTTTTGTCCTTAATATTAACACACACTATTCTTACATCAAGGACAGAATACTTAAATAGTGGCTTGTAGATTTTTAGTTATATCGTGTTATGATATTTCAATCGTTGACTTCGTCTCAACAAAGGAGTTTACAAACCTTATCCTTCCAAAGACGCTGTGCTTTCTTACACATACAGTGTATTTATTTGGTTACAAACACAAGCACTTTTGCCCGTAACGCAACGCTGTAAGAAATGACGTTCTCGCAAAAGTGTGCGTAAGTATTGATTGCGAAGAACATCTAAATCAAGATTTGGGTTGAATTTTGAATAATTATGATTCTTGTATTTGTCTGAGAATTTAATCTTGGTCAGGAAGGGGAGAATATGAGAATACAAAAACCTTTCTGCTTTTTTTGTTGAAAAGATAATCAGAATAGAAAGGATTAAAATAATTGTAATCAATATTTCCATACTCAAATTAAATTTATGAGAATATTACGCCTATAAACTTACAAACTTTATTTCAATCTACCAAACAAAATGTATAAATATTTATTTTTTTGAACTTCTCTTAATTTGGTTAGAAGTTTTATTAGGGGTAACTTTGCAAAAATTTTATTTCTAATAATGACACTTAGTATTCTGAAAAAAGAGATTGTTGATCTTTATTCAACTCCCATTATTCAGCAGACTTCTTTTTGGTCTATGGTGAAAAAAAATCAGGGGGTGGAGTCTTCGGCTTTTGATTCCAATGCAAGGAATAGAGATTTCTATTCTATTGTTTTTCAATGCTTTTTTATTTAGTCAAACATGGATTGACGCAGGAGCAGAATGGCATTATCGGTATTATGGATTTTCGGATCTTGGTTTTTACAAAGTAAATTACGTGGCAGATACAATTATCGATGGGAAAGTTTGTCAAAAACTAGAACAATCTAAGTATGTATTTTCAGTAGATCAAAATAATCGATGGTATTATTTTGGTGTTAACACACTTGAGCCTGAATTTACTTATTTATCTGGTGATACTGTATTCAGATACAAGAATAATAAGTTTAACATTTTATACAATTTTGGCGCTCAGCCAGGAGATACTTGGGATTTAGGAATTGACACCAATCAATGGCTATGTTCTAAATCTATAATTGAAGTAGATAGTGTTAAAACTATTACTATTAATGAAATGCCTTTACGTTGTCTGTTTGTTAGGGCACATGCAAATTCTAGTGGATACTTTTATGGTTGGGTAATTGAAAAATTTGGAGCATCATCGGGATATCTATTCCCACTAGAAAACAATTGTGATTCTCTCTTGGCTATTGAACTTGATGATATAAATTTTTCATGCTATAAAGACGACTCTTTCCCTTTAATTAATTATACTGATAAGGATTGTGAATATTACTGGGATTTAATTAATGTTCCTGAATTTACAATAGACAAAATTTCAATTAGTCCTAATCCAATAATTGATAAACTCACAGTAAATGTATCTGAAAATTCAGCTATTGAAAATATACGAATCTTTAACTTACAAGGAGAGCTTAAAGGCGTTTATGACAATTCTAATATAAATATATGTGATTATCAATCAGGACTTTACCTCTTAGAAGTGAGATTGACCGATGGTAAAACAATTCGTAAAAAAATAATTAAAATTTAGATTATTTCTACTTATATAGAAGAAAATAATTTTCAAAAATTTGTTGTATTTCAAAAATATTTTATAATTTTGTAACTGCCGTAACAGTAACGGTGGTAACTAAAGTTTTTAAATATGAAATTTTACGATAGAACAAAAGAAATAGCTGAATTACAAAGAATTAAAAATCTCTCTTTTAGCGAATATTCTCGAATGACTGTAGTTACAGGCAGACGAAGAATTGGCAAAACAAGTTTGATAATGAAGTCAGTTGAAGACGAACCAAGCGTCTATCTTTTTGTTGGTAGAAAAACTGAAGCAACTCTTTGCAACGAATATATTCAAGAAATTTCAAACTCTCTGAATGTGTTTGTACCACAAGAGATTTCGAGTTTTCGCTCTCTTTTTCAGTATCTTATGGAAATTGGAAAGCAACGTTCATTCCATTTGATTATTGACGAATTTCAGGAGTTTTTTAATATTAATGAGTCGATATATAGCGACATACAAAACCTTTGGGATCAGTATCGCCGAAAAACAAAAGTCAATCTTATTGTGAGTGGCTCGGTTTATTCGTTGATGAATAAAATTTTTCAAAATTCTAAAGAACCGCTTTTTGGTCGTGCCGATAATACTATTAAACTTTCACCTTTCGATACTGATACTTTGAAAACCATTATCAGCGATTATAATCCTGACTATCAGAATGATGACTTGTTGGCGTTATATACTTTTACTGGAGGTATTCCAAAGTATGTAGAACTCATTTGTGATGGCTGCGAGTTGAAAGTTGATTCTATGATTGAATTTATTGTGCGCGAAAATTCTCCTTTTATTGATGAAGGCAAAAACTTGTTAATAGAAGAATTTGGCAAAAATTATGGCACTTATTTTTCTATATTGAGTTGTATTTCTGGAGGAATTAACACGCAACCTGCTATTATGACAGCACTTGGAGAAAAAAGTATTGGTGGACACATTAAGCGATTGATAGAAGATTACAATATTTTGAAAAGAGTGCGTCCCTTTGGTGCAAAAGAAGGATCACAAACTGTTCGTTATGAGATAATTGATAATTTCTTGCAATTTTGGTTCAATTATTTTGAACGCAATCGTTCTATGATAGAAATAAAGGCGTTTTCAGGCTTACAAAATATTATAAAATCTGATTATACAACATTTTCGGGAAAAATGTTAGAGCGATATTTTCGTGCAAAGTTGGCAGAAAGTGGCTTATACCGTGAAATAGCTTCGTGGTGGGAAACTAAAGGCGAGGCAAACGAAATAGACATAGTTGCATTACTTTTTGAAAAAAACAAAGCATTGGCGGTAGAGGTAAAACGCAACAAAGAGCGTTTTCGTCCTAATATGTTTGCTGAAAAAGTAAAAAGATTAAAACAAATAGAACTGCCAAAATATACGATTGAAACTAAGTGCCTGTCGTTAGAAGATATGTAGAAATAAATTGCAAAGATTATCCGTAAAGCCATCACCAAATTCCTAAAAGTTCTCAAATTTTGAAAGTTTTAGGAATTTTGTTTATGTTTTCTAAATTCTAGCGTGTATGCTTATGCTCTATTCCTCTTAAAATCAGATTTTTAACATTAAGTTTAAGGCGTTTTAGAAGTGTTCAAATGCAAGGCGTCTGAGATTGAGGACGAAGGAGCGTACCAGAAGCGATGCACTGAGCAAAGCCGAAGTGTACGTGACTGAGTCCGAATATCGAAAGCAACGTGGTTGCTGAACGAAGTTGAAGTAAAGCAGTTGGACACTTATAAAATGCCGACTATTTCTCTTTTATTAAGTAAATATAAGTCGGAAAATGGTCACTATACCCACCCATATATGTGTCGCCAACGTAAGTACGCCAAGGATATCCTTTAAAGCGACCTTCTTTTTGCATTAAATAAGGCTTGTTAAAAACATGTGCTTGATAAAATCTATAGCTTGATTTATCTTTTTCTAAAAACTCTGGCGTAATAATAATTTGGTCAAAAAGATTCCATTTATCTCTATATGCCAAAGAGCCTACACCATTTCTAAAAAGAGGTTCTGTTGCATTGTATAAGTAAGGAAGTTGTACTTTTTCTTTTTTGTATTGTGTTTGCAAACGTTTTCTTACGCTTTTATTGTCAGGGTCATCGTTTAAGTCGCCCATAATAACAATTTTAGCTTTTGGATTAATTGTTAATATTGAGTCAACAATGCTACGAGTAACATCTGCTGCTGCAAATCTTTTTGGCTCACTTCTTTTTTCTCCACCACTACGTGAGGGCCAATGCAAAACGATAAAGTGCATTTCTTCTCCATCAAAAATACCGCTTACCAATAATTGGTCTCTTGTTCTAAAATCAGGATCTTCTGGCGTATAAACACGGTGCATAGCAGTATTTGTAACTTTAAAATATTCAGGACGATATAAAAGTGCGCAGTCAACTCCACGACGATCAGGTCCATCAAAATGAACGATTTGATAATTAAAGTTTTTAATATCTTTAGCTTTAACCAAATCTTTTAAGACAGTAATATTTTCAATTTCGCTAAGTCCTACAATTGCTGGCGCTGTTTTGGTTACATCTTTACCAATTTTTGAAACAACAGAAGCTATTGTATCGAGTTTGGCATAGTATTTCTTTGAGTTCCATTTTTTGTTTGATTCAGGAGCAAACTCGCTGTCGTTTGTGCCGGGAATTGTATCGAAAAGATTTTCAACATTATAAAAAGTAACACAAGCTATTTTGTATTCTTTTTTTTCTTGCGAAAATAAATTCGCAAATGTTAAAGCCAAACAGAAAATAAATAAAACAAAATTCTTCATAAAATAAGCCTTAAAAATTTTACTCAAAGATATATCTTTTTTTTTTTTAATTGTTTTTTAAATGATATAAAAGTTATAAAATATTATTAACTTTGCTCACAAATATATTTTTAGATAAGTAGATGCTTGTAAAGTCTTTTGGTTCAGCTGTTAATGGAATAAATGCCGAAACAATTACTATCGAAGTTAATATTTCGAGAGGTATAAATTTTTATTTAGTTGGTTTGGCTGATTCTGCTGTTAAAGAAAGTCAACAAAGGATTATTTCTGCTTTAACGACCAATAATTTTAAGTGGCCCGGCAAAAAAATAGTAATTAATATGGCTCCTGCCGATTTGCGAAAAGAAGGTTCTGCTTACGATTTGCCAATTGCCGTAGGTATTCTCGCAGCATCTGAACAGATAAGTTTTTCAAAGTTAGAAGATTATATTATCATGGGCGAATTGTCTTTAGATGGAAATGTAAATCCAATTAAAGGTGCTTTGCCTATTGCTATAAATGCTCGTGAAAATGGTTTTAAAGGCTTGATTTTGCCTGTGGAAAATACTCAAGAAGCTGCTGTTGTTGATGGTATTGATGTTTATGGTGTGAAACACATTATGGATTTAGTAGGTTTTCTTAACGACAGCAAAGATTTAGAGCCTGTAAGAATTGATATTGAAGCAGAGTTTCAAAAAAGTGTTAAAGAATTAGAAATTGATTTTGGTGATGTAAAAGGACAAGAAAATGTTAAACGAGCATTAGAAGTTGCTGCTGCCGGTGGTCATAATATTATTTTGATTGGTCCGCCAGGTTCTGGGAAAACTATGCTTGCTAAGCGAATGCCGGGAATTTTGCCACCATTAAGTTTAGATGAGGCAATTGAAACTACAAAAATCCATTCTGTAGCTGGAAAAACTGAAGCCAATAAATCACTTCTTTTGCAACGTCCTTTTCGTTCGCCTCACCATACAATTTCTGATGTAGCTTTAGTTGGGGGCGGTACTTATCCTCAGCCGGGAGAAATTTCTTTAGCTCACAATGGAGTTTTATTTTTAGACGAGCTTCCCGAATTTAAACGCACAGTTTTAGAAGTTATGCGTCAGCCTTTGGAGGACAGAGTAGTTACAATTTCAAGAGCAAAATTTACTGTGGAATATCCTGCAAGTTTAATGCTCGTAGCAGCAATGAATCCATGTCCTTGTGGATATTATAACCATCCAGAAAAAGATTGCCTTTGCACTCAAAATTCCATTCAAAAATATTTGAATAAAATTTCAGGACCATTGCTTGATAGAATTGACATTCATCTTGAAGTTACGCCTGTAAATTTTGAAAATTTAGCACAAACAAAACCAGCAGAAAAATCTTCTGAAATTCAAAAGCGAGTTATTCAAGCACGAAAAATTCAGACAGAAAGATTTAAAAATAAGAAAAACACTTATTGCAATGCTCAAATGACATCAAAAATGATAAAGGAATTTTGTCCTTTAGATGAGGAGTCTTTGAGTTTGTTGAAAAATGCTATGGAAAAATTGGATTTGTCGGCAAGAGCTTATGATAGAATAATAAAATTATCACGCACTATTGCAGACCTTGAAAATTCAAAAGATATTATGCCTTCGCATATTGCAGAAGCAATTCATTACAGAAGTTTAGATAGAGATTCTTGGGGGAAATAATTGTGAAAAGTAAAAATTACATAATAATTATTCTTAGTTTTTTAATATTTGCATTAAACGCAAATATATACAACTACCAAAGTATTGAAATCAAGACAAATCAAGAATCTGGTAAGAATAATGTTTACTTTTCTAATTTAGAGTATTTTAATTTTACTTTTCAAAAGCAAAATTTCAAAAACGACAATTTTGTAAACTTAAAGCAGGTAAATGTTTTGTTTTCTAACAAAATTACCAAGCCTTGTTTACAAATAAAATCACAAATAATTCCCGACAACTATCTCGTTTTATATAAGATTTTTATTTATAGTAAAAATATTTTTAAAGATTATCATCAGGTTTTTCCTTTCCATTATTTCTATTAAATAGCTTGTTAAAATATTTTTAGAGGTTTTAATAATTTTATAAATTATTGACTTACAGCGTATTGTTTGTTAAGTTTAAATGTTAAATATTATAAATATAGAAATTATGGATACATCAAGTTTAATATTAGGATTAGTTTTTTTAGTTATTATTATACTACCAATAATCTTCTTAGCAAGAGCTAGTAAAAAGAAAAACAATCAAAATGAAAATTTAGATCAATATAAATAAATAGTTTTTTTGATTTATTGAGAAACACCTCTGTTTGATGAAATAGGGGTGTTTTTTTGCGGGGAAAAATGATAGAATTTTTAGTGTTTTGTTTGTTTTGTATTTAAGAAAGTTGTAGATTTGGTTCGTAAAAAAATACGTAATTGTAAAGTTTCACCACGTTGTTAATGAATTTATCCCCCTGCTTTTGCTCAT
>ERZ795030.4862-NODE-4862-length-12867-cov-3.961520_pt1 | contig 12867 bp, 12 predicted proteins | sample MGYA00375122_ERZ795030 | MGnify/ENA primary metagenome ERZ795030 (study PRJEB30165, sample SAMN05720146) | activated sludge metagenome | isolation source: anaerobic digester from wastewater treatment plant | place: Japan | collected 2015-04-20 ...
CGTAACAAAGTCTGAATACAAGATTATGAACTTTGATTATTCAATCAATCTTGACGCATTGCAGAGAACATGGGAGGGCAAGCTTGAATCTGTATTCCCATGCAGAATAAAAACAACAGAAACTACTCCTGAGGCTTATGTATATCCTTCAACAAAAAGACTTGCTCCTGCAATCAAGGCAGCTCAGCCAAGAGTTCTTATCCCTGTATTCCCCGGTACAAACTGTGAATACGATACAGCAAGAGCTTTTGAAAAGGCAGGTGCAATTGCAGAAACCATTGTTATCAGGAACTTATCCGCAGGTGATATTGAATCATCTGTTGAACAGGTAGAAAAGGCTATCAAGAATTCACAGATTATTATGATTCCGGGTGGATTCAGCGGCGGTGACGAGCCTGAGGGAAGCGGTAAGTTTATTACGGCATTCTTCCGCAATCCTAAGATTAAGGACGCTGTCCACGAACTTCTTAAAAATCGTGACGGTCTTATGCTCGGTATCTGCAACGGTTTCCAGGCACTTATCAAGCTCGGCCTTGTACCATACGGTGAAATTGTTGACATGACTGATGAATCCCCTACGCTTACATTCAACACTATTGCACGTCACCAGTCAATGATGGTAAATACAAGAATCGCATCAAATAAATCACCTTGGCTTTACGGCTGTGAGGTCGGCGATATTCACACTATCCCGATTTCTCATGGTGAGGGCAGATTTGTTGCTCCGCTCAGTCTTATCCAGCGTCTTGCTAATAACGGACAAATCGCTACTCAGTATGTTGATATGGACGGCAAGCCTACTATGGATATCAGATATAATCCTAATACATCTATTGATGCTATTGAGGGTATCACCTCTCCTGACGGACGTGTATTCGGTAAAATGGGACACAGTGAACGTAAAGGCAGCTTTATCTGCAAAAATGTTCAGGGCAATAAAGACCAGAAGATTTTTGGAAGCGGTGTAGCTTACTTTAAGTAATATAGTAAAACGGCGGCTGAATAAGCCGCCGTTTGTTTTATAGATTTTAAGCAACAGCACAGAAAAGATTGTGTATTGTTAAATTAATGCAACACTGCACAAAGCATGTCAAAAGACTTTGTTCGGTATTGCCTTAATCAATAAAGGATTGCCTGTAACGCAAAATACCATCTCTGACTGGGCCGAATAATTCTACTTTATCACCATAAATACCACGAACATTAAAATAATGACCATGAGAGTTCCCATCATCCATAAGCATCTGATTAAAATTATTTTGAAATTGCCATTCAGTGCAATCTCTGCGGTTTTTAAGAAAATAATCTTTCATTTCGTTTAAACTTGCAACTCCGTCATGTTCAGTACAAAAATATGATCTTAAAATCCAGTGATTAATTTGATTTCGATTTCTTGCCACATTGCGAATTCTATCCAAAGCTAAGTACCTTTGGTCTTGATTTATATTTTCTTCTGGATGTACTACCGGATGTGCTATATTATAAATACGGTCAGCACTATCAATGTACGTATTAATGATTTCGGTCAATACCTCATGCATACGTTTGTTGTCACGTCTTAATACTTCCCTAAACCTTCTTTCAAGATTATCATTAATTAACCTTATTGCCATATCACAATACCTCCATTAAATTTTATATTATATTAACTTCACTGCATAGTGTTGTTTTCAATCATTTTAATCTGAATAAGCGGAACAGTAATTGTAGCACCCAACACAGTGCTATAGTCTATCAAACCGAGAGAACAACCATATAATGTGATTTCGTCATTTTCTAAAACTCTTGGAGTATCTTTATCTTCATATAATGCATAGATAATGCAATTATAATCATCATTAATTGCAATTCTGAATTGTGTTGCAAAATCAGCCTCTATAACCTGAATAACCTTACCTCTTAACACAAGATCCTCATTTTTATAATCATCCGGAGTTCTTGCAAGCTGGTCATATGTAATATCGGTTCGATATTCACTGAACGGCTTTTCAGTTGGTGGTTCTGTAGGCGGTTCAGTTGGTGCTTCAGTTGGTGGCTCTGTCGGTGGTTCAGTCGGCTTTTCTGTGGTTGGTTCTGTTTGAATTGTTGTTGCCTGTGTATCAGGAGCAGAAGTAGTTTTTTCAACAGTCGTTTCAATTTTTGTTTGTGAGCTTTTCTCGGAATTATAAGAACTTGAGCTATTAGTTTGCTTATTTGATTCGCAGCCTGTAAAAACCGATAAAACTAACATAACCCCAATAAATAAATTAATCCTTTTCATAATAAAACCTCCAATTTTTATTTGCTTTTTTCATTGTTTATTAAATCATCAATTTCTTTTTCTTCAACTTTTAAGAAATCTATTTCCTTTTGCAGATTAATAATATCATTTTTATAGCTTTTTTAATATCATCATCTGAATGTTCCTGCATAAGCAATTCAATTTGTTTTATTTTTGACTTCTTTCCGGTTATTTCCCTTTCAATTTGAATCTTTTTTAATCTTCTGTTATATCTCTCCTTTAGTATTTCACTCCTAACCTTTTCAATCTCTTTTTTCCGATTATCAACAGATTTTTCTTCAATCATACGAAAAACAAAAAGTGTAATGGCACAAATAAGACCAAATACAGATATTACGGTTTCAATCACACCAAAAGCTCCTCCTTTCCATTCATTTCATTGCTGACTTGTATTTCCAATGAATCTACACGTTTTTCAAGCTCGGAAATACGCTTTTCAAGTTCTGCAAGGGTTTCGGCAATAATTTGACTTTGTTCATTCATTAACAAGCCTCCTTTCTTTGTATGTATAAAATACATACAAAAATTATAAGTAAAAATAAATATACTAAACAAGCAGTTAGTATTCAACGCAAAACAATTGCTAATTTTTTAATTTTTCCTGCAGCCACTGTGAAAAATAATTCCTGTTATGCGGATACCATTGTGAGCAAATAAAATACTCCTTTCCACAGATATAAACAGTAGTATTCCAATAGCGAGGATAGCCATTTTCATCAAATCTTCCTAACTCAAAGTCCCTAAGCAAAGGAAAATTCAAATGAAGATGCTCATTGCACCATGCAGGATTTACAAATTGTTCAACTTCCTTTTCAGTGATTTTCTCCTGAATAGACAATAAGTAAACAGCCTTGCGAATATCGGCATTAGTTTTAATTCCTGACGGCATTTCATCGGAATTACTGTCAGAACAGTCGCTTTGTAAGTTCAGCTGTTTTTCAAGGGATTTAATACGTTCTTCAAGTTCTTCAACTCTGCCAATAAGACGAAGCATCATTCGCTCAATGTCAAATTCCATAAAAACCTCCGATTATTTGTTTGTATTATTATAACATACATTAAAGCATTTGTAAATAGTATGCAATCAAAGATAGTGATTAATGGGGTAGCATAGTAAAATTGCTGCAAAATTTCGTTACAATCTCCTTATGCGACATCACATTAAAATAAAGCAAAGCAAAGTGTTGACTTTATTTCAGCTGTGGTATATAATAACAACGGCAGAATATTAAGATATAACCGCATGGATTTTGTGCGGCATTATTTTCAGCCTTTAAGGTGAAAAATTTTTATGGAGTTTTATATGGATACTTGTGATATTATATTAAATAAGAAGTCGGACAGAAATACAATTTTGTCTGAGATTTCATCAAAGCTTTCCCTTGATGAAGAACCTGACGCCGTTTTGAGCAGTGCAGAGGAGTTTCTTAAAAGCATTTCCAAACCGCTAAGCATAAACCTTTACATTTCAAATGACGACTTGGAAAACGAAACCATAAACGAAGCAGTCAGCATGTTTACAAATATAAGCCTGAACAGGTCAGAAGTACTTTTAGAAATAAAAGAGGACGAATTTCTTAATATCATTGATGAAAACGGCAATCTTACTCACAAGTCTAAGCCAAGAACCTTAATTCATGAGGACGGCGACCTGCACCCGACCTCGCATGTATGGATTGTAAAAACAACAGATATAGGCGTTTATGTGCTTTTACAGAAAAGAGCAGCCTGCAAGGAGCTTCACCCGAACTGCTATGACGTTTCAGCGGCAGGTCATGTTACAGAGGGCGGAGAGTACAGAAAAAGTGCTGTAAGAGAGCTTTATGAGGAGCTTGGTATAAAGTCGGAGCTTAAACAGCTTGAATTTATAGGTATGCATTCAAGCGAATACAAGTCCGAAAAATACTGGGACCGTGAGCTTACTGCCGTATACATTTATCACCACCCTGTTGATTTGTCAAAGCTTGTGCTTCAGGAGTCAGAGGTGGCAGAGGTTTGCTGGGTAGACCTTGACGAATGTCTTGCCATGATAGACAGTCCGCAGTTTAAGCACTGCATCAGTAAAGACGAGTTATTTATGGTAAAAAAAGCAGTACTTTAAATGCATTGCAAAGTCACTTTTGATATTATGGTCAAAGGTGACTTTTTTATTGACACAAACTTCCCGTTAGTATATATGTTAGTATAAATAAAAATCAGATAACACAGCCAAAATCTTTTTGACGTGCTGTGTGCTGTGTTACATTTACAGGAGAAACAACTTTGAATATTATCATTTACGGCTCTCATTATGGAACAGCCAGACTTTATGCAGAAGAATTAGCAAGAAGAATTAATTATGACCTCAAATCATTTGAAGAAATCAATGACATTGATTCATATGAAAACATCATTTATATCGGTGCATTATATGCCTGTGGCGTTCTGGGAATGAAAAAGACTTTTAAAAAATTGCGAAATACCAATAACAAAAAAATTATTATTGCTACTGTGGGACTGTCAGACACAACTGACAAAGGAAATACGACTGCAATAAGAAACGGAATAAAGAAGCAATTATCTGCGGAAATATATAATAATGCACACATCATTCATCTACGAGGTGGAATTGATTATTCCAGACTTAATTTCACCCATAAAACAATGATGAAATTATTATACAAAAAAGCTGTAAATTTACCTGAAGAAAAGAAAACGGCAGAAGTTAAAGCTATGATTGAAACTTATAATAAACAGGTTAATTTTGTAAGTTATGACAGCCTAAAGTCAATAATTCAATATGTATAATACTTTAAAGCAACACCGCATAAGGCTCATTTTACAACTTTGTGCGGTGTTGCCTTAATCTGCTGTATGGCGGGATATTATTTATTTATAACTATTGACAAAACCTGTAGAATTTTGTATAATAACATATAATCAATAAAGTAAAAATAAGGGTAACACCACACAAGGATTGTATGGCAGAAACGCAGATACATTTTTCGTCAGATTGCATGGAATTTCCCAAAGTATACTTGTCGTATGGTGAGAAAATCATGTGCAATATAACGTGACTTTACGGTGTTGCCTACAGAAATTAAACCAGTAACTTATTTGAAAAGGTATGTGTTTGTATGGAAGAATTACCGGGCATAAGAACCAATAATGCGGAAATTAAATCATTTTCGGATTTTTGCTGCTATAACAGGCGAAATCTGCCTGAAAGCAGAAACTTATGCTTTGTACGTTTAATAGGTTATTACAGTTCATTGGCTGAAGATGTTGAAAAAACAGATTATTTCTTGTCCGGCAGGACTGCTGAAAAGCTTTTTTACCTCCGAACAGATAATTTTCCTAAGCTTAATCTGAACAATGATATTGATTTTTACTCCAAATGCTATGAAGCATGGATAAAAAATAATTTTCGTGACCTGCATACAAAATACATATATAATAATTCATCAGTTGACCGTTCAATACAATTGGTGCGGGATATTTTTTTAAAATTTCGCTCAAACGCAACTCAGACTATTGAAAGGAACTTCTGCATAAAGCTGATGTTCTGGCTTGACTGCATCTGCGAAAAGCTCTCATTCAAGTTTGATTCTGAATATAACGCAAAGGTCATATTTGAAAATGTAAGCGGAATACATGAATACCTTTTCTGCTATCTTCTTGCTTTAATTGATTTCGACATTCTGCTCATACAATGTGAAAAGGACATAGATTCTGCGGCAGAACGCCTGCATCTTTCAAGCTCATTTGTAATGGGTGAAAAAAGAGAATTTCACATAAACGCATACGACTGCCGTAAATTTCCGGATAAGACAAGCAGTAACATTGTAAACGGCAGTTCAGAAAACAAAATTAAAATTATTTTACCTGAAAGACCAATGTCAAAAAGGAATAATATTCATAATTTTTCAAACAATAAAGGGCAAGGCTTACGCTGTGAAAAGTCGATAGAGGAATTGGCAAAATCAGCGTCATCTGTTGTCCTTATTGCCATACACAACGAAAAGGGCGAAGTTATCGGCAGCGGTTCGGGCATTATGATTGGAAGAAGCGGATTTATCCTTACAAACAATCATGTTGCCAGAGGCGGAATGTTTTATTCCGTTAAAATTGAAGATGATGACAGAATATATGAAACAGATGAAATCGTAAAATACAATACCATTCAGGACCTTGCTGTAATTAAAATAGAACGTGAGCTTGTTCCGCTTAAATTTTATCATGGAGAAAAGCTTGCAAGAGGTCAGAGGGTTGTTGCAATAGGAAGTCCGCTTGGACTTTTCAATACCGTTTCAGACGGCATTATTTCAGGCTTCAGAACAATTGACTGCGTTGAAATGATACAGTATACAGCCCCGACATCACATGGAAGCTCAGGCGGTGCTTTGCTTAATATGTACGGTGAGGTAATAGGAATAAGCACGGCAGGTATTGACAGCGGACAAAATATCAATCTGGCAGTCAGCTATAAATTCATAAACGACTTTATAAACGGATTTATTTATTAATGCGGGTTTTTACAGAGGTGAAGCGTGTAATGTTTCAGCATAAAAAAATATCATCCCTTGACGACTATTTTCTTGACCTTTCAAAAAGAGAAAATAACAGCGTATACTTCTACAGAATAGCTGATTACACTGACACTGTAAAGGCTTTTCTTTTAAAATATTATAATTCGGCTCGATTAAACGGTGTTATCATAGAAGGCGGAATACCAAATCCGAATGAAAATAACCTTTCCTATTATTATGAAATGATAGGTGACGCTTACAAAACAGACTGTTCATTTATAAATGAACAGCTGCGGAAATGGCTGCCCAGAATGACTGATAATCAGCGGAATATAGTCAGCACATCAATATATGATACCCTGATTTCCTTAAAAAATTCGGGCAAAAATGAAAATATGCTAAAAAATGCCTACATTAAATTCATGTGCTGGCTTTACTATAAATTTGAACGCATTGCCAATAAGCTTGGCAATACTGATATTCCTAAAATATTATACGAGGGTATTCCGGGAAAATATGAGCTTTTACTCCTGACTGTACTTTCAAAAGCAGGCTGTGACATTATAATGCTTGAGTACAGCGGTGATGCAGATTACATTAAAAATGACCCGAATTCTGAATTTTCCGATAAATATACAGCAGATAATTCTGTTGGATTTCCTGACGGATTTTCATTAAAAGCTCTGCAAAAGGAAATAGCAAAGCAATATAATGCCGAACGTGCCTTCGGAACAGCTCCAAAGCTTCAAAGTTGCGTAAATTCATGGGCAAAGGGCGAGGGACTCCTTGATGCTCTTACTCCTCTTAATACGAGGGGCAGCAGTGAAACATCATATAATACAATTTTCTACCGCATTAACGGTGCTTATGATAAATGTACTTACATTAATGAGCTTATAAGCTTTAATCTGGAGCTTAAAGCCTCGAAACGCAGATTTCTTTCACTTAATCGTGAAATACCCCTGCCTACTACCGATGAAATAGCTGATATTAACAGAAAAAATTATAACAGTGCGGAAAATGCATTGTCTGATTTGTCGCATAATATTATTTATGCAAATAATAATCAGCTCCAACAGCTTATGCGGTATGAATTTATCAGTGTTCTGTTAAAAGATGCCGAAGCTGAAAAGCTCTCACTCAACAGACTTATAAATGACGCTGTTTATGTGTTATGCTGGCTGAAACGCTATCAGTCTGCACTTCTTTCAAATTGGTCTGTCGGAGATATAAGCTGTTTTGTAATGCTTGGAGGCTGTAAAAACAATTGTGAGGCAATGTTTGTAAAGCTTATTTCAAAGCTCCCTGTTGACGTAATCATACTCGTTCCCGACCTTAACATGAAATGCTGTTTAACTGACAGCAGATTAAAAGAATTTAACTATGAGAATTCGCTGAGCGTATCAAAATTCCCTGACAGCAATTCAACCATTTCTGTCGGCACTACAGCTTATCATGCCGAACGTGAGCTTGACACGCTTATGTATCAGGACTCGGGAATGTACAGAAACCGTCAGTATTCCAAAGCAAATACCGTAATACTTAAAACAATGTATGAGGAAATTGCAATTTTATGGGATCAGGAGCTTAAATATCGTCCAAGCTTTTCAACAGAAAATAATGAAGTCACCATACCCGTTATTCTTTCAAAGGTTTCGGGCATTAAGGACAGAAATGTAACTGCTTACTGGCAGTCTGTAAAGGCTCTTATTACGCCTGATACTGTTGTAATGAGGGCAGGCAAATACGGTTCATCTGAGGTAAATCAAATAAAGCAGTTTGCAGTTTCATTCTGGAAGAACGGCAAACTTTTACGCAGTAAAATTAAAGAGTGCAAATATTATAAATATACTGTACTCCGCAATGAAGTGCAGGAATATATATTTGATAAAATAGAAACACTTATTAACCGCAGACTGATTAAAGGTACCTTTGAAAACGGTACTGAATATACAATAATATCATCATTGCTTAACATAGACCAAAAGCTTATAAGGAAAATCCAGAACTTTGACTTTACAAAGAAAAATCCAAAGCTTATTTATATAAATACAGGCGAAAGCATTATCAGTTTTGAGGAGGCTGTAGTAATTGCCTTTCTCAGTCTTATCGGATTTGATGTTGTATTCTTTATTCCGACAGGCTATCAGAACATAGAAGAATACTACACACAGCAAATTATTGAAGAACATCAGATCGGTGAATACGTTTATGATTTGCAGATTCCTGATTTCTCACATATATCAAATGTTTCACGCCAGCCATGGCATAAAAAATTATTCAGAAGGGGTGTTTAAAATGGGATTAGACTTCTCAAAAGCAAAACCAAAAGCTGAAGAAACACAAACAGACACAGTTGTTATTCCTGAACAGGAGATTGAAGCTGTAACAAGCTACGACATAGTTGCAGACCGTCAGCAGATGAATACAGAACTGGTAAATTCACCTGAAGTTGACGCTATTGTAAGTACGATTGAAATTGATAACCTTGAAAGCATTGTATCTTTCGGCTCAGAGGCGGCTGATGAAATATCAAAAGCTTCCGATGTTGTACTTAACAGCATGAACATGTCACAACTTGATGAATCAAGCCAGATGCTTGTAACGCTTTCAAAAATCATGGAAAAATTCGATATTGACGAAATCAAGGAAGATCCAAGTCTTTTTGGACGCATCTTCGGCAATATGAAAAAACAGCTTGAGAAAATTCTTGCCAAATATCATACAATGGGTGAGGAGGTTGACAAGGTTTACGTTCAGCTTAAAAAGTATGAGGACGAAATAAAACAGTCAAACAGAAAACTCGACCAGATGTTTGATGCAAATGTAGAATATTATCACCAGCTTGTAAAGTATATTTTAGCAGGTGAACAGGGCTGCCGAGAGCTTGAAGAATATATTGAAAAAAGAAAGAGAGATATGGCTTCAACAGGTGATAATTCAATTCAGTTTGAAATAACCAATCTCGAACAGGCTCTTATGATGCTTGAACAGAGAACTCAGGATTTAAGAGTTGCGGAAAATGTTGCAATGCAGTCTATTCCTATGATAAAAACAATGGAATTTACAAATATGAATCTTGTAAGAAAAATCAATTCAGCATTTATTGTTACTCTCCCTGTGTTCAAGCAGGCACTTGCTCAGGCAATACTGCTGAAACGCCAGAAGGTTCAGGCTGAAGCAATGGCAGCACTCGACCAGAAAACAAATGAAATGCTGCTGAAAAATGCCGCAAATACGGTTGAAACTTCAAAAATGGCTGCAAGACTTTCTTCCGGCAGCTCAGTTAAGATTGAAACGCTTGAAACTACATGGAGAACCATTGTAAGCGGAATTGACGAAACAAGAAGAATTCAGGACGATGCCCGCAAAAAGAGGGTTGAAGACCAAGCAAGACTTGAGACTATTAAAACAGAATTTAATAAGTCTTATCATATGCCAAATAATAATAAAAATAATTAACAGGAGGAAAGAAAAATGCCAATCAATTTGACAAAAGGACAAAAGGTCGACTTAACAAAGGGAAATCCGGGACTTAAAAACATTATGATAGGTCTTGGCTGGGACGTTAATGCGTTTGATTCAGGTGCAAACTTTGACCTTGATGCTTCTGTATTCATGGTCGGAGAAAACGGAAAATGCCCTACAGATCAGGAGTTCATCTTCTACGGAAACCTCAAGCACAAGTCAGGCTCTGTTGAACATATGGGCGACAACCTTACAGGTGAGGGTGACGGTGATGACGAACAGATAAAGATCGACCTTTCAAAAATCCCTGAAAATATAGCAAGAGTTGCATTCACTGTAACTATTTATGACGCTGAAAACAGAAGACAGAATTTCGGACAGGTTTCAAATGCTTACATCAGAATAGTTGACACTGTTACAAATCAGGAAATAATCAGATACGATTTGGGCGAGGACTTCTCAATTGAAACAGCCGTTGTTGTAGGCGAAATTTACAGAATAAACGGCGAATGGAAGTTCAACGCAATCGGAAGCGGATTCCAGGGCGGACTCGCTGCATTATGCGGTCACTATGGAATAGAAGTTGCATAAGGAGGATATTTATTATGCCAATCAGTTTAAGCAAAGGTCAGAAGGTAAGTCTTTCAAAAAGTGCTCCGGGACTTAAAAAAGTTGTAGTAGGTCTTGGCTGGGATACAAATAAGTTTGATACAGGTTCTGCTTTTGACCTCGATGCAGCAGCTTTCCTGCTTACAAGCACAGGCAAGGTTGCAGATTCAAGTGATTTTGTATTTTACGGAAATTTAAAGCACAAGTCAGGAGCAGTTACACATCTTGGCGACAACCTTACAGGTGCAGGTGCAGGCGATGATGAACAGATTATCATTAATCTGCAACAGGTTCCTGAAGATGTGGATAAAATCGTTATGGTAGTAAATATCTATAAGGCTTATGAAAGAAAACAGCATTTCGGAATGATTCAGAATGCTTTTATCAGACTTGTGGATAAGGCTACAAATAACGAAATGTGCAGATATAATCTTACAGACGATTACTCAGGACAGACAGCCTTGATATTCGGCGAAGTATACAGACATAACGGTGAATGGAAGTTCAGTGCTATCGGTCAGGGTACAAAAGACCCCGGACTTGCAGAACTTGCAAGAAGATTTGCATAATAAGCTTATATAAAGAGGAAAGCTTGAAGCATACTGCTTCAGGCTTTGCCTTGACTTTTGGAGGATAATTTTAAAATGGAATTTAAAGGACTAAATGACAAAGAAGTAGAAGCTTCCCGAGAAAAATACGGCTCGAATACAATACCTGATTCTGAGCCTACTACGTTCTGGAAAGAATTCAAAGAAACATTCGGCGACCCAATGATTAAAATTCTTCTTGCAATTGCTGCTTTGATGATTGTAATGTTTTTCTTCGGTTACGCTGAGATTTATGAGCCGTTGGGAACTATTGTTGCAGTTCTTATCGTTGCAGTCGTTTCAGCAAAAACAGGAGTTGCAAGTGACACAAAATACAGAGAGCTGAAAGACAGCACAAAAAAAGATACCTGCAAGGTTAAGCGTAACAACCTCATTTCCGTTATTGAAGTTGACGATGTAGTTGTGGGAGATAAAATCATTCTCCAATCAGGAGATAAAATTCCTGCTGACGGTGTTCTTGTATCGGGCAAGCTCAGCGTTGACAACTCCGTACTTAACGGTGAAGCAGAGGAATGTAAGAAAACAGCCGCTGAAAGCGACTTTGACCTTCCTGCTGATATTACAGGTGATACATTTGTTGATAAACATTCATTGTTCCGAGGTGCTGTAGTTTTTGACGGTGAGGGTACTATGGACGTAAGACGTGTAGGCCTTAAAACAATGATGGGTAAAATGGCAGAGGAAATGCAGGAGGAAGACCCTGATTCACCTCTTAAAGTAAAGCTTGCAAAGCTTGCAAAGCAGATTTCCACATTCGGATATATCGGCGCAACAGTTATCGCTGTTTTGTATATTATTTACTTCATTTTCTTCCAGACAGACGGCGGTGCGTCAGCATTTTTCTCATTGCCTGTAAGTGAGATAATCCAGAAATTTGTTGAAGCAATTTCTCTTGCAGTTGTTATTATCGTCTGTGCTGTCCCTGAGGGACTTCCGCTTATGATTTCTCTTGTTCTTATGCAGAACACAAGCAAAATGCTTGACCATAACGTTCTCGTAAGAAAAGCAGAGGGTATTGAAACAGCAGGTTCACTTAATATTCTTTTCAGTGATAAGACAGGTACTATTACAAAGGGTTCTCTTGAAGTTGTTGAATTTTTCACTGCTGACGGAAACACCTACTCAATGGACGAGCTTAAAAAGCATACGGAAGTTAAAACTCTTGTTGATATTGCTATAGGCAAAAACACTCAGTCAATGTTTGACTCCGAGCATAGAGTAATCGGCGGAAATGCAACGGATCAGGCTCTTACCAAGTTTATCGGCGAGGAAACCTTCAGACTCCTTGAGGACAACAAGGAATACGAAATTTCTGCAATTCAGGGCTTTAACTCAACAAACAAATTCAGTCAGGTACGCATCGACAAGGTCGGCAAGACATTCTACAAGGGTG
>ERZ795030.4879-NODE-4879-length-12839-cov-7.219806_pt1 | contig 12839 bp, 11 predicted proteins | sample MGYA00375122_ERZ795030 | MGnify/ENA primary metagenome ERZ795030 (study PRJEB30165, sample SAMN05720146) | activated sludge metagenome | isolation source: anaerobic digester from wastewater treatment plant | place: Japan | collected 2015-04-20 ...
CCGAGTAATTATGAGCGCATTATCAATATGTATAATCTCGATGAGGTACGCTCTCTTTTCGCTTCCTACTGGCTCGACGATGCAGGTACCTTGCAGGCTATAAAAAATTGCCATACGAGAACTGGTTATATGCTCGACCCGCACGGGGCTGTGGCTTGGCAAGCCTGGGATGATATGCGTCGTGGTGGTATGGAAGCCTTATTGCGTGGGGAGGATTTTGACTATACTAAGCCAGGTCTTACGAAAAATATTCCTTCATGGGCACAAAAAATCATCGAAAATAAGGCTGTTGGTGTTTTGCTTGAAACTGCACATCCTGCAAAATTTGGCGATATAGTGCAAAGTGCCATTGGGAGAGAACCTGTTATGCCAGATCGTTTAGAAAAAGTATTGTATTTGCCAAATACAGCTCTTTCCATGGAAAATAATTACGAAGTCTTTAAGTCCTGGCTCTTAGAAAATCTCTAGACCTATCTAGACTTAAAAAACACAAACAAAAAAGCTGCCCAAAAGAGGCAGCTTTGTCTATTTAAGCATACATCTTCAGAGACTTTCTTATTTGATAAAGAAGCGTGCAATGAAAATTACAAATAAAACCCAGGACATGATAGATATATCTTTGAATTTTCCGGTAACAGCTTTTAAGAGCACGTAGGCGATCAATCCCCATACAATACCTTCTGCAATGCTGTAGGCAAAGGGCATAACGATTATACAAATAAAGGCGGGAATACCTTCGGCTGGATCTTCAAAATTGATGCCAACTACAGATTTCATCATCAAAAAGCCAACAAAAATAAGGGCTGGGGCGGTTGCTGCTGAAGGGACGATGAGGAATAAGGGGGATAAAAAGAGAGCGAGCAAGAAGAGTCCTGCGGTTACTACAGAAGTTAAGCCAGTTCGGCCTCCTGCTGCAACCCCAGCGGTACTTTCAACATAACTTGTAACAGTTGATGTACCTAAGGCTGCGCCAGCTACTGTTCCAACTGCGTCTGCAAGAAGCGCTTGTTTTACTTTAGGAATATTTCCGTCTTTATCGGTTAAACCTGCCTGCGTGGTAACACCAACGAGGGTTCCTACTGTGTCAAAAATATCGACAAAGAGGAAGGTAAAAAAGATAGTAAAAAATTTCAATGTTAAAACCGATGAAAAATCAAATTGCATAAAAATTGGTTTTTCAGGAAGGCTTAAAATCTTAAAATTATGAGGAATATTTGTAACACCCATTGGAATACCGATTAGGGTCGTTATAATAATACCAATGAGGATAGAGCCTGGAACTTTTAGTGCATATAAAATAATGGTAATAACAAGACCAATTACTGCAAGTAGTGCAGCTCCTTCTAAAGCACCTAATCCGATGATTGTACCGGCATCACTGACAACGAGATTTGTGTTTGCAAGACCAATAAGCGCAATAAATAAACCTATACCAACAGCAACAGCTTTTTTCAGGTTGGAAGGAATTGCATTAATTATTGCTTCCCTGACGTTGAAAAACGAAAGGACAATAAATAAAAGACCTTCGAGTAAAACTGCGGTCAAGGCAACTTGCCATGAGACACCCATTCCCAAAACAACAGTGTAGGTGAAAAAGGCATTGAGCCCCATACCTGGTGCAAGGGCTACCGGAAGATTCGCTAAAAATGCCATAACCAAGGTTGCAATTGCTGAGGCAACGACGGTAGCGGTAAAAACACCACCTGCACTCATACCCGTTTCTGCGAGCATACTGGGATTTACCGCCAATATGTATGCCATTGTCAAAAAGGTTGTTATACCTGCAATAACCTCTTTGCGTACATTTGTTCCGTGCTCATTGAGCTTGAACAACTTTTCCATACTATCCTCCATTATTCCATAGATGGTCGTCTTACTTTTTAGTTATGTAAGAAAGATGTAGTATATCATTTTGTGTTCAATAAAACAAGAAAAAACGGCTAAACTACTTGACTTTTTTTTTTGATATTGCTAATATAAACAAATCGAAGGGCGAATAGCTCAGCTGGGAGAGCACCTGGTTTACACCCAGGTTGTCGGGGGTTCGATCCCCTCTTCGCCCAAAAACCATTTGGATTTTTCCAAATGGTTTTTTCATTTTAAAAGACCTTCTCAAAACTCTTGCACCTTCAGCTTTTTTCAAGTAAAATAAACAAATGATTCACAGTCTTTCAGGATATATAAGTCAAAAACTAGCTCAAAATCTCCTTTTGGAAAATGCAGGTATCGAATGGCAGATAGAAATGCCTGACACAGATATTGCATCGCTTCCCGCGGTTGGTGAAAAGGTAAGAATTTTTACGCACTTACATCATAAGGAAGATTCTATGCGACTTTTTGGTTTTGCATCTTTTGAGTCGCGCGAAACTTTTTTTGACTTACTCAAGGTAAATGGCATAGGTCCAAAGGCTGCTATAAAAATTCTTTCAAGCATTCATTATGAACAACTTATCGAAGCACTCGACACAGAAAATATGGCTGTACTGGAAAAAATTTCTGGGGTTGGCAAAGTCACAGCCCAAAAAATGGTGCTTGCCTTGAAAGGAAAGATACGTTTTATCTCCGAAAAAGAAACAGAGGCTAGGGAAGAATGGGCTGACTTAGTGCAAGCCTTAGCTGATATGGGTTATGATAAAAAAGACGCTCGCCTTGTCTTAAAAAAAGCTGCACTTAGGCTCGATTCTTCTTTAAGTCAAAGCCAAAAAGAAGAGGCTCTCTTAAAGGCTGCTATTTTGGAGCTTAACTAGATATGGATATATTAAATCGAGATGAAAAAAACTATCTCTACGATTCTGCAAAGGAACACTTCCCCAATCTATCAACTTCATTTATCCGCCAAGACATGCACTTACCCGAAGATTCTCAAGATAACTCACTTCGCCCCTTGAGTTTAAATGAATTTATGGGACAGTCGAAGATTAAAGAAAATTTATCTATTTTTATAGAAGCTGCAGTTTCTCGAAAGGAAAGTCTCGATCATCTTTTTTTAATCGGTCCACCTGGTTTGGGAAAGACAAGCCTTGCACATATCACCGCTTGCGAGTTAGGGGTTGATTTTAAAGTAACAAGTGCACCTGCCTTGGATAAACCCAAGGACTTGGTCGGTATCTTATCGACAATTACGGAGCGAACGGTATTTTTCATAGATGAAATTCATCGCTTAAAACCTGCCATTGAAGAGATGCTTTATATGGCAATGGAAGATTTTGAGCTAGACTTTGTCATAGGGCAGGGACCCCAAGCACGGACGGTGCGCATTCCCATACCGCATTTTACGCTTGTAGGAGCGACAACGAAGGCTGGGAATGTGTCGAGCCCACTTATCAGCCGATTTGGCATAGTGGAGCGTTTTTCATATTATAGCGACGAAGAACTCTCTCGTATTATAAAACGATCGAGCGCTATCCTATCGATACAAATTGATACAGAAGCTGCTCTTTTGCTTGCTTCTTGTGCACGAGGAACGCCACGTGTTGCAAACAGGCTCCTGCGCCGTATGAGGGATTTTGCTCACGTAGCCGGGAAAGATATAATCGATACTGAGCTTGTGCAGGATTCCTTAAAACGTCTTGAAATCGATGCCCTTGGTTTAGAAAAACATGATAGAGATATTTTAAAAACAATTATCCAGCAATACGATGGGGGACCCGTCGGTGCTGAAACTCTTAGCATATCGATAGGGGAGTCGGTTGATACCTTGGAAGATTATTACGAACCCTATCTCATACAAGCAGGCTTAATCCAAAGGACAAGTCGAGGGCGTATTGTAACTGCAAAGGCCTATGCACATTTAGGCTTAGAAGGAAAACCACCGCGTGAAAACGAGCGACTTTTATTTTAATTTACCCGAAGACTGTATTGCGCAATACCCTTCAAAAATACGAGGAGATGATAGACTCCTTGTTTTAAATCGTGATAAGGACATAGATGACTCGGCACTTTTTGTGCATAAAAAAATGTCTGACTTTCTTTCATTGGTCGATGAAAACTCCCTTTTAGTTTTTAATAATTCACGGGTGAGAAAATCTCGGCTCTTTGCAAAAAAAATAAATTCTTCTCAGACTGTAGAGTTTTTATTTATTCACCAGTATGCAGATGGATCTTGGAAGGTAATGGTTCGCAATGCAAAAAAACACAAGCCAGGGCATGGCTATGTTTTTTCAGATGGGACTGAAGCAAAAATTATCGAGCGGGAGAGCGACAGGGGAACAGAGTTTCGTAGCCTCCTCTTTGATGTAGCGGTAGATGAAGCCTGGTTTGAAAGGCTCGGTCACGTACCACTTCCGCCCTATATTAAACGCGAGGATGCCTTGTTTGATGAAAGCCGCTATCAAAATATTTATGCAAGTGAGGTTGGTTCTTCTGCCTGTCCAACTGCTGGTTTACATTTTACGCCCGATATTTTAGAAGCTTTAAAAAACAAAGGAATAGATACAGCTTTTCTCACTCTTCATGTGGGACTCGGTACTTTTTTACCTGTTCGCTCTGAAAAAATCGAAGAGCATACAATGCACGAAGAGGTTTATACTATCAGTGAAGAGACGGCAGATAAAATAAATGCCGCAAAAAAAGAAGGAAAAAAAATCATTGCAGTCGGCACTACCTCTGTTCGAAGCCTTGAGTCAAACTGGGATGATAAAAAAAAATGCCTTACTCCAGGAAGCTTTGTAACCTCTATTTTTTTATATCCTGGCTATGAGTTTAAACTTGTTGACCAATTGTTTACCAACTTTCACACCCCAGAGTCAACCTTACTCATGCTTGTTTCTGCCTTTGCAGGAAAGGAAAAAATTTTTAAAGCCTACGATGAGGCAATAAAAGAAAAGTATCGTTTTTTTTCTTACGGAGATGCAATGTTTATTCGCTAATCTAGCTGAGATAATCGAGTGAAAAAGAAAGCAAGTTGAGATACTGCTGTTTCAACAAGGCATCGCTATCTAGGTCTATCTTATTTTTTTTCTGATCTGCTTCAAAGCGAAGGTTGTAAAGTTCTTCTGCTTCAAGTATGAGTTCGTTTTTAAACTTGTTACTTAAAGGCAAGCGTATCCCTAGTAATTTATTTTCCAATTCTTTATGCCTAAAACTAATATTGCCACAAAAGGCTATACGAACATCGACGACAACGGTTTTTTCTATTTGTGCGAGAAATGTAAAAAAAGCTGAAAAAGCATTTATTGTTTCTTGTGGACCAAGTTTTTTAAAAATACTTATATCCCAGTCTTCGATGGGGATTCGAATTTTTGAAAGAAAATAGCCCTTGGGAACTTCATGAAATTTTGAAATAGGTATGTACAGGGTATCAGAAGCGGACGCTTTAAATTCTAGGCCTGCTTCAAGGGCGAGGAGCGGTGAAAAAAGGGTGAGTCTTTTTTTCGTATAACAAATATTTCCACCAATTGTAGCAAGATTTTTTATAAATGGGTTTGCGATACTTTTAAGTGCATCATAAAATACCTTGGGAATAATTTTTTCACCGAGCTCTAGGATTTGAGCGAGAGAGCTTGCTGAGCCAATATCGATGTAGCGTTCTTTTTTTTCTATTTGGCATAGGTCAGTAATAGTTCTTGTAAAGAGGATTGATTTTATGCCTTTGTGAGAATTGCTTAAATGTTCTTTTGTTGTTCCCGCACCAACAATATATAGATCTCGTACTGACTTTTGAAAATAAAAAAGCTCTTCAAGATTTTGTGCGCTTATAACTTGTATGTTTTTTTCAAAATCTAACTTATCTTTTTCCATATTTTTTTATTTCCTCGCCAAGTCTTCTATCTTTTATTTGTTTTGCAAGAAGAACCGCCTTTAATAAACTTTCTTCTTCCACACAATCACAATTGATGGTTCTAATTTTTGTTTCTAATTCTTTTTTTTGAAACTGCTTCGATCTTTGCAATATATCATAGAGTGTAAAAAGGGTACCCGCGTTACAAAATCCACAGAGTTTTATGCCCAATATGACAAATGCTTCTTCTATATCTTGATAATCCTCAGACTTGTAAAAATATTCGAGCGTTTCAACTTCATCGTTATTGAGGGAGGAGGTGTAGACCAAGCAAGAGGGAACAGGTCTTTTATTGAGTAAAATAGTACAGGCACCACATTTCCCCTGATAACAACCGTTTTTAACCGATAGTAAGCCATTTTTACGCAAGCTATCGCTTAAAAGATCTTGAACTTCTGTTTCGATTAAGGTTAGCTTTCCATTAAGAATGCATTGTATTTTCATTTTCTTTTCCTTTAATCAATTTAAATACGCTATCATGGACGAGGGGAAGTTGTGGAATGGGCTTTTGCAATGCAAGGGTAAGGGCGGAATGAAGCGCGGAAGGAATAACATTGTTCATCAAAGAACCTATTTCTTTGGGGTCATCCTCAGAGCTTATAAAGTGCAGATCTATCAAAAAGCTTACATAGCTTTCCTCGGGAAGGTAGCGAGATAGCTGCTGCTGTATATTTTTCTTTACTGATTTTTCGGCATCTTCTCGATTTAATATTTTTCCGGCATGAATTGTAACCCATATTTTTTTTATTAAAACTTCATAACTATAGCTATCTATTTCTAAATCTATTACCGCTGAAGCCCATGCATAAGAAAAATACGGCTTTCCTTCTAGTTTTTTTAAGTTCCATGTTTTAGGTCTTTGCGTATAAATAGCTTTTTTTTCTACGATAGGTAAGGCTTCGTGAAAACGTTTTGCTTCTATACCCTTCGCGCATCTTTTTATGAGGGATGTCGTTATATTGATATTTCTATGAATTGTAGAAGGGAAGGCATCACTTAAAACCGCATAAGAAGGGTCTAGTTTTATTTTTTCAGGGGGAATAGAAAGTTCTTGTGCGGCCATTTGTTTCCAAATATTTGCAATTTGTTTAGAATGAGTATGAGCGTGTATTATAACAGACTCATCTGTTCTTAAAGTGATGGAAAGTTCTTTTCTTTTATTTTCAAGGATTGATGATGCAAAACTACTGCCTTGAAAACCAATACTCATACCAATTCCTCGGCAGGGTTTATGTTTTAAAAAGAGCTCTGGGTCCTGCGAAACAAGATTATAGGTTGCGTAACGGCGAAGGAATTGTGATTTATCTATGGATGTTTCAATGAGAGAAGGTATTTCCTCGGCACCTAAATCAAGAATCCCGCTTTGAGCGGTTTCAATATTTTTTAAGCGCAGTTCATGAGGAAAAAGTTTTAACTTCATAGCAATGTCTTGCATAAGCACTTCGATTGCAAATTGTGCATGTGTATCGACAGCATTTATATCTATTGAAAGGGGTGGTTTTGCACTTTTTAAAATATCGACGCGTATCTTTTGTTCTGGGATACTATATGCGCCTATGCAAGCAACCTTTGTTCTATTTATGATTTCTTCTTTAAAAATAGGAAAGGCGCCACAATCAATTTGGCAATGTGCGTCAATCGATAGTATTTTTCCTTCAGAGGTAAAGGAGACATTGAAAGATGTTGAAAATTCTGGGCTATTGTAAAAAAAAGGAATTTCATCTTTTTTTTCTATTTGTAAAAAAACAGGCTTTTCTAAAAGAAGCGATGCATAGCTTGCAAGGCAGGCAATATAGCTTTCTGCCCAAATATTTGATTCACTGAGATGATGCGATATGGTTTTTTTTATAGAAATGAATTCTGTTGCGATATTTGTTACCGCAGAAACATTTTCGACTAGGTTTTGTGCCCATAGACTTGGCGTAAAAATACTTAGATTTTTTTTTGAAAAATGAGCAAGACAGCCGATACTTTCTTTATAGAATTCGTGCTTTATCTTTGTTGAATAGGTTTTGTTTATCGTATAGATTGTTTCGTCTTTTAGCGATTCTATTTCAGAACCTATTTTCTTTTTATTTTGACTCATATCGATGGCGCGTGTAAATATATCGTGTAAGACGATATCCTCCTCAGGGTTTTTTGCCTCTTCAAGAGCCTCTGTAAATTGAATGTCTAAGCCTGCAATAATGCGCCTTGCTACATGAATAGAGGGTCCACAAACAATTGCGATAGCTTCACCTTCGTATGAAATTTTTTCGTAGGCAAGAAGGGGGATTTTTGTATCGAGTACCTCTATATCTGTTTCCCAACGTAAATCTTTTTTTGTAAAGATACTATATCCTTCAGGCAGCGAGGGATGATTGATAGAGCGAATAGTTCCGCTTGCTACTGGGCTTCGTACAATGAGTGCAATCACTTGTTCATCAAGACTTAAATCGCTATAGTAGGAATTAATAAACTCAAATTGTTTTTTTTGAGTCTTAGCGCACATAGGCCTTCTCCCCAATTTCTTTTACCCTATCTATAACAAAGTTTGCCATTTTTTTTGTCATCCCTGGCCAAAGTGGTAGTGAAAGCGTCGAGTTAAATTTTTTTTCACTTTCTGGAAAGTCTTTTACTTCTAAGCCTCTTTTTTTCCAGTAGCTCATATGATAATGCGGTATAAAATGAACGGAAACGCTCACCCCATTTTCTTGCAATTCTAAGGCAAAGCTATCGCGATCTATAGTTAGTTTTTCTAAATCCAACTGTAAAAAATATAAATGGCAGGCGTTTCCTATCGCATCCGGCGGGGGAATAATCCAATCACAGTGAGCAAATGCTGCATTGTAACTATCAACAATTTCTTTTCTTTGTTCATATAGCAAAAAAGTTTTTTTCAGCTGCTCCCTTCCTATAGCTGCTAGAATGTCAGGCAAATTATATTTATAGCCCGCCTCCACTACATCATAGAGCCAGGAAGCTTTTGGTGAACTATATCTATCCCAAACGGGGCGGTCTATACCATGCAGGCGCATTGTTTTCATACGCTGTGCAAGCTCGTCATTTTTTGTAACGACCATACCGCCTTCCCCAGTCGTTATCGTTTTTGTTGCATAAAAAGAAAAAACCCCGATATCGCCGAGTGTCCCCAGCCAGCCATCATCAGTGATGGAAGGAAGGGCATGAGCTGCATCTTCTATAATATAGACTCCATATTTATTTGCAAGAAAGCGGATATCTTTCATGTTACAAGGGTTTCCTGCGATATGAATAGGAACTATCGCTTTTATTTTTTTTTGATGTATATCTTTTTTTAAAATATCTTCAATCTTTTCTGGGTCAATATTGTAAGAGTCTTTTTCTATATCACAGTATGCTATTTCAGCGCCGAGGTGAATTGCAGGCGATGCTGTCGAAATAAAGGTGTAGGGTGAGGTGATTATTTTTGTTCCCTCTTTTATACCACAGGCTTCAAAGGCGAGATGCAAACCGCTTGTTGCAGAATTTACCGTAAGGCTATGTTTGACATTTAGCAAAAAGCAAAATTCTTCTTCAAAGGCAAGGGCTTCTTTCCCCGTTGTAAGCCAACTAGAATTGAGCACTCTTTGTACCGCTTTTTTTTCTTCTTTTCCTATTGCGGGTTTTGAAAAAGGAATGTTTTGCTTTTTTTTCATAATACACCTATTTTTATATCCAAGTTTTGAAAATGCGTTTTTAATATTTTATACAAGGCATTTTGATTTCTATACAGTTCGGGCTTATCTGCTTTATACATACAAATAGGTTCGAGCAAGTCTAAAAGTTTTGTAAGCTCATTTGCTTTAGCAACTGGTTTCAAAGATAAAAGCTTTTCGTATTTTGTTTTTTCTGGCTCTTCTGCATCCGTCCATAAAAACTCTTCCATTCGCTCTCCCTTACGTAAGCCAATAAATTCTATTTGCACATCTTTGTAGGGTTCGTAGCCTTGTATGCGAATAACTTCTTCTGCAATGTCGAGGATTTTTATTGCCTCTCCCATATCCAAGAGATAGGCACCTTCGTTTTTGCCAACGCCACCAGCCTGTAAAACAAGGGAAGAGGCTTCAGGGATTGTCATAAAAAAGCGTTTTACTTCAGGATCGGTTACTGTAAGTGGTCCACCAGAAGCAAGTTGTGCAGAAAAAAGCGGTAAAATGGAACCACGGGAACCCATGACATTGCCAAAACGGACAAACATAAAGGCTTGGTCCTTTTTTGCTTTTTTTGCGGCATCAATTAAAAGGTTTTCACAAAGATGTTTGGAAGCTCCGTAAATACAATGCGGTTTAACCGCCTTATCGGTAGAAATGAGAACAAATCGCTCTACATTTGCTTTAAGCGAAGCATCTAAAAGATTTTTTGTTCCAAAGACATTGTTTTCTATAACCGCTACGGGGTTTTCTTCCATAAGGGGAACATGCTTATATGCCGCACAATGGAAAACAACATCGCATTTGAGGTTTTTCATTATCCAAAACATATAGTCTCTGTCTTTTAACTCACCAATAACGGGAATAATCGTCGCAGCTTCACCAACGCCTTCTTTTTGTAAAATACGCAATTCTTTATCGATGAGATAGATGGAGTTTTCCCCATGGCCAAAGAGATAGAGCCGAGATGCACCGCCGGAGAGTAATTGCCGTGCAAGTTCAGAGCCAATTGAGCCACCGGCACCCGTAATCAAAACCCGCTTCCCACGCAAATAGCCGAGGCTTTCTTTTAAGGAAATGCGCACTGGATTTCTCCCGAGAATATCGAGAGGATTGATCTCGCGCGTTTGAATAAGGTGTGCATCGCCATCGATTATTTGTGATACGCTCGGCAGAATGCGTATGCGAGAAAATTGCGCCTTCGCTAAAACATCGTATATTTCTGCTATTCTTTCTTTTGGGGCACTTGGAATAGCTATAATCGCTTCATCGCGAGAACTATGTCGAAGAACTGATGAAAAATGCGCAATAGGACCCAAAACAGGAACGCCATCAATGGTTTTGCCAATTTTTTCAGGATTATCATCTAAAAAAGCAATTAGCTGCCCAAAAAGCTTTTTCTTTTGTATTTCTTCAGAAAGCATTCTGCCGGCAAAACCTGCACCAATTATATATATTCCCTTTTTATAAGTTTGTGGCATTATTTTCCCCACCTTTTTCGATAACATCGAAGGATAAATCAAAGATTATGGGCGTTTGTGCCAACTCAACTTGTATACGCGCTCTTTTTTTTCTTCTATCAACCTTGCTTATTAAACCTTCTAAGCCTTTCATAGGCCCCTCTTTTACGATAATACGCTCGTTTTCATCAAAAATAACCCTCGAAGATTCTATTGTTTTTCCGAACCGCAAAAAATGCTGTATAAGACTGAGGTCCTTACCCTCAATCTTTTGTATTGATTGATTATTGGGTAAAAATCGATAAAAATAGGGCGTTGTTTTCATTATATTGTAGAGTTGTCGGTCAACTTCTTCTGTTTGAATAAATATATAACTTGAAAAAAGAGGAAGAGTTTGTTTTGTTGTTTTCCCATTTTTTTTAATTTTCAGCTCACGCTTTGGAAAGATAAAAGCTTGAGACTTGCTTCGAAATTCTAAACGTTTTTCTATACGCTGTATATATTCGTCTTCTTTCAAAGACTTCACTTGAATAATATAATAATTCATATGCGAACATAGTATCATATGATGCGTCTTTCTTCAATAAAGATTAAAGAGTCCAAAAAGATTTTAAGATGGGCTGTGTTTTTCACATGTTTTTCCCTAATATTTATACTTAAACTTCCGATGCTAAATATAAGACTGTTGTAACATTTTGTCTTGTCAGTCTTTTTATAAGGATTTTTTATGAAACGAATATCTATGTGCTTTCTTGCATCTTTTTTCTTTTTATCTCTTGGCTTTGGAAATTCAATTACTATTTTAGTGAATCAAAAGACGAGCAACGCAGAAGGAATTTTTGAATCAAGTCGTTTATTTGAAGACGGCGTTATAAATTATTTTTTCGACAGTGGCTTTATTGTAACGAATGAACCAGTTTGTCTTGAAAAAGACTTTTTGAGAGCAGAACAAATTGCCCTCGATGAAGCACAAATAGGATATTTAGAATTTTTACTTGTATTTCATTTATATCTCAATGCAGAAAATGGAAATCTAACAGAAGCTGAATGGGATTTAATACGAGTTGAAACAGGGAAAAAAATAGCATCAGGTAAATCTCTTGCGCCTGAGGTAAAAACAAAGACAGAGACCGAGAAAATAACAAAACAATTTGCGGAACAAAATGTTCGTGAAGTTCTCAAATATGTTCGTAAATAAAGGTGGGAAAATGAAAAAAATAATTCAAGCGTTTATCTTAATTTGCCTTATCTCTCTCCCCACAATAGCACAAATTCATAACCCTTCATTGGATGGACGAGCTATTGTTGCGCCGAAGGGTTCTTATCCGAGTGGTTTGTATGGCAAGGCGCCAGGGTTTTTACCAGGGGATACCCTTATTGTTACGAGTTATACGAATGGTTTTTCTATAGAAGTGCTTATTCTTTCAAGTATAGACACTTCTTCTGGCATAGCGATTGAACTTTCTGAAGAAGCTGCCCAAGCCTTAGAAATAAGCAGAAATACAGATAGCTATGTGAAAATTCAAAAGAAAAGTGCCTATCAAAAAGAAGTTATTAAAACCCCTGCACAAGATATTCATGAGGAATTGGCACTAGACCCAGATAAAACACCCTCACTTGCTTTAAAACAAAATGAAGAAATCGAACGCTATATTGAAGATATAAAAGCGACTTATGCTACAGAAGATGTGCCTCTTTTAATTGTAGATAGTTCAGAGATTATTTTTGATGAGCAAAATGATGTAGATGAAAACTCTCTTGCAAAATCAGAGGACCTTGTGTTTGAAACAAACGACTTAGAAAATACAAGGATAAAAGATGAACCTGTCTTAGAAATTGTGTCAAGTTTCGAGGAAATCGAAGAAGTAGCTATTCTCGAGGAAATCGACGAGGCTGAAGAAGTAGCCATTCTCGAAGAAATCGACGAGGCTGAAGAAGTAGCCATTCTCG
>ERZ795030.4886-NODE-4886-length-12828-cov-7.939717_pt1 | contig 12828 bp, 10 predicted proteins | sample MGYA00375122_ERZ795030 | MGnify/ENA primary metagenome ERZ795030 (study PRJEB30165, sample SAMN05720146) | activated sludge metagenome | isolation source: anaerobic digester from wastewater treatment plant | place: Japan | collected 2015-04-20 ...
TCTATATAAATTACTTCACCAAAACGAGATAGTTCCTTTTTTCATGGACGAAAAAAGGAACGTAACCGTCCATGTTTTTCAACCTATGCTAGTTTGTTACACAAACTAGCTCTATCTCATAAGCGAATGGAGCGACGTCCTTGTCGCATCATTCGGCTTGCGACATGGATGTCGCAGGGACTAAGCTCACTCGTTTTGGTTTTCTATATAAATTACTTCACCAAAACGAGATAGTTCCTTTTTTCATGGACGAAAAATACGTTAATTTTTGCGTCCATGCAAAAATTAACTTTGACAGTTTTGCTTCTCAAAACTGTCGAAGTTATTTCAAACATGGATGTTAGAAAAAATGTAAGATGGTTCTCTTCCCCTAAGAAACGTAAGAATCATGTCAATCCTGAATAATCCTGTGAATCCTGTTGACGCAAATAGACGTAGAGCGAAACATGAGAGGCGAGCGAGAGAGGCACTACAGAGGTTATTCAGAGAAGGCTTGCCTTCTGTGAATAACCTAAAAAATATTTTGTATCGCTTAACGTCGTAATGGTATGAGATTAAGTAGATAGGAAGACCAATAATGATAGCGGCGGTTCGTGTAGAGGAGTACACTCGCATTAATCTTTTTTATCACACCTATTGAATTTATAGAAAAAAATTTATAGTCTCAAATACTTCTACACTGACAATTCCCCCCTAAAAATTCACCAAAGATATAATAGGTTCAAATACTTTTCTTTGTACCCGTGCCAATTCTTTTTGATCTTCTAGTCTTCTATGATTTGCATAATGCTCCAGCATACTATTGGTTTTATGTCCTGTTGCTCTTTGTAATATTTTATCTTCCACTTTACCGTGCATATAAGTTGTAAAAAAGTGTCTCCATCCGTGGAAGCTTATTTTTTCAGTATTTTTAATACCTATTTTTTCGCATACTTCACGTAAATCAGCTAACCATACTTTTGAATCAGAAGGTCTCCCTGGAACAGTTGCATAAAAAATAAAGCCGTCCAAATTTTCACCGTAGGGGTTTGAATTTGCCTTGTCAATTAAAGCGCCCATCAGTTCCGGGAATACTATTTCTGCCACTCGCTCTTCATTATTTTTTGTTGTTTTAAGTCCATCTTCGTAAGTCCATGAATGCCGCACATATAAGCAGTTTCGCCCAAGATCTTTTTTTCGTAGCGCCTGTATCTCTCCAGCTCTAAGCCCGGTACACATTGCCAAAAGGTTTGCAAGTTTTGATGTTTCGTTTCTCCACGGCTCTCTAAAAAGCGCCATAGCCAATTCAGGCGTTAGTATTTCTCTTTTACCCTTTGTGCCACTGAAATACATTAATCCCGCTGTTATATCTTTTTCTAAATATTCGTTTCTATATGCCCATTTTAATGCTATGGTGCCTGCTTTTATTACCTGATTTTTTCCTGAAAATGTTTTGAGTACTTCAGAGTTTGCAATGTGGTCCATGAAACTATTTAATTTTTCTTTTGTAATATCACACAAGAGCATGTCTTTGAAAAAAGGTTTCCAATAATTTTCTATTCGTCCCCCTTGGTTCAATATGTATCGATTGTGAATACCATGTTCTTTTCTTTTTTTCTCTCGAATATAGGCTGAGTTTTCTTTATCCCAAAAATTCCGTAAAAATGCGATAAGTGTTTGATCGCTTTTCTCTTTCTTAAATACCGCAGAAACAACATAGCCCTTCAGCTTCAAAAGACCAATTATCTCTTTTGAATCATCGAGAGAAATATCAGTTGTTTTAATTGCATTTATAATATTTAGGGCAGGGGAGTTTTCCTTTTGGTCAAATAGCCATTCATAGGCTATTTTTTCTGCCAATTTTCGGTCCGATGTACCAGTACTTTTTTTCGTACCATATTTACCGGTCAAAGGATTTTTATACGAGACATAATAATTTGGATAATTTGCACGTTTAGATATACAAAAGGGCATAATACTACCTCTAAAGCGTGTACCGGCAAGCTTTTTTTGGGTAATAAGCCTGTGGGTTTGAGTGTGTTTTTTCATTGCACACTCATTGCACATTTTTTTTCAGTGTTATTACGCCCGTGGTGTGGGTAGTATATTTCTTTATAACATAAAGAATTAGAGAGCTCCCCCGGCTGGGCTTGGCTTACATGCCTCGGCGTCCTGCCTTAGGCATTCCAGCCCGCCTCCGTTCGCTTCCGCCGACGTCCTGTCGGCTTTTCCTCGCTCTTGCTCGGCGCTCACTTCGTTTCAAGCTCAGATTGTAGAATATAAAAAAAGGACTGATCGCTTGATCAGTCCTTTTTTTGACGCTCCCCCGGCTGGGCTTGAACCAGCGACCCACAGATTAACAGTCTGTTGCTCTGCCTGCTGAGCTACAGGGGAATGTAGTATTGATAGTATAAGAATTAGAAAAAAAAGTCAATATACTAGTGTGTTTTTTTTACCTACAGATATAATATTTTTTTTCGGTGAGGAGGGCATCCATGGAAATATCATAACTATCTGTTGGGATTGTGTTGACAATTTGGTTTTCGTAACAGAGGCCTATAAATTGTGGACGGTTTGGGTTTTTCCATAAGTCAAAAAAGTATCGGTCATAAAAGCCTTTCCCTCGTCCTAATCTTTTTCCATCCTTGCTAAAGGCGAGCCCAGGGAAAAAAACAAGGTCATTTTTTGTTAATTCCTCTTGTTTTGCTTCTTCTAAGCTCGTTTTGGGTTCAAATATTTCGTAAGCTCCTTTTTCTATTTGCATATCAATGGGAAATTGCTTGTCCAGATAAAAAAAACTCATTTCATTTGTTTTTGTAGAAAGTATTTTTGGGAGGGCGATTTTTTTCCCATCTTTAAGGGCTTGCTCTAGCAGGGGTTTTGTATCGATTTCGTCTTTGAGAGAGAGAAATAAAAAAATAGTGTGCGCTTTTTTATATCTTGGGATTTTTTTTATATTGGCACTTGTCTTTCCTCGTTCTAGGTTTTTACTTTTGAGAAAATTTCGTAATTCTTGTTTTGTCTTTTTTCTCATCGCTTTTTTATTATAGATTTGCATGGCTTATTTTGTGTCTTGGGATATGAGCCAGAGCTTCGGTGCTTGTTTTATGAGCAATTCAAAAACTTCCAAAAAAACACTGCTTTCAGCCTTTATTATTTTTAGTAAATCCTTTTGCATTTGGATTTTTTCATCTATTGATTTTGTTTCATACTGCGTAAATTTTTCTTTTATCCAGATATTTTTTATGCGCTCCAGTGCGCTTTCGTCTTCTATCCATTCTGGGAAGGAAGCGAGTGTTTTTGAAAACAAGCTTTCTATTTTTTTTGCGGTTTTAACTTCGGAAAATTCCAAGCTTGCAAGTTCTGGTATTTCTGTATCAATATAATACTGCAGGTTTGAAAAACTTTTCTCAGTATTTGTTTCATTGAGTATTGCAGAGAGGGTATAAAAAAATGCATCAAAATACGCTTGGTTTTCGTCGAGGGGTCTTTTAAAATAAATATGCAGCGGGTCAAAAAATTCTGTCGTCGGTATAAGTCTAAGCGGGCGTGGTCCTGCATCTTTCGCATCGAGCTTGCTCGTAAAAAGATGGGAGAGTGAAACTCTTTTTTTTCTATCGGGTATTTCAAAGCTATAGACTTCTGTGCTTATTTTTCCTTGGTTTTTTAGAAAGCTAAGTGTTTTTTCAGAAAGGACATATAAATTCACGAGGCTTTCTTCTCTTCCCATAAAGGCGAGAGAGACTGCCTGTGCATTGTAGAGTTTTGAAAGTCGTTTTTGAATATCTTCATATCGTATGGCATCGGTGTTTATAGAAAAAAGAGGGGGCTGTTTTGTTTTATCGAAGATTTCTTGCAAGGCTACTCCATCTAGCTGTGTTTTCAAAAGCGATGTTTTTATACGTTCTTCACCTTGTATTTCTTTATTGACTATGTCGGCTTCGAGGGGGCTGATTGAAAAAAAAGTAAAAAGGGAGATAAAATCGTAAAAGGCTTTTTCTATATCTTCTGCCTTTGCTTTAATCGTAAAGCGAAGCTTGTTTTTTCCTCTATCAGAATAAAACAGCACTTCTCCTTGCTCGCCTTTGAGCATTTTTTCAAGGTTGAGTTCTCTGTATTTTTTTTCAAGAGAGCGAAAAATAATTTCATCTATGAGATAGGTTTTTCCGTCTGCACTTTCGGCATTCTTTTGAAAGTTAAAATCAATTTCTGTATATTCTGCTTTGGAATCGATACGCATAAAGACAGCTATATCGTTGCTTAGTTTTAAGCGCAGACTATCGTTCATATCGTCAAAGATAGCTTCGTATGGAGGAAGGGCCGAAAAGCTTTCGTCTAGCACCTCTATTTTTTGTGCAAGTATTTTTTTTATATCTTCTTGAAAGTCTTTTTCAGTTTTTACAAGCCATTTTTCGTTTTCTATTATTTTTTTATGCTTTGCATAGGTCTTAGGGTGCAAGAGAATAATATGTATCGGTTCTATTTGGGAAAATGGCGAAAAGCCATCTTGTAGAAAAAAAGTATCCGTCTGGCTTTGATTTTTTTCTGCTTGTTCATAAAACTCAAAATAGGGAAGTATTTTTTCTATTGTTTTATGAGAAAAGGATAGTGTATTTTCTTGTGCTTGTATTGCCACTATTTTATCCAAAAGGCTTGTTGTGTTTTTTTTCGTCATGTACTGGCTAATAAGGCGTGAATAATCGGCAGCTTTTTCAAAGGAAAATGCAAGGTATTGTTCATCTTCAAGACCAAGAGACTTTTCTTCCAGGAACTTTGTTTTTATAGCATCGACATTTTCTTCAAGGAGAAAACTGAGAAAGGCAGCTTCTCGATGTATTGTCTCTTCTGTTTTATCTTCCCAAAGATGACTGTCTCCTATATCGATCGTGCGTATAAAAATAAATTGCTCAAAGTCTTCAGGAAAGCCCTCGGAGACAAGCACAAGGCTTTTTTGTTCTTTTTGCAATTTGCTGAGCTTTCTCTTGGGGAGATAGCTGCTAGAATTTTCCCAGTTTTGCATCGATTTTTTTACAAGGGCGAGCACAAGGCTTGTCTCGTAGGGGCTGGTAATGCGCAGTTTTATATTTTGCACTTGATAATAGCGTTCTTTAAATAGTTTTAAGGCAAGGGCAAGGCTTTCTATTTTTTTTTCTTGAAAATAATAATATCCCATATCTGCAGATTGTGCCCAAGGGTTTTCGGGGTAGAGATGGTTCATAACCGATGCGTGAATAAAACCATAGGGGCTTGCAAGGATGGCTTTTTGTTCTTGCAAGTATTCATCCAAAACTGCTACTAAGGACTTTTCTGCAAAAAGACTGTTTTCTATGCACTCTTTTATATATATAAGGCTTTGCTCAAGACTATGCGCAGGGAGGGAGGCAGAAAAGACAGTGTTTTGGGCAAATAAGTTTGTTTCTAAGTCGAATAAGCCGAGCGTTTTTTCTATTTCCTTTGCGCTTTCTGAGTTCTGCCAAAAGAGGCGACGACTAAGGTCAAAAAATCCAGCCTCATTTTTTTCTGTTGCGCCATAGCCAGAGCCTAGTTCTATCTCGATATGTGCTATAGGGTCTTTATTTCTTTCAAGAATTTCTATTTCTAAGCCATTTTCAAGGAGAAAGGAATTGTTTTGCCTTTCTTGCGCCTCGAGAGTTCCAAGTATTGATAAAAATGCAAAACAAAGAGAGATACAAAAAACTATTTTTTTTCTTTGGCTCCTTATTGTATTAAATAGAGAAAACATAGCTTTATTATAGTCTAAAAATGATAAAAGTCTATTATTATAGCTGAATATAATAGAATGCTTGTATTTTTTGAAAATTCAATGTATCCTATGAGGGTATTATTGGAGGTACAATGGCTTTAGGTGATGCACAATTTCAATTAGTTACATTTCAATTGGGTGAAGAGCTTTACGGTGTAGATATTATGGATGTAAAAGAAATCGTAAAGGTTCAAACAGTTCGTCCTATCCCAAATGCCCCGTATTATGTTGAAGGGATATTTAACCTTCGCGGTGAGATTATTCCCATTATCAATTTACATAAACGGTTTCGATTGAAAAATATTGAAATTGCCGAGGAAGATGCGTTTGAAAGAGGTTTTATTATACTCAGTATTGATGGAAGTAAAATCGGTATTATTATAGATAGGGTTGCACGTGTTGTTTTGGTACAAAACGAAGAGGTAAAACCGCCACCACAGATGTTGGCTGGGATTGGTACGGAATATGTTCACGGTGTTATTCGCCAAGATGCTGGCTACCTTATTTTACTTGATACGCGAAAAATCTTTAACCCGAAAGAATTACAAAAACTTATTGGAATGCAATAGCAATGAAAATTCCCACATTTAGCTCTACTATTCGCAGAAAAGAAATGGATTCTGTGCTTACCACCTTGGTTGATGAAAAAATTGGACCGGGGGAAGCGGTAATTCGCTTAATTCAACAAGTAAAGGCTTTTTTCGGTGTTGACGGTGCAGTTGCGCTTCGCAGTCCAAGCCTCGCTTTAAAATATGCCCTCAAAGCCCTTGATATACCAAAGGGATCTAAGGTTATTGTTTCGGCTCTCGCTCCGTATTGGCAGTATGTGTGCTTGGAGGAAGAGGGCTATGAACCGCTCGTTATTGATGTGTCGCCAGAAACCGCCTTGCTTTCTCCAGAAACAGTTCTTGAGGCAGTGAAAGAGGGTGGCAGCTTGCTCATTTTACATGCGGCGATGGGCTTTGTCCCAAACATTCAAGCCTTACTTGACATTGGGCTTCCCATCATCGAAGATATTTCCCAAAGCGCAGGTGCGTCTCTTAACGAAAAAATGCTCGGTACCTTTGGCGTCTTTTCTATTCTTGGTTTAGAAGAAGAAGATAGCATAACGGGAGGGGGAGGGGCTGTTCTCATGGCTCCAGAGCGACGAAATTGGATTGTTTTGAAAAAACACAGCGATGAAGCGCTCTCAACCGATATCTTACCCGATATCAATGCATCCCTTGCCTTGGTACAATTAAAAGAATTCAATAAAAACGAGCAGATACGTAAAGAAATGTATGAAATATATGCTCGTTCTATAATGCAAGGAAAGCATAAAACCTTTTTACAAGCGGGTGATTATGCGATACCGACAGTTTATTCTTTTCCAGTGATTCTTTCGAGTGGCTTTAAGGATGTTCGCCAGTACGCGCTTCGAAAAGATATCGAAATAGCGCCAGTATTTGCGCAATCTATCATAGCCTATAAAGAAGAAGAATTGAGTGATTTAATACACGCAAAATCTTTTTTGTTGCGTTGTGCTTATTTTCCCCTTTATCCACGTTTGGGTGCGCAACAAGCGGCAAAAATTGCAAAGGTTTTGGCAACTTTACCTTAGATACAGGTAAGATGGTATGTAAGCTATCAAAAAAAGTGAAGGAAAACAGGATGAAAGCCTGCATAATTGTAGTAAATACGTATAACGAAGAATCTCTTATGCTTTCTAAAGAAATATTTTCTTTTTTAAAAAAAACTGGTATACAAGCGACAATAATAAACTATGGGGAAGAAGATGCTGAACACCCGAATATTCCTGAAAATATCGATTTTGCGGTGAGTCTTGGAGGCGATGGGACTGTTTTATACACAGCACGATTATGTGCAAAAAAGGCAATCCCCATCTTTCCGGTAAATTTGGGTGAGTTTGGTTTTATTGCAGGTATTCAAAAAAATGATTGGGAAAAGCCCTTGCAGGCTTTTTTAGAAGGGAGTTTTTTGCCTCTTAAACGAAGTATGATAGAAGTTCTGTTATTTCGGAATCAAGAATGTGTTTTTTCTGAAATAGCGCTAAACGACTTTGTGATTTCTGCATCTGGTGCTGCTCGCATTGTACAATTGGAAATAGAGGCAAATGAGGTTCCCTTCGGCGTATTTAAAGCTGACGGAATTATTGTGTCGACAGCAACTGGTTCAACCGCCTATTCGGCTGCAGCTGGAGGACCCATCGTTGACCCCGCACTCGATGCGCTTATCTTAAGTCCTGTCTGTGCTTTTTCGCTTTCAAATCGTCCCTTGGTTTTGCCTGCAACAGCGAGTTTAAGCATTCGAGTGCTTTCTTCAAGGGATACCGATGTGATGCTTACCTGCGACGGACAGGTGGGATTTCAACTTGCTGTCGACGACGTATTGCTTATAAAAAAGGCTGAAGTTTCGGCACATTTACTCGGCTGCGATGCAAATGTGTTTTATTCGGCCTTACGAACAAAGCTGCATTGGTCAGGAGGACCTCGTGCTTGAAGATATTAGTATAAAAGATTTTGTTCTCATAGATTCACTTTCCTTGGATTTTTCCAAGGGACTGACTGTCTTTAGCGGAGAGACAGGGGCAGGAAAATCCATACTTATAGGGGCTATTTCGTTTTTACTTGGTGGTAAGGGAGGAGTCGAGCTTGTCCGTGACGGTGCAAGTGAAGCTCGTGTTTCTGGTAGTCTGTATATTTCGCCCGAACATATAGAGGCGCGACAGTGGCTCTCTGAGCATCACATAGAGCTTGATGAAAACCGTTTGTTGTTACGACGAGTTTTGCGATCAAACGGAAAATCTGCCTCCTGGATACAAGAAGCACAGGTAACAAAGGCTGAGGTGCAAGAGTTTACCGCTCTCTTGGTGGATATACATGGACAACATGAACACCAATCTCTTATGCGCCCGTCGGAGCATCGAAAGTTTTTAGATGCCTATGCTGGTATTGAAAATAAAGTGCGTGATTTTACACAGCTGTATACAGATTTAATCACAAAACGGCAAAAGATGCAGGCTGTTCAAACAAGCGATGCAGAACGGAAGCGAAAAATCGAAATGCTTGCCTTTGCCTGTGAAGAAATCGAAGCGCTTCATATTCGTGTCAATGAAGAAACAGAACTAGAAGAAGAGCTTTCTCGCTTATCACAGTTTGAAAAATTGTATGAGACAATACAGGATATGAACCAAACGCTCAGCACTGGCGATTCTGCCCTCGTATCGCATTTGAAAAAACTCCATGTTTCTGCAAGTCATATAGAAGACCTCGACAAGGTTCTTGCGACCTTATCCCAACGTCTCGAATCAGCCTTTTACGAAGTTTCCGATATAGCAAATGAGTTGAATGCCTACCAACAATCCCTTATCTTTGATCCATCAAGACTGGAAGAAGTACAAGAGCGGCTTGCACAATTTTTTAGACTAAAGAAAAAATATCTAAAAAATCAAAATGAAAAGGCCGATGCGCTTTTGGATTTTTTGAAAAAAGCAGAAAAAGAACTTCTTGACTTGCAAAACTGGGAAGAAGATCGAGAGCTTTTAGAAAAAGAGATAAAGGATTTAGAGAAAAAACTCTACGATGCTGCGGTATTTTTGACTGAAAAACGACGTGCGTTTTCAGAAAAAATGTCAGAACAGCTCGTTATTATTTTGCAGGACCTCGGTATGAAAAACACCCTTTTTCAAGTATCGATTAGTGAAAAAGAAAGTACTGAGTTTATACAAAAATGTGGCCCCTATGGAAAAGACAATATAGAATTTTTAATTGCAGCTAATGAAGGCTCTGTTTTGCGTCCTTTGAGTAAAATAGCATCCGGTGGTGAAATATCGCGTGTTATGCTCGCATTAAAAACAATTTTTTCTGCAACAGATGCAATTGAAAGCCTTATTTTTGATGAAATCGATACGGGAATTGGCGGAGAAATAGCTGTTTCTGTCGGAAAACACCTTAAAGCGCTTTCAAAAAAGAAACAAGTTTTTTGCATAACACACCTAGCGAGCATCGCTGTTTTTGCCGATACTCATATGAGAATAGAAAAGAAAACCGATAAAGGTGCGACATTTACGAGTGTTGTACCTATAATGGGTGAGGATCGTGTTGAAGAAATAGCACGAATGCTCTCTGGAGATGCATTTTCGCAGGCCTCAATCGATCATGCGCGCTCATTATTGGCAATGTCTTAGCAGAAGAGGGAAAAATATGGCAAAAATAGCGGCAGAAAGCAGAGAGTTGTTTAACTCGAAAAGTAAATCATTTCGTGATTTAATACAAAAATCTTTAGATAAAGAAAAAAGTATGATCAGCTTAATGAAAAGTGATAATTCAGGACTCGCATATAAAAAGTTGCTTTTGGCAGAAGAGATGATTTATGTTACTACGCTGTATTTAACTATAAATAATCTTTCAGTGGAAATCCTTGGACCTAAAAACACTGATGCTTTAAATGAGGGGAGAAAAACACTGTATAAGGCAATTATTTATTTAGAAGAGATAGTTACGAATCTTATTGATGCTCCTTTTTCAGAATACGAAGATGACTTAAAAGAGATACAAAATATACCACTTTCAAAACGCTATCTTGTTGTTAGAAAACTTGGATTAGCAATTGACTTGATCTTAGAAGGTTTTGGAGATAATACAAAGTGGAAATGGTCTTTTACCGAACTAAAAGGTCGGTTTGCCACTGTAGCAAAAAATTTTTTAGACTTAAAAGTTGCTATGCAAGACCATTTTAATCCACGATCCGCTGATTGTGATACAACGGTAATGTATGTACGACTTATTAAACGCTTATTAAACGAATCTGCCGACGGTTACAGAGAGCGCTATGAGCTTTCTACACGCCGAATCGACGATATGCGACTTGCTATACAATATTTGCTTGCTTTACGACGTATTCACTTATTACTCAATGAAAAAGATGAGGCAGAAGATATTAAGAAAAAAGCAATAGTCTGGAAAGAAAAGATGGAAGCAGACCAAAAAAAAGGAACAAGTAAATAAATGCTCACAAAAGAAATAGCCCTCAAGTTATTTGAAGCTTTTTCCATAGAACGTTGGAATGATTTAGTTCGCCCCTTTGAGCTCAATGAAATGGATAAGTCTGCAGAAAAAATGGTCCTCGCGTATATCATAGGAAAATATGAAGAAAATCGAGGAGGCGAGGTTGACTGGGATTGGATTATCCATGCCTCCTTATTTGATTTGTTGCGAAAAATAGCACTCTGCGATATAAAATCTCCTGTACAACGAATGATTCGCTCAAAATATCCGAGTGAATATAAAAAACTTAACGAATGGGTTATCGGGCAATACGAAGAGCTACTAAAAAATACAGGTCTCATAGAAGCATTTCGCGACTATCTTTTTAATGAAAAACCAGATAGCTTTTTGTCCAAGCGTATTTTACGTTGTGCCCACAAATATTCTGCAATGCGCGAATTTGAAATGATAAGCGTAGTGAACGAGCCATTTCGCGTGAACCATATTCAACAGGCCCTACTGAAGGATATAGAAGTGTATTTGGATTTACGGGGCTTACAACTTTTAATCGCAAAGCAAAAACCCTATCAGTTTTTAATGATAATCGAACAACTGCGTTTTCAGACAAGGTGGAATCAAACACCACGTATACCAAAAACCTCGGTTTTAGGACATTCGCTCTATGTTGCGCTTTTAACTTTTTTTATTTCAAAGGGTATTCTTTCGATGCATCCCAAGCGCTTGTACAATAATTTTTTCTCTGCTCTTTTTCACGACTTACCTGAAGCAGTTACGCGAGATATTATTTCTCCGGTAAAACAAGCAACAGAAGGTCTCCCATCCATCGTAAAAGAAATAGAAGAAGATGTCCTTCAGTCTGACTTGGTGCCACTCATGGAAGATTTCTATGTGGATGAACTTTTATATTTTACCAGTGATGAATTTTCAAATAGAATTGCAATCGACTCGCGCTTAAAAAAAACACAAAAACTCAGCTTTGAAGAAATAAATACACTTCATAATAAGGCAGATACAACGGCGATTGACGGGGAACTTGTTCGCCTTGCAGATCATGCCGCAGCATTTATAGAAGCAGATCGTTCAATTAAATTTGGCATAAGCTCTGAACAACTAAAAGAAGGACGAGATAATATACGAAACCTTTATCCCGCAGGAAAAATCCAGAGCGCTTTTCCAATCGGTGATTTTTACGCACAATTTCTCTAAGAATCAATCTCAAATCTGCCGAAACTAAGATGACATGAAAAAATTTTTACGTTTAGCATTTTTAATTCTCTTTTTTTCTCTCTCTCTTTCTTTTTTTGCCCAAGCAAAAGAGCATACTGTAGCAAAAGGAGAAACCTTATACAGCATTAGCCGTTCATACAACTTGACTGTTGAAGAACTCTGTAGCTTAAACAATATAAAGCAATCTGAAGTTCTCAAAATCGGGCAAGTTTTACTGGTGTCAAAAGCCATAAAAACAGCTGACGCAACTGAAACCTACGTGGTGCAAGCTGGCGACACAATGTACAGCATTGCTCGTAGACTTTCGGTAAGCGTTGAAACACTCAATATTCTCAATCAATTGAGTAACGCTTCTCTTATAAAGGTAGGGCAGGTTTTAACAGTACCTTCTACGACTTCTATTCAGCCAGATATTAGTCAAAGTGCGAGCGATTTAAGTCTCATAGACCCACGCTCCTACGATACCAAAAAACCAGTGAATAAGTCGCTTCTGTGGCCAGTTACTGCCCTCGATATTCATTATTTATCTGGAAAAATTTCTGGTGTTTCTATAATGACAAATGAAAAAGAAGCGGTAAAAGCGGTGCAAGAGGGAGTGGTTATGTACACGGGACCATACAGAGGCTTTGGTCAAGTTGTTTTTGTGCAAGCGACTTCTAAGCATATCTACGTTTATACCGGTTTGGAATCTATAATCGTGCAAAATGGACAAAGTATCCGCAAGGGTGATAGACTTGGAATAGTGGGCATCGACGCCTTGAGTGGAAAAAGTGCTTTGACTTTTATGGTTTTTCTAAACGGGAATGCAATCGACCCTGCGAAAGCACCCCGTTAAAAAGATTTTTAGGAAAT
>ERZ795030.4898-NODE-4898-length-12804-cov-16.033493_pt1 | contig 12804 bp, 9 predicted proteins | sample MGYA00375122_ERZ795030 | MGnify/ENA primary metagenome ERZ795030 (study PRJEB30165, sample SAMN05720146) | activated sludge metagenome | isolation source: anaerobic digester from wastewater treatment plant | place: Japan | collected 2015-04-20 ...
TTCTAGCGCTGGTGAATTCCGAGGTGGGGGTGCGCATGCGCGCCGAAGCTGATCCCAATGCAGAAGTTTTAGCTTACCTCAACAACCTTACTGAGGTTGAGCTTTTAGGGGAAGAAAAAATCATCGGAAATACGCTGTGGCAAAAAGTACGCGCTCCAGATGGCAAAATCGGCTGGATTGTGGGTCAATACTTGATAACAGCTACACCTACACCATAACTGCTATTCGATAAGCACGACGATATTGGCGCGTGGTACGCGAATTACCTGCCCATCCTCGCGCTGTACTACCACCGCTTCCATCACCAATCCGCTGGCAAACATTTCTGGCTGCTCTGGCAGCTCGATGATTGTGCCCACGCTGCCGGCATAAGGTTTGCCCAGCAAGCGTACACGCCTGCCTATTTTCAACAGCTCTTCCGTGGGGAAGAGCTCTTCAGTAAATTGTGCCCTGCCTGGCAAGATCAATTCTGGATGCGTGCCTTCTAACGGATCTGGAGAAGTTGCGTTCAGCGCGACTGTTTGCCCTTGCATCTGCTTCAGCATCTGTGAACTTATCGGGTCAATTGGCAGTTCTCCAAACCCAACCAATACCATTGTGGGAATATCAGCCCGTTCTAGTTCTGGGAGGACCTGTGGCAAGATAGAGCCAAAGACGATGCCGGCAGGCTGTTGTGCCATATACCGGTTGAGCTGTGCCCGGCTTGCACAATGATCCACCACGACAATCTTACCTGCAATGCCATCCTCTTTCTCGGTGCCCGCTTCCTCACCCCAGCGTGTAAGTAAGCCCGACACATTCAACCCGTTGCCCCATACGCCTTGCAGGAGGGCCCCTTGCGTTGCAACGACGGCTCCTTGTTCAGCAATAATTTCCACGACGGTGCCTGGGAATGCCGCTAACGCCTGTACCACCTTCTCACCCAATGCCAGCGTGATCTTTCCATCGCGGATTGCTACGACCATGCCATCCTCAGGAGCACGAAATATGCGCGCAATAATTCCGGATTTTTGTGCAATGATGTCACCGGCTTTAACCGGTTCACCCACCAGGCGTTCGATATAGCGATCGATATGCCGAGGATTAATTTTGAAATTATTGACCACGTCGAATACTTGAAAACGTGCTGGCATACGAACCTCGGCGATCGGATCGCCGGCTGCAACCTCTTGTCCGATGCGTACTAAAACCGTGCCGCTGAGGGGCAAAGTGAAGGATCGATAAATTTGTTGATTGCAACCAATCTGTAAGGTTTGCATGCTCATGCTAACCACCTAACTCCCAGAGCCAATTGTAGATCGTCTGGCTGCGCTGCTCGGCATCCTGTGGCAGTTCTAAAGGTCTGCCCCGCCCATCTATCACCACGCCAACTTTAGAGCCTGGGACGGTGACCCAACCCCCCAAGCCCACATAACCCATGCCAACATCTGTAAACTCACTGGGGGAAAGATAAATGCGTGTGCGCTGATCTTGAGGGGTCTCGATGCGTTTAAGCGTGCCTTTGCGCACCTCTAATTTTTCCCGCCCCGCCTCTTCGCGATCTACCTCAAGGGTAAGCAAGCTTGTGCTAGCGTGTTGCGTGCTCTCAGCGGTGATCACTGTGCCGAGGTTAACAAAAGCACCCGCATCGATCATTTGAACCGCAAGCAGCGGTTCAAGCTCAGCTAACGCGCCCAAAGCAGCCATCAATTGCCGCTCATCGAGGGTAAAGGTGGTAATGCCATGCGGGCGCAAGCCATCCAACGCTATCAGCAGGGACTGCTGTGCAGCTGGCACTCGGATCAGGCTTTCCCCAGAAAGCAGAATCGGCTCATAAGGGGCAAATAACCCCTGCTCTGGGTGGTAGGCAAAATTTGGGAATATTTCCTGAGTGTGCTGTAACGCCGCTTGCAAACGCACGCGCGTCCAAGCGTGCTCAATAGCTAAATCTTCTAAGGTATCTGGTAAAAATGCAGGATGCAAGCGCTTGTTAAGCATATAGATGCTGGCAGTTTCCACATCAATGGGCAGCGAGGACCAGCGGCAAGTCTCTTCTCCTGTCCGGCTTGAGATCTCGGGTCGGTTGATACTTCCGATGAATTCATCGCCATGGGCAGCTAACACCGTAGTAGAGCTGCTGCCCACATCCAACGCCAAAGTGCCTTTACCATTCGAGTGGATGCGATCAATCAGACGCACAATGCGGCTCATGGCAAAAGCAGTCGGCAGCACGGTGGCGTTGCATTCCTGTTCAAGCTCCTCCAAACCCCTAAGCTGCTGCCGGCGCAAAGCAGCAAAAGCTTCCAGCATCGCTTGCCAAGCAGCCGAAAGTGTTTCAACCCCTAAGCGCGGGTGAATATTGCCCGCCAAGTGGAAATCTGGACCAGCTTCCAGCTCTGCACGCGCCTCTTCCGCCAAGTCGCTATTGCCTGCATAGACAACCTGCGGGCGGATGACGCGGGGCAAGCTCTGATAGACGATGCGCATATTCTCCAAAGCTGCCCGCACCGGCTGGTAGCTACCCCCATCTGTCCCTCCAGCGATCACATAGAGATCCGCATCGCTCTGGATGAGTTTTTCGAGCTGAGCCGTAGGATTGAGCTCATCTTGCAGGTCCAGCTCCAAAACTACATCCGTGTAAAAAAGGTCGACCAAGCGTCGCAAGCTCGCCAAAGACAAATCAGATGAAACCCCAATCAAGGCTGTTCGCAGCGGATAGCCTGCCGAAACGGTGATGCCAGTGCCAGCAACACCTTGCAAGCCTTGGATCAAGTGTTGATCTGTATCGAGCAATTGGATGCCGCTAGTTTGTTGCAGCTGCAGAAGAGCGTGCCGCACACCGGCGCGTACATCTTGCCCAGCAGAAACTGTGGTCTGAGCCGTGGCACTGCCAGCGAGTTGATAGTATCCCTCGCGTTGTTGAAATAACCAAGCACGCGTGCGCTGAGAGCCAATATCAATGCTGAGATAAGTTTTCTGCTCCATGTGCATCCTCAGCCTGTTATTAAACTCAGAATAAAGTCTTTAAGTGTGCCCAGTTGGGCAATCAGTGCTGTAAGTGCGGTTGTGTAAAAGCCAACGAATAACATCCCAAAGGTAATGCCAATAAAAACTTGACCAATGCTGGAAAGCCCTTCTACTAGCCCGCTGCGTGCCTCAGCATCGCCTTTTAGATGAGTGCGATGATGAAAAGTGAAAAGCACAGCCACCACACCTAACAGAATGAACACAGCTTCGAGGATCTGCCCCCAAGCTGGTTGCCCGCTGGTTTGGACTAAGCTTGGGCTAAAGCGGTTGACAATGCTCAGCAGCTGGGGCGCTAACGTTCCCCGGCTCACCCCGGCGATGGTCATAGCTGCCATCACTCCCACCAGGAATGCTAATGGCAGTTTTCCAGCGCTGACTGTGCGCGGGAAGAGCATCAGCACAAGCAGCAAGCAGAGCAAGAGCGGTACCACCGTGAGAAGGGAAAACTGCCCATTATTAGTTTGGATAGGTGCAATCAGTAAGGGTAAGATCACTTTAGTAATCAACACCGCCGCAATATACCCACTCGAAACACCCACAAGCAAATAAAGGGCAGCCCGGAAGAAAAAATTATCGCCTAACAGATAGCTAAAGACCATCAGCGTAAGTGCAAAGCCGATCAACCCTATGATCACGTCAAGCGCGTTCATGCCTTCTCCTCCCTTCGGCGCTCGGTTGCATCTGCCTCTGCCTTCGTGACCATGGACAGGATCAGGATCACCATCATGATGATCAATCCTACTTGCAAAGCGCGTTCATGCGGCAAGTGCATGGGCTGCTGACCAAGTAATTGAGCCATTAAGGCTCCCTCTTGCGTGCCAGCAGCGTAGCCAGAAACCTGACCCGAGTCATAGTATGGTAGGACCATGGCGGCATCTTGGTTGGCTACAAGCGCGAGGAATCTCCCTTTACCCAACCAAGGGGCAGCCTGCTCCATCCAGACCTGAAACTGGCTGCCTGAATCTTCGAGCAATAAAATCGCACGATAGTCATTCAAAGCGCTCAAACCTGAGGGCAGAAGCGGCATAGATTGGTCTTGATCAACCGCCAGCGCGAATACGCCTAAATTCCCTCCAGGCAGATAGACAGCCTCAGGGATTGGGGTAATCCCAGCGGTAGATGCCAGCTCCTGAGCTAACCACAGCCCGCTCGGTTGGGTCACCAGCAACTGCCAGGCTACCCCGCGCTCAGCGATGAACTGCAGCACCGGTGCTGCCATAGATTCCAGCTCACGGCTGGTAGCAGGTTGATAATCCAGGACAACCAGCACTCTATCACCGGCGCCAAGCGCTTGCAGAGCATCTTGCAGCGCAATGACATGGGCAGGCGCAGCGCCTTCCTTAATTGGTGGCGATGGAACAAAAAGCAACGTTCCGATCAAGGCAGCGAGCATTATTAACCCAATTACCAAACGGTACCAGCTTTTATGCGGGCTTTTAGGCTTGTGTGCCGGTGGGAACGCCTTGCCTTCCTCTGCGATGAGGTTGCGCAATACTTCTGCACGTTCTTTTTGGCTGCGCAATAAGAGCAAATCTTGCGCAACGCTTTGTTCTTCTGCGGTCTCAGATTCTTCAGGGGGCACGCTCACCTCAGGCTGCATGCCCAATTCTGCGACAATCGGCTCCAAAATCTCAGCAGCCTCCTGCTCCGCACTGGGCGCTTTGGTCTGCGCTTCCGCTCCTGCTTCAGCATGTTCCTCCGGCTGTTCTGCGCTAAGGTCTTGCTGCGGCTCGGTTGGAACGGTCTCCTCTGGTTGGGCTGCTTCTGCCTCTGGCGTTGGAGCTGTTGCCTCTTCCACAGGCTGCGTTTCTTCGCGTGAGGCTTCTTCTGATTCACCTGCTCCTGGCGCAGCAACGCCCTCCGAAGGGCTGCCCTCTTCGAGGGGCTCGCTCTCTATCGGTTGGGTTTCTTCACCTTCAACTTCAGGATGCAATTCACGGATTTTCTGCAGCCACTCCGGCACACCCTCAGCAGTCTCGCCTTCTTCGGATGCCTTGCGGGCGCTTTGTAGAACTTCCCTCTGTTTACTTTCGCGTAAACGCTCGATCCAAGAAGTAAATTCCTTATCGATCTCAGCGTGCTTCTCCCCCGAGCGCACCTGGTCCATCGTACCAGCCCGGCTGGCTAAATCCCCTGTAGCATCCGCTTCTTGGGCAGCGCGGGTACGAATGCGCGCTAACCATTCTGGTACTTGCGGTTCTTCTTTTTGGGGTAGTTGTTCTTCCCCTTCTGTCTGTATTGGGCTCTCTGCTTGTTCTTCGGGGATTGGTGTCGATTCTGTTGGTTCAGCTGCTTTGCGCTCTTCATCGCGTAAGGACTTCAAGATTTCAGGGAGATCACTGCCTTCCTTACTTGGCATAGGCGGAGTACTCTCGATTCCTTCGATCTTAAAAAGATCCACCAGCTCCTCACCACAATGGACGCAATGGGTTACCTGAGGAAAGTTTTCTTTTCCGCAATGTGGGCAAACGATCATATCAGCGGTCATCTACTCACCATAGGGTCTTTCCAAGCCCAGCACAATGCGCAAACCGAGGAGCAATGCGCCTAAGCCCATACCAATCAGCAAGCCGCGCATGCCTACCAGTGGTAAGGCTTCTAAATAGCCAATCACAATATCTAACTGCGGAATCTGAAGCGCTTGCAGCCAGCCTAACCCAAGCACAAGGAATACCAAAGCACTGATGCCAAAGGAGACCGTGAGCGCTGACCAACCGCGCTGGTGAAAGAGGCGCAAAGCCGCTGCTGCCATCACCAAAGCTGCTAACCCGAGTAAGCTGGCTTCGGCGGGCTGTTGAATTGCAGCGATCCAGCGCAAGTAGCTTGGGTTCTCCACGCCGGCGGTCATCCCGCCAACAAAACTAGCCAAAAAAGCGCCTATGAGAATCAAGCTGTAAATAAACCCATGCCTAACCTTAATAATCTTACGGGTATGCGCCAACAGCAAGGTTGCCAGCGCCACCAAGGCTGCCACAGAAGCAATAATCACCGCCCAGTTGAGCACAACCTCAAGCCAGCCTGCTAACTGCGGCTGCCAGATAAGCGCAGCCAAAACGAGCAGCCCGCTCAGCCCTGCGATGAGAATGGGGATTGCCTTTTTCATTGCCAGACCCCCAACAAGCGCAGCACTGCTCCCAGGATTAGCCCCACAGTGATCACAATGCGCAGCAGGTCTTGTGCCCGCAGGGCTGCAGCTGCAGAGGGATTAACCTCTAAGCTCGCGCCGCTATCAAAAAAATCCTCACCAAAGCTGAGCTGAGCTGAGCTAGCCAGCAGCACCGCCTGAGCGGATAGGTCTGAGGTCAGTGCAATCACAGGGTTTCCTTTACGTTCTACTAAATCAGCAGCCAACACACTTTCCGGTCGGTGGGGACCGTAAAGTATCACACCAGCATTAGCGCGTGAAGCTGCTTGGGGCAGCAAGCCTGCCAAGTAAGCATAAGGGGAAAGCCCCGCCAGCAAGGCGTAATCAGGTTTGAAAAGTTCTGGCGTAACTGCCCCTTGATAGGTGCCGCGCACGACGCTTTGGCTGAGGCAAGCTAAGGTTCCACCCCCACTGGCGGCACGCACAGGTTGATCGGTAAAAATGGAGCGCCGAGTCAGCGCCGCGAGCACAGGCAGGCTCGCCATTGCTGTGGTGCTGTCGGCAACATCCAAACCTAAGCCAATTGTCAAGCGTTTGCCTTGTTCGGCAGCTGCCTGGCTTAATATTTCAGTACTACGCACCGCTGAGGTTTGGCGCAGCCCGGAGTAAGGGTGCTTGCGATGCAGCAGAAGGTTCATGCCCAGCGCCACGAGTGCCAGCACGCATAAGCCAATCGCTAGCAGGTCATTGAGGCTCAAAGCTGGCATGAAATTATGCCTCTGGGCTTTCTGAAGATTTTGTGTGCAAGATTCCTCCAGCAGTTGGCGCAAATAAAGGAGGCAGACTGAACACAGCCAACAGAGATTCGGGCTGTTCAGCCAATCGTTGAACTAACAGGACGTAGCGTCTCAGTTCAACTTTCATGCACTAAGTATAGCATAATAGACCTTTTTTTCTCCGCAAAATAATCGCCTCAGCGTTATTAAGCGAAAAGTACACAAAAGGCTTTTGATGCCTTCTGTGTACTCATCTCAACGGGGTATTGTTGATCAGGATTTCAGAGATTGACTCTTTAGAGGTGAACCGCATGCCCTTCAGCTGCTTCTGCAGCTTCCATAAGGACCTCACTAAGCGTTGGGTGTGCGTGAATATTCTGGGCGATGGCTTCCACCGTCAGCCCATTAGCTTGAGCTAAAGTTAGCTCAGGCAGCAGCTCGGAGACCTCTGGTCCAACCAAAGATGCGCCCAATAATTGGTTGTTGTGCTCATTTACGACTAATTTGATGTAACCGGCAGGTTCGCCATAGCCCAAGGCTTTACCGTTCGCCATAAAGGGGAATTTACCCGTACGCACGTTATAACCAGCTTCCTGAGCCTGCTTTTCGGTATATCCAAAAGAAGCTACCTGGGGCTGCGTATACGTTGCGCGTGGGATCATGCGGTAATCTAACTTGCGTGCAGGCAGCCCGGCGATCACCTCCGCACAGATAATGCCCATGGTTGAGGCGGTGTGCGCCAGGAGCAGCTTGCCAGTCACATCCCCAATCGCCCAAATGCCAGGAATGTTGGTAGCCATGCTGTCGTCAATCTGCACAAAACCGCGCTGGTCAACCGCTACACCCACTTTTTCCAGCCCGATATTGCTTGAATTGGGTTTGAACCCAACAGCTACGAGCACGGCTTCAGCGGTGATTTTTTCCTCACCCTTTTCTCCAGCAATCTGCACTTCCACGCCGTTTTCGGTCTTTTGCACAGATTGCACTTTGGTGCCAGCGTGGATCTTCACGCCGCGTTTCCTGAAAGCTTTGCTAAGCTCGGCTGCCGCTTCATCGTCTTCTGCCGGCAAGATATGCGGCAGCATCTCGACGATATGCACCTCCACGCCATAAGCGCTCCAGACGGTCGCAAACTCCACTCCCACTGCACCAGCGCCGATAATCACCGCCGACTTCGGCAGCTGCTGCAGCAGGATGGCATCCTCATAATCCAAAATCTTTTCGCCATCCGGCTCCATACCCGGGATTATCGTGGGGTGTGCGCCGGTAGCTAAAACTATGTTCCGTGTGGAGATTGTTTGTGTCCCTCCATCAGCCGCCCTGACCAGCACTTCCCCGGGGTTGGCAACCTCGCCATGCCCCTCAATAACAGCGATATTGTTCTTTTTCATGAGAAAACTCACACCCTTCGTCAGGCGCTCAGAGACCTGCCGGCTGCGTTTGTAGGCTGCGTTATAGTCAAAGGTCACATTATCAGCATGAATGCCAAACTCCGCTGCTTGTGTGCGCATCAAGTAGACTAATTCAGCATTGCGCAGAAGTGCTTTCGAGGGAATGCAGCCAATATTGAGGCAGACCCCGCCTAAGGCTTTTCGTTCCACGATAGCAACCTTCAAGCCCAGCTGTGCCGCCCGTATTGCGCTGACGTAGCCGCCAGGTCCGCTGCCAATCACCACAACGTCAAAGTTATCCATAAATTGCTCCTTATTTTCATCTACGTTAGGCTTAAGTAAATCACAATTCCTGTGAATATCAAATTTAATCCTTATTCTACGGTAATTTTATCAAATCACACCTATGCGCATCACAAACAGAGATTTGCTTGCAGCCCCTTGTAAGAAATGTTAAACTAAAAGGAAAGGAGATGCCCTTTTTTCCAGGAGCAAACTGATTGTGTCCATAGATTTGGAAGCCATCCTGACCAAAACAATCCAAAATAGCCCTGCGGTCGCTGCCGTACTGCTCAAGGATGGGCAGCTTTTTAGCAGCAGTCGCCCGGGGGTTACTTTTGACCCAACGGAATACCTGCCAATGGTTCAGGTTGGCACAGATAGCCAGCTCTCTACCCCAGAGTTTCACCTCCTGCCTTTTGAACAAACGGATCGGGAGCCAGTTTTGGTCCTGACACAAAAAGTGGACACTGATGCTATTTGCCTGCTGATCTTTCCCCTCAAAACCAGCTTGAGCACTGCCGAGCAAGCCTGCCGACAGCTTCTGCAGCAGCTTAATATCATCGAAAGCCCTCAGTCAGGCATACCAGATCTTTCCGGGCTGCGGCTGCGTCAAGCCATAACTGCGGGTAGTGGCTCCTGGCAGGATGAGCTTTTCCAGCTTGAGGCAGGCAGCAATGCGGTGGAGCACTTGCCGGCAGACCCAGCAGCTGACTCTGCAAAAAAAGCTTTCTGGTATCAAGTTTTTTGATGATCTTTGAAGCCGATCGAATGCATCTATAAACCGAGGTTACCATGCCTAAAATACTCTATCTGATTGATGGTCATGCCTTAGCTTACCGCGCTTACTTTGCGCTGACTTCCGGTGGTACCGCCCGTTGGGCAACCAGCCATGGCGAGCCTACCGCCGGGGTCTATGGCTTTGCCAACACCTTGCTGCACATTCTTGAACAGGAACAGCCAGACTACTTGGCTGTGTCTTTTGATACCGGCAGAACATTTCGGCACGACCTCTATCCTGAATATAAAGCTACGCGCGCCAAGATGCCTGAGGACTTACGCGGACAAATCGAGCGCATCCGTGAGATGATTGATGCTTTCAATATCCCGCGTATTGAGGTGGAAAACTACGAAGCGGATGATGTCATCGGCAGCTTAGCAAAGTGGGCTGCAGAAAAAGAAGGTTTAGGCGTCAAGATCATTACTGGGGACCGTGACTTGCTGCAACTGGTGACCAATCGCATCGTTGTCTCGCTGCCCAATAGCCGCACGAACACTACTGAAGACTATTTTCCGGAAGACGTAAAAAGAAAATTAGGTGTTTACCCCGAACAAGTGGTTGACTATAAAGCTCTGGTGGGCGACCCTTCCGACAATATCCCGGGCGTCAAAGGCATTGGCGAGAAAACTGCGATCAAATTACTGGAGCAATACTCAAACTTAGATGAAATCTATGCTCACTTAGATGAAATTGGCGGGCGCACGGCAGAATTGCTTCGCGCAGGTAAAGATTCCGCATATCTTAGCCGAGACCTGGCGCGCATTCGTACCGATCTAGACGTCAAACTGGACCTTGCTCAAGCAGAGATCTCGCGCTTTAACCCCGAAGCCGTCGAAGACCTCTTCCATAAATTGGAATTCCGCACGCTCACTCAGCGCTTGCATACCATCGAAAAAAAGCTGCAGCCTAGCCTTTCCAATGCCAAGCAAGAAGTGCTCTTCGCTGAAAAGCAATCAGATGAGGACCAAATGGGCAAGGAAGAATTCAAAACAATCACTGTGGATAGCAAAGAAAAACTGCAAGCTTGCCTGGATGCACTCTCTGCTTGCAAACGTATCGCATTCGATACGGAAACAACCAGCATCATCCCTACACAAGCTGATTTAGTCGGCATCTCCTTAGCCGGTGACCCTCAGGTAGGTTATTACTTGCCGGTTGGGCATAAAACTGGCAAGCAGCTGCCTTTAGAGACCGTGCGGGAAGCGCTCAAGCCCCTCCTTGAGAACGCAGAAATTGGCAAAGTGGGCCACAACAGCAAATACGACCTGATTTGCTTGCACGGCGCCGGTTTTGATCTACACCCCATCACATTTGATACGATGATCGCCGAATGGCTGATCAACCCCGATTCGCGCAGCTTGGGGCTCAAAACCTTGGCTTGGCAGCGCTTAGGTGTGGAAATGACCCACATTGAAGAGCTGATTGGCAAAGGGAAAAAGCAAATCAACATGGCGGAAGTAAAGATTGAAAAAGCTGCTCCTTATGCAGCAGGCGACGCTGTGATGACGCTGCGCTTAGTGGAACCTTTAGAAAAGGAATTAGAAGACAGGAACGCCAGCCAATTGAACGCCAATGTGGAAGTCAAACTAATCCCAGTATTGGCTATGATGGAAGAAAAAGGCATCTTACTGGATAAGGACTTTTTCGAGGCGTTCTCCAAGGAGCTGCAACAACAATTGGAGCGCCTCGAAGACCAAATATACGACCATGTGGGTGAGCGCTTCAACATCAATTCTCCTCAGCAGCTTTCTGACGTGCTCTTCAAACGTTTGGGCTTAGAACCACCCGACCGCTCCCGCCGCACCAGCAGCGGCAAGCTTTCCACAGCTGCGGGCGTGCTGGAAGATATGCGCGGGCAGCACCCCATCATTGGCGAGATCTTGGATTACCGCGAGCTAACGAAGTTGAAATCCACTTACGTGGACGCCCTTCCGCAGCAAATTAACCCGAAGACAGGGCGCGTGCATACTTCCTTTAACCAGACCGGCACGGTAACGGGTCGGATTGCCTCCCAAGATCCGAATCTGCAAAACATCCCCACCCGCACAGAGTTAGGAAACCGCGTGCGCCAAGGTTTCATCGCGGCGCCAGGGCACAAACTACTCTCGGTGGACTATTCTCAGATTGAGCTGCGTATTGTCGCACATATCTCACAAGATGAAGCTATGATCGAAGCTTTCCGCAAGGGGCAGGATATTCATGCTGCCACCGCCGCCGCGATTTACCGCGTTCCCTTAGACCAAGTCGATAAAAGGCAACGCCGGCACGCTAAGGCGATCAACTTTGGTCTGATTTATGGCATGACCCCTTATGGTCTCACCCTTTCTACAGACCTCACATTAGCAGAAGCCGAGAACTTCGTCAAGACATACTTCGAAACCTTTCCTAAGGTGCGCCAATGGCTCGACCAGACCAAACAATTAGCCGCCAAGCAAGGTTATGTGGAGACGCTTTTAGGTCGCCGGCGCTACTTCCCCAACTTACAGAAAGGCACCAATAACGCGCTGCGCCAGCGGGAAGAGCGTGAGGCGATTAACGCGCCTATTCAAGGCACGGCTGCGGATATCATTAAGTTAGCTATGATCCAACTTCCGCCAGCTTTTAAGCAAGCTAACCTGCATGGAGATATGCTTTTGCAGATTCACGATGAACTGATTTTCGAGGTGCCTAAAGATGAGCTGGAGAAAACCGTCCGGGTTGCCAGAGATGTGATGGAGCACACCATGCAGTTAGATGTGCCGTTGGTTACCGAAGCGCGGATTGGCGATAACTGGGGCGAGTTGGAGCCGCTTAGCGATACCCTCTTTGAGGTTCTGGAGAATACAACAGAGTAGAGGCTTTAGCCAAAGATTTGCTCGCTCAGCTGTAAAACCTGCCGGCGGAGGCGCTCATCTCGGTCCATCATGTTGGCGACTTTATCGCAGGCATAAATCACCGTGGTGTGATCGCGCCCGCCTAACTCCTCGCCGATCTTTGGTAATGATATACCTGCCTGCTCGCGAAGGAGATACATAGCAATTTGACGTGGCAAGGCAATATCTTTAGAGCGGTCTTTGCTGAGCATTCTCTCGGGGGTCACGCCAAAAAACCGCGAGACAGCTGCAATGACATCCTCGGGGGCAACATCTGGATGCTGTGGGAAGAAGTCGGCTAAAGCATTATTTGCCATCTGCAGTGTGAGCTTTTCTCCGGTTAGTTCAGCATAAGCCAGCACGCGGTTCCAAGCGCCTTCCAATTCACGGATATTGCTTTGGATCTCGCGGGCAATCATTTCGATCACGTCTGCAGGCACATCGCGGTGAACTTTTTCGGCTTTGGTGCGCAAAATGGCTAAACGGGTTTCGTAATCTGGCGGCTGGATATCTACCGTCAATCCCCACTCGAAGCGTGAACGCAGTCGCTCTTCTAATGTGCTCATCGATTTGGGTGCACGGTCGGAGGTCATCACAATTTGCTTATCCTGCCCATGCAAGGTATTAAAGGTAT
>ERZ795030.4899-NODE-4899-length-12800-cov-3.939113_pt1 | contig 12800 bp, 12 predicted proteins | sample MGYA00375122_ERZ795030 | MGnify/ENA primary metagenome ERZ795030 (study PRJEB30165, sample SAMN05720146) | activated sludge metagenome | isolation source: anaerobic digester from wastewater treatment plant | place: Japan | collected 2015-04-20 ...
GGTGGCATCCCTGTAGGTGCCATTGCATTTTTTTTTGTCAAAACGCGAACGTGCACTTCATTTACATCTGCCGGAAAAACATTCATATACGCTTCCCTAAACCATTTCACAACCGCGTCTTTTTGTTCGGATGACAATGAAACACTTGTTTTCCCAAATGGCGTTAAAATTGTAGGGTAATTAATAGTTATTTTGTAAAAATCGCCCTCGATAGCAGACCAAAGATATGTATCATAAACTCTGTTTGGGTCGTCAATTAATCGATATTCCGTGTCTATATCACCATCGATATACTGCAATTCCATTAAATTTTCTATTATTTCGGTATTACTTTTATTAGTTGGTATCAATATATTAGAAAAATCTTCTATTTTAGGGTCAATGCTGTTTGTGGTGATGTAACTTTCAATTAAATTAATGTTTTTGTTTTCTAATGTCCATTTAAACGCTTCCGATGCTTTTAAAAAACCAAAATATATATTTCTATAACAATAACCTTTGTGTCCATAACTTTTTATCGTTTTTTCGTCTTCTGCGTCAATAATTCGATACATAAATTCTATTTTCAAAGAGAACTTGTATATAATCTCTCTGCCTTGAGTGTTCCAACCTGATGTATCAAGGTTTTGTAGATATTCAAAAACCGTAGATTTGTTTTGTAAAATAATTTTCAGAGCCTTTTCTTTTTTTAATCCTGTAAACTGAGATAAAGGAACATCTGTTGTTACGTCCGCGCCCTCTAAAAACTCCCAAATTTCTGGAGAAACATATGTGTCATTTATTATTTCTACGGTGGAGGGCTCTGTATATTCATTTGGAGCAACAAAGTAATCTTCAGTGTTTGTTTCATAATCTTCGGTTAATTCGCCTTCGACGCCCAAAAAAATAGGAACTCTTTCAATCGTGTTTAAATTTTTGCCGTAAAAACCGACATCAATAACCGCGTCATTTAATTCTCCATTTTTTTCTGGGTCGTAATCGCCAAAAAGAGTGAATTCATTATAAACATCGCCTTTATCATAGTTAAATAGTTTATATCTTCGTTTATTCGATAATAAATTAACATCTTCAAAAAAATTATCGCCGATTTGAATGGTTGGGACGTATGCTTCTGGAAGTTTTTCATATGAGACGTAGTCTGCGTTATCTTTGATTACATCATAGTCTATTTTTTCTCTGATACTATAAAGAACAAAAGCAAATCTATCTTCTTTTGTAACCTTTGATAAAACGAGAACGTCGTCAACGCAAAAAATAAATAGACAATCTTTTTCTTCAACAAAAAATGGTTCTTTATCTTTGAAATTAAAACTATCTAAATTAGTAATAATGCTGCCGCTGTCTTCTGTATTATAGTTTTTGCCGAACGAACTAACACCTTTATACCCAACACCATCAAATATATAAATCCACGACTGTTGAGTTTCTGGAGAATTGTCGACCGCTAAAACAACATCATAGTTTTTCCATTTGTGAACGCCAACGATATGTCTATCTCCAATAATAAAATGAGCGTTATTTACAAGCGCTAGTCTTGTTTTTAGTTTATTGGATGCTATTTGGAAATTATACCCATCAACCGCTCTGAATTTTTCAACAGTGTCCAAAGAGTTTTCGGTATCTAAACCCCTAAATCCGCCTATGTTAAATATTTCTCTTTGTTTTTGTTGAGCCATATTTATTTATTCCATTTTCTGCTTCTTACGGTTTGTTGCTTTACAACACGCGGTTTTTTTACTAACTGTAAAAAATTAAGAAATTCGTTTTTGGCGTATAGTGCCATTTGTGGTTCATCTTCTTCATATGCTTCACCTTTAATAAATAAAGGAAGTTGGAGTTGAATTTCATTTGGTATGCCCCAATCATCAAAATCAAAAGTAATATCTTGGTCTATTTTTGCGGCTTCTCCATTTTTTGTGATTAGAAACTTTGGTTCTTTTTCATAAAAAACTTCAATCGTTGTGTTTTCTTTTTCTTTCTCGGTTACATATCTTGTTAAGTCCATAAAAACAATTTCTTCACCATCGAAATCGAAGTTTGAATTATAAAGAGTTTTTTTGAATGGAGAACTAATTCTTACTTTTAGAACACTGTTTAAATCTGGGATTTGTTCGTAAATGTCTGCGATGCTATTTAAATAGTAGGTGCTGTTGCCGGGTTCTTTATCTAATTCAACAACCTTTTTCCCTCTACTTAAACCAACGCGCTGATAATACAAAGAAAGCGCACGATTTATACTGTCGTTCATACGAATTAATTTTTCTCTGGTGTTGCTGTTATTATAATACTCTTGCATATCACTAATGTCGTAAGTAACGTCCGTGTCGGTAAACATTAGTTTTAAAGCCATCAATTTTATTTCACCAAGTTTCATATAATGTGAGCCTCCGCCTGTAATAAATGTGCTTTTTGTTTAATCACACCGCCTTCAACTCTGCTTTTATATTCTTTATATGAAATAGGCGTGATGTTAACCATCGGTAAATCTTCTGGTTTTGTCCATTGCGGATATAACGCTCTTACATTTTTAGCGATTGTTTTTTTATTTCCGCCCTTAAAATAAGTAATAAAACCTTTTTTGCCCTCTCTTAGTAAAGCCTTTGATTTTAATTCGACTTCATATAATCTTTCTTGTTTTCTCATTTTTTTTACCTTACACCTTATTATATCACTTTTAAAACTTTTTGTAAAGAAATAAAAAAACCGTGCGGTTAAACACGGTTTAGTTTTGCGTTTTAGGCTGTTTTTAGCCAGCGCGTGCGATAAGTCCAAAAGCGACCTTAGCGTCATCGGCTTTTGCCGACGCATTTCCTGCGGCGGTAATTGTGATTTCACCATCTTCATCAAGCAATAGACCGAAATCGTATAAGTCAATTTCAAGAATATCACCAGCGACAACAGCGATGCCATCGGTGTCTACGGTTACATCTTCAGCGATTTTTAATTCTAAATCTGCGATGCCGTATTTTTCTGAACCTTTAACCGTAATCTTAATGTGCTTATCAGTGGTTAACGCTTCCGTAACTTTAACAAGTAAGATTAATTTTTCGGTTGCTGGTAATTGATAACCAAGACTGCTTGCGGTTGCGGCAGTTTTTGAACCGCCGTAAGCGGTTGATACATCAGTTGTGGCGTGCCGGAAAAATCCTGCTGTCTTTAACGCTGTATAGTTAGCAATATCTGCGAACGGATAACGGAATGGGATAACATTCGTATTTCCGTCTGCGTTAGCAGTGAACTTAACTTTTACTAATTCTTTTACTGCCGGACGATGAATTGTTAATGGGATATTTACTCTTGCCATATTATTTCATTTCCCCTTTCATTAAGAGAACACAGTTGGAGCGTTTGCCGTTCCACTGTATCTAATTTTTACTTTGTATAGTCTGGTTGGATATAGATTGAAGAAATCATAATATTCAACGGTTTGGTAACCCTTACCACCCATTAAGACTTGTTCTGGTGATAAGTCGTAAGACACCGTGTTTTTGTAAGGCACGACGTATTGAATTCCATCTCTGGTCTTCCAAATACCCCATTCTGCTTCAACAACGTGTGTCGTTGAGTTTCGGGTTGTAATATCGGCGACAAAATGTCTGCGAATATCAACGCCATTGACAACACCGATTGAACCGGTTTTAAATGTTTCGTCTGCGGCGACGCTTGCTAATACAAGTTTACTGTCCCGTAAAATGCTTTCAAACTTTTCACTGGTGAATAATTTGAATTCGGACGGTTCCATATTTTTCGCAATAGCGTGTGCTTTAAGAATATCAAGCGCCTGCATAACATTGTCTGACGTTAAATGACCGTTTGCGTTTGTTGTCGCGACTGCTAGCGCGGTAACGAGGTCGATTTCTTGCGCCGCTGGTAGTTTTGCACACCAAATGGCTAACTCTTTTTCGGCTTCAATAGCCCATTTATTAACGAGTTTTTTACGAACTTCGCTATCTTCGGCTGCTAATCTGTCCACAAGGCGACCAACTTCTGTTTGTCCCCAGTGGGCGTATCTGCCTTTATCAATCGTAACGCGTTTGACTGACGCTTTAATGAATTCGATAGACGCTGGTTTTAATTCCGCCTCTTTTAATGTAGTGAGGTGGATAGATAAGTCGTGATAGACAGGAATGTCTAATTCACGCGTTTCAAGGTTGAGTTCCCCTTCAAAAGCGTCATCACAACTTTGAACGAGAACTGTTTTCGGATACCACTCTTTGTAAATCTTTGCAGAAAGAGCGGGTAAACTGATATGTGTGTTTCCCATAAATCATTCCTTCTTTATTTTTTATTATAGTATGCCAACGAACGATTTAGTTTTTCGTTGATTTTTTCAAGTTCTTGTCTTGACATAAACGGCATTTTACTTGCGATGCGTTTCATTTCTTCTTCTGTGTAAACATCTTCTGGTAAAGTTGTCCCTTTATTAGCGCTCTTGGAACTTGGTTTATCAGCGTTTCTACTGTATTGTTCTTTTGGCGAAACTCCTCCAATCCTATTCACAAAAGCATTATAACTTTCGAAAAGTTCAGTGAATGTTTTTTTACCTAACAATTTTCCACTTAAATACTCTGTAAAATTAGTATCTTTTTGGAGTTTTTCGATGTCGATTTCAGGATTTTTAATTCTAAAATCGGCAATTTGTTTTGCAAGTTCGGTAACTTGGTTTTCCCTCTGTTTTTCGCTCTCGCTTTTTGCGCGCGTTTCTTCTTCGGTTTTTTGTTTTGCTTCTTGCTCTGCTTTGGCTTTTGCCTCTGCTTCCGCTTTGGCTTTTTCTTCAAGTTCCCTTGCTTCTTTTTCGGCTTTTTCTCTCGCTTCTCTTTCCCGCCGTTTTTGTGCTTCTTCCGCGTTTTTCTTTTTTAACGCTTCGGCTTCTGCTTTTTCGGCGTCAGTTATTTCTTCTTCGTTTTCCGGTTCCGGTTCTGGTTCTGGATTGAGCAGCGAATTGATAAAGTCCAAATCGTCTTTTTCCGTTTCTAACGGGGCTTTTTCTTCTGCCATATTTTTTCTCCTTTTTGCGCTTGGATAGCGAATGGATTTTTGCGCGTTCCTGCGATATATTCTTATTATACAATGTAAAGTATATTATGTCAAGAAAAATAAAAACCTTGTAAAAATTATTTTATTTCTTTCTTAAAAATTTCGCTGGTTTCTTTTTTATTTTTTTCAATTCTTTTACTTTCGATTTTCGCTAACATTTCTTTTAATGCGACATTCTCACGAATAATATTATCAACAGTCTGAATTTTTTCGGTGTATTCTTCCATTGTCTTTTGATATTGTGTTGCCATTTCTTGCATTACCTGCTCTGCTTGCTGTAACTTTGCTTCCATTTGTTTCATAATGGCAAGCGTTCCTTGTTGAAGTTTACTCTTTAATTCAACTCTATTTGGGAAGTAACCGTCTGGGATAAGGTCAATGTAATCAGAAATACTAATTTGACCACTTTGCACAGAAAGACCAAGAATTTCAATTAAAGTTGCTTCGCTTAACGCTTGTGATGGCGTTACTTGAATATCGAATATAACATCGTCTTTTTGATATTCAGTTCCATTAAACGCTTTTTCATTTCTGTAATCTTGAAGAATTCGATTGTCGTCTTTACCGTGTTCAATCGCAACAAACGGTTCGTTATCGTAGTAGAATTTAGCAAACATAAACATAATTTCCACACAATCAACCTTGAAGTCATTAAATGCCTGTGCAAGGTCTGTCACATTTTCGCGCGCTCTTTGTAATAACATTTCCGTTTGCTTTCCGCTTTGTCCAGAGTGGTCTGATTGTCCAATCGTTACATTCGTTGTGCCAGTCACATTTCGTAAAACGCCAAGTAAATTGACCGAATAATTTAAGGCATCTGCTGGAATGTTATTTGTTGGAATTTTTCCGAAAACATCGTTCCACCGTTCGCCAAATTGTAAGTCAAGTTCAAGTGTTTGTCCACTCTCTACGGTAATTTCTTGTTCACCTAAAACACCACGCCGATAAACATATCCTCCGAGAACCGTATCATCAAGACCTTTATCATATACTGAAAAGTGCTTATTGATAGATTTTTGTGTTTCAATTAATTCTAAAACGGCAGGAATACCATAAAAGCAGTTGTCGCGTTCATCAAAAACAAGCCTCGCAAACGGATAAAGCGTAAAAGCGACATCATCATATGCTTTTGTTTTTTTGCCGTCCATTAACGAAGTGGAGTTAGGCATTTCTTTTTTACTACCGTTATAATCTGGGTTTAAGAAAACTGTGTCTTCTAATAAAACGCTTTCTGTCGCTTTTACAAAACACACTTCGCCATCTTCATTACGGAAAAACTTGGTGTAAACCGTGCAAAATTGTTTTTTTATATCTTCATCATAAGGTTCTTTTTGCGTGTCATATGTATTTTCATCTGTATCTGGAACTAATTTACCTTTTGCTTTTGGAAACTGCGCTTCGAGAGCATCAATCCGTTCACGCGTAACAAACCCAACCCATTCTTGTTCTTGAATTTCTAAAATTGATGGGTCGGCAACGCGAAAATTACGAATGTCAATCGTTTCGGCTTTTAGTCTACCGCCACTTTTAGACATAATGCTTCGTGTATCTTTATCCCAATAAAAATACATAATGCCCGTGCCTTTTTTAAACACATCTTTTAAAATCTTGCGGTCTTTACGCTTCATTTTCATTTGATAATGTAGTCTTTTTAAGAACGCTTCGATTTTGCGTGTCGATTTCGGACTATCACTATCAACCAAAAACGCATAGTTGTTTCCTAAAATACCACTATGTTTTACTTGCGCTATCTGTTTGATAATGTTTAAGACGATTTTAGGATACTCGGCAATGTCCGCATCCATATTCCATTGATTGCCTTCATAAAAATTAATACTTCTTTTTATGTCTTTAAACAATCCAAGTTGTGTTAAAAACCCGCTTGCGCTTTTAAATTGTTGGGCTATTTTTTGTGCGTCTTTATTCATTTCCATAATCTTCTCCATATTCTGCGTTTAGCCATTTTAATTTCGCTGCTTTCGACTTATGTTTTCTTCCTTCTGCTAACTTCTTATATTTGTCGATTAGCACTTCGTTTTCTTTTGACAGCACTTTATTATTTTTTTCTAATAAAATTTTTTCTTCTTGGATTTTTTCAATTTTTTCTTTTAATAATTTATTTTCTATTAAAAGGTTTTCGTTCTGCTTTTTTATTTCATTGGTTTTTTTACAGAAAAGTTTTTTAAGCATTATTTTTATATATCCCCTTTTTTAATTTTGTTCTTCGTCTTTTTACATTATACCCTATTGTGCTTGGAAAAGCAACTCCGGTTTTTTTTCTTTCTAATGTTTTGCTTGAATAGGTTTGTTTCGCTTGAAAACTACTACATACATAACACGCAATCGCGTTCGCCATAATTGTATCGTCATTATGCCCAGAGGCAGCGTTCATAATATTGCGCGCCGGGTCTTCAAGAATAAAGTATTCCGCCTCAAACCAAAACTCCTTATCTTTTATCGCCTGCGGGTTATCGGTTAGTGTTTTTTTAAGATGGCTGATAATCATTGCCTTTGACTTATTACTTGTATGCCAGCCATAAACAGCAGATGGCGTCTTTGAAATACTATCTACTTTTTCGCGCAAATAAAGATTTTTATATCCCCGCGCTGTTAAATAATCATAGACCGCGTGTGAGAAGTTCGTTTCGCACGCAATGAGCGCATCGTTATATTTCTTTGCTATCGCTATCGCCACATCCGCTAAAAGTTCTTCACTTATCGTTTGCTGCCGCCAAACCGCCACACACTCTTTTTTAATATTGTGCCAAACCGCAATGACGTTTTTGTTTTGCCCAAGTCCAGCCGTATCAATCCCTAATGTGTAATTAGCAACGCGCGTTGTTTGCCCAACAATGATGTCGTTATGAATGTTGACCCACCGCTGTTTTTCTTCGTCAAAAACAACCTTGTCGCCATATTCAATTTCTTCTTTTATCTCGGGTTGCTCGAACACAAGCAGCGGTTCCACCATCATCCCTTTTATTTCTTCTTTTATCGGCTCTACGACACCATCATATCCTTCGCGTGTTAAATCGCCACCGAACACACCCATCCCCGAAGCAATGAACGCGACCTCTGGCGAAATCGGATACTCTTGGTCGAAGAACATTTCCCGACCTTCAAAGTCATTCTCTATCGTGTAGCGCCGCCAATATATCTGCTCTTTCGTTAAATCATACCGCAACGCAAGTTTTTTTTCCGCCTCTGTCATTTTGAAATCTTTCGGAACAGCCATCTGATATTCTTCCGTCAAATACCACGCCAAAAATATCGGCGAATAATCGTTCTCCCCACGCACCGACCTGTCCCATTCGTCTTTGAAACGGTTATATCCGTTCGCCGTCGTCTCGTCAATTATAAAGGTGTTCGGTAATTTCGGCACCGTCGCGTTCAATGATTTGTCTAACACACCATTCGCATCATCCCAGAACGCTTTCTCCGATTTGTGTAAAAAGTTTATCGTTTCACCACGAAAAAGTTCGCCCCCGCCTGCCGTCCCAAAGAACACCCGCGAACGGAGCCCCTGTATCTCTCCACTATTACCATCGAAAAAAATCCGCTCACTATTGAACTTACTTGTCATTGGCTTTATCTCGCGCGGTAAATTATTATATATCATGCGCGCGCGGTCATATATACTACTCGCCGATGTTTCTTTGTGCGCCACCACCGCATATGAAGCGTTCTCGTGGCAACAAGCCCACCACATTCCTAACGCCACACAAAGCGCCGTCGCCCCCTGTTGCCGTGATTTTAATATCCGTATCCGCACCGGCATATTATTCGCCATTCGCCTTTCTATCTCATCCATCACCAATCGTTGCGCTTTGTTTAATATCATCTTCCCGAACGAACCATCTTTTTTACTTATCATCACGAACGTCTCAATAAATTTCCGTGGATTTAAAATATACGGCGCCATCGCTTTCGCACTTTTTTCTAATTCGTTCAAGTTTAAAAACACATTATCTGCCATCTTTACGCTCCTCCACTAACTCCGCCTCTACAACTGTTTCGCCCTCTAACTCCCCTTTTTCTTTCTGCGAAATATGCCGCACCACTTGCTCTATCGTAATAATCGCTTTCTGCTCCTCTTTTTGCCGGAAACGCGGGTCTATCTTTTCTAATAACCGAAACGCTAAGTTATGGTCTGGCGGTAACTCCCGCCCATCTTTGTCTGTTTGACCATCCGTCCCTAACGCGCGACCTACCACAACATTCATTAGTTTCGCCGCCAACATCTCCATCGCACTCTCATATGTGTCCTTTACTATCCCATCCACACTTATCGCACGCCGAAAACTCTCCGCACTTATGCCGAAAAATTTCGCAATGTTTTTGTCCGTGTATCCCTCTACCTTTAATCGATATAGGTCACGAACCCCCCCTCTTAACTTTTCATAGTCCTTTTCGTTTTGTTTCATTCACTTCTTCCCTCTTTGCGCTTCTTCTCATAATATCGCTTATGATACTTCGTATATGTCGTTAATCCTTGCTTCCGTAACAACGCTTTGCGCTCCTCTTTATGCCGCTCGTAATACCGCCGCTGCCGCTCCGCCGCCGTTAGTCTTTTTTTCTTTTTCATTTTTTCCACTCTTCACCCCTCTTCCTTATCTTATATATATGTGTGTGTGTTATATATATGCGCGTTTGTGTGCGTCTCTTTATATTATATAACGCACCCCCCCCTCTGTCAATTAACTTTGATAGAGTTGATAACTTTGATTTTGGTTTACGGTAGAGTTGGAGGTAGTTTTATATGCTCTCGTTGAACCGCTCGCGCTCTTTTCGCGCCCCCCCCCCGTGTCATAACCTGCGCATAACCTGCGCACCACCTGCGCATCACGAGGTGGCAAACCTTGTCAAGCGAAATACTTACTACGTAAAAATGAAAAACAAAAAAGTGGTCTACTTCGTAGGGCTTTTTGGCAATTTTTGACGGTGTGCTATGATGTAAGTGGCAACAAAAAAGTTAGCCACCGAAAGGAAACTGAAAATGGAAAAATTCTTCACAAGAGGTCTTTTGACAAAGTTTGTCACAGACAAAGTAAGCGCGAAAATGCTGGCGGAAAACGCGCATGTCGTCGAGTTCGTCGAGCAACAAGTGGCGGAGTTTGGCTTAGAAAAGCATACTGCTTTTCTCGAGAGAGTGTTTCACGGCAAGCAAGTGAGCGCCGAACACTTTTTCAAAGTGTTAACACGAGTTGAGACCGCCATCGCGAAAAAAGCGGGCGCGAAACCCGCGAAAAAGACGAGCAAAAAAGCCACCGAGCCAGTTGCTAAAGCAACGAAAACCGCAACTACCGCCAAAGCGTCACGCAAGCAAAACGCTCAAAAAGAAAGCGTTTCAAGTGTGGCAAAACTACAAGCCGAGATTGCTAAACTTGTAAAAGTTTACAACGAAAAAGCCGACGACGATCAAAAAGTAAGCGTTACAATGTCTTACATTGTAGCCCAAATTCAATAACGCTCAAAAAGAAAGCGTTCACGAGCATAGGGCGGGCGTAAAAACCCGCCTTTTTTCATGCTCTTTTGCCAAAAATAAGCACATAGAATGAGAGAAACACGAGTTTTGCAGAGTTTTTTATTTTTCGCATTTATTTTTTTCTCACTCAAAAAATTTTTTTTAGTAGTCTACACTTGAAAAATAGCAAGGTTTTGACAATGTGCTTGACAACTTGGAAAACAGGCATTTTAAGAGCGAAAAACGGGGTCTATCTCACTAAAAAAATAGCACTTGACAATGTGCTTGACAACGAGAAAATTGACTTCTTTTTTTCTTTTTTTTATGCTTGGCAAACTGCTTGACAATGTGAAAGTGAACCGAAAAATATTTTTCACTCTAAAAAAATAAAAAAAATATGAAAAAAACACGAAAAAAGTGAAAATGTAAGAAAAGTGTAAAAAATGTGTAAAAAAAGTATTAAATGAGCGAGATGAGATAGGCACTTTCTATATACCCCATATATATAAAAAATTATTTTATACACTCACTTTACCCTACTACACTCATAGTGTGATAAATATAAATATTTTATCTCATGATACATAGTAAATAGATATCTCATCTATCTCACTCTATCTTTTTTACGCACATACATGGGCGCACACATAGGCGAGGCAACGATCTACACCAAATTATGCAACAATCTACAACAAAATTAAGCCCATATAATCACGATATTTAGACAAAATGCAAAAAAGCACTTGACAAGCGTATTGTCGAAATGCTATACTGAACTTGCCGATAAAGAAAGCCACTAAACCTGGTAAGAAACAAAGGAGGCACAATATAGAGAAATAAAAAGAAAAAAAGCGCACGGTTTGAGGGAGCCACTGCAAAAACCTCACACGAGAAAAAAATAATAAAGGAGAAAAGAAAAAGATGAGAGTAAAAGACATTGACAACATGTGGAGTTGGCTAATCGAAAATGGGGTGGCAACATATCAAGAATTGCAACTCATAACGGACATTAACGGCTATAAAATGCAAACGCTAAATGACGTATTATACGCAAGAACGGGCTATCGCGACCGCGAGCAATACGAGGACGCAGAATAATAAAAAAAAAGAAAGGAAAAGAAAAAAATGGAAAAAGTAAAAATTTTAGGCGGTTATGAGATTACATTACGAGGAGACACGTTCATTGAGGGCGTGAAAAAAGAAAAGAAAAACACACGGTTTTCTTACAAGTTCTACGAACGGCACAAAAAAGAGTTAGACGTTTATGAAAACATTCAAGCCTTTGTAAAACTGGAGCAAAACAGGGACAAGCAAGACCGCGTAAGCGTGAACTTGAAAAACGGCAAAACGAACACGACCGATGCTGAAAAACTCGTGTTAGCAAGTAAAAAACTTTTGTTAGCGGTTGATGGCCGAGTTAAAAACACGAACGTGCTCAAAGATATTATATCGTTGGCGAAAATAAAACTTTTAGAGTTTGATAGCCTGCTTTTAGACTTAAGAGCGGAGGAAAAAAAGTTAAAAGGCTTAGCCAAAGATATGGCGGACATTTTTGGTGCCGATAGCGAAAACGTTTTACAAGTCAAAGAAAAAATAAGTGCCGTTTCGAAAGCGATAACCGAACACATTGAATTTTTAACAAAGTCGGTATAAAAAAAAGAAAGGAAAAAAATGAAATGACAAAAATAGAATTTTTGGCTAAATTACGGAAAGAAAAGGGCGCGTGTATCGACGTGTTCAAAAAAGAAAAACAAAAAGAGATAACGATTTTGGTCGAGCAAATGGCCGGCATTGAAACGAGCGAATTAGGCGAGGCAGATTTTGATTTACTTGTTAAACTTTTTGAAAAAGTTTTAGACGCCGAAAAGCGCGGCATTGTTATTGAAACTCTCGCCGATTTAACTGAGAAAAAAGACGATTTTGAGGAACAAGAATATTTTACTTTTATGGACACCGTTAGAAAGGCATTAAAAGTTTTTAACGTGTATCTATGGGGCGATAAGGGAAACGGCAAGTCGCATTTTGCTAAAACCTTGGCAAAAGAAACGGGGCGCGAGATTTTCGTGCAAAACTACGCGATAACACCGCTTGATTTTCAGGGTTTTAAGGACATTCAGGGGCGTTATACTTACTCGTTGCTTGAACTTGCTTATTTAGGCGGAAAAGAAAGAAAAGGCGCGGTTTTAGTGCTTGAGGAAATGGATGGCTACAACGCAAACGCTTTGATTTTCTTAAATAGCGTGTTAGAGCAAGGCTACATAACGACTATGGACGGCGAAGTTATTCAAAGACACCCGAA
>ERZ795030.4906-NODE-4906-length-12784-cov-7.875874_pt1 | contig 12784 bp, 17 predicted proteins | sample MGYA00375122_ERZ795030 | MGnify/ENA primary metagenome ERZ795030 (study PRJEB30165, sample SAMN05720146) | activated sludge metagenome | isolation source: anaerobic digester from wastewater treatment plant | place: Japan | collected 2015-04-20 ...
ATAAATTAGGGGGCACGTTATGGCGTATATTATAAAAACTGACTATACAGCATTTACAACTACAGTAATAAGCGATAGCGATTTTACATTAATATCAGAGCGTGCCTCAGATATTTTAGATGTAATTACTTTTAACAAAATTGCGGACAAAGGGATATCTTTTTATCCCTTGTCTGTACAAAATAAAATCAAAAAATCAGTGTGTGCATTATGCGAGTCTATACAGATAAACGGTGGAGTTACAGCTTTAGCACAGTCGGCTGACGACTTGCCAAGTGTGTCAATTGGTAGTTTTAGTTATGGCAAAAGTTTTAGTTATGGCAAAAACTCCAGAAGCGGCACAAATAGCGTATATGGAGTAACAATACCACCGCTTTTGTATATGTATTTAACTGGCACAGGGTTACTTTATTGTGGAGGAGTTGATATAGTTGATAATACAACAAATCCCTGCAATACTTTTAATACATTCCTGCGTGCAAAAAACAGGGATAACGGTTGACACATGGGGTAATGCAACTTATGCGACATCTAAGACTATAAATCATGTAAGATTTGAGCCTTATCAAAAAAGGGAAATCTCAAAGGATAATCAAGAGATAAAATATAATCTAAAGATGTTTTACGACGCGGCAAACAGCACAGCAACAACATTTACTATTAATGATGTGATAACTTATAATAACACGGATTACCAAGTCAAGGAAATCAAAGAGTTGTTTACTGATAAATTACATCATTTAGAAATTGGTTTGGTTTAATATGGCTAGAGTTGAGATAAACATGCAACAGATTTTAAATCGTATCAATCAAGCAAACGACGAGGGCAGGCGGATTGTAACAGGAGAATTTGTAAAAGACGCAAATTATTATGTAAGACAAGACACAGGAGTTTTAAAAACGTCTGCTATACGTCACAGTGATTTTGAAAATGGGAAAGCGGTATGGAATACCGAATATGCTCGCAAAGTGTATTACACAGGTCACCCAGTTTTGGATAAAAATCCAAACGCATCATTGATGTGGGCACATAAGGCTCACATGCAGCACAAAGACAAATATTTAAGCATTTTAAAAAGCATAGCAAGGGGGTTAAGCAATGTGTGAGACTGCATTAAGTGTTGTTATGTCTGAGGTCGCAAAATTAGGTTTAGCTATAACTCATGGTTCAATTCCAACAAATGGTAGTTTTGCTTGTTACGTCGGAGCCGGCTCAGAGTCTGAGAGGTTTTATAACGACGATAGCATAATTGATGTTTTAGTCAGCATAAATGGCAAACACACAAACGTGCAGACTTTACTGCAAAACTTTGGCTTAATCTCAAATAGTTTAGTAAAATACAGAGATGACAATATAATTGGCATACGTATATCAAGCGTGCCGGTGTTCGTAGACAAGGAAGAAAATAGTCAAGCTTGGATTTATAACATGATCTTAAACATCCAAGTTTTTAAAAGGAGTGTGTAAAATATGGCATTAGGAATTAATTACAAAAACACGTGGGAAATCGATGTAAATCCTGGCGGTTCTCCTCAATGGGAAACTTTGGGTGCAGGAACGACAAACGTTACTCATAATCTAAACGAGGTCTTGTATCAAGCATCTTATATAGATGATGAGGGTTGGGGGTCTACTGAGGTAACTGGTGCTCAATTAACAATGGCATTTACTGGAGCAAGAAAATACGAAGACGCGGCACAAAATTTTATATTTAGCGATGCAGTTAAGTATAATTTTGGAGACGCTCGTAAAACAACAATGAGGGTGTTATATCAAAATGGTGATATATTGTCAATACCAGTAACAATTGTAAACCCGATTGACAAAGGTGGAGACGCAAACGTTAAGTCTGACATGTCGTTTGAGCTACACGGTAACGGAAGGCCAGTACTGACATTAAGCGGATTATTGGGTTCATTAACAGTAGTTTCTGTCTCTGGAACAAGTGGGAAAACTAAGGTTTACGTAAACCCAGCAGTTACTTCGTCGCACAGTTATAAGTATAAACTTGCTACAACAGCGGTTTCTGTAAGTTATGACGAAGTGGCAACTACTGGTTGGAGTACTTGGGATGGAACCGCGGAAATAACTGCAACAACTGGCCAAGTTATTACAATAGTCGAAGTACTTACTGCAGATAATAAAGTTAAAAAAACTGGAAGTCAAACAGTAACTGCCGGATAAAAATACGCCCTGTTAATTCAGGGCATTTTTACAATGATTAAAAGGAGAAAATTTATGTTTACATTAAAAAGAAATCAAAATATTACTGAGCAAGTACAGATTGCTGATGAGGTCATAACTTTAGATTTATCAGCTGATGGGATATACAAAACCGTAAATAAAGCACAAAATGAATTAATAATTGTGCAAGCAAAGTTAAGAAACGAAAAAGCAACAGAAGAAGATTATTACATGTCAATAGATGGACTATATAACGCAGTTTTTGGAAGTGAAAACTATGATAAAATAAAAACGTTTTACGAGGGCAATTACTTAGAAATGGTGACGCAAACTACAGATTTACTTGAATATGTAGTCAAAAAAATGCAGGAGTCAGCAGAAAAATTACAAAAAACGGCAGGTGAGAAATACAAGAATGCTAAGTCGATTTTTAAGTAACAAAATCAGATTTGGCAATAAAATATATAATTTAAATCTTAGTTTTGATAATGTGTTACGAGTTTTTGAGTTACAGGAAGATAAGGAAATTTTGAAAACTGTAAAAATAGACATAATGTTGTCAATGCTAGTAAAAAATAAAATTAAAGATATGCATCTATCAGATAAAATTATGCTGCTAGGTGCTATTTTTAAAGATTATATATTGCCCAAATCTGATAACAAAAAAGAGAACACGCAAAAAAGTCTTGATTTTAAGCAAGATGCAAGCTATATTTATGCTGCATTTTACAGAGATTATAAAATAGATTTGCAAAACGAAATCGGCAAAATGGACTGGCGTAAATTTTACGCATTATTTCAAGGCTTAGGTGAGGATAATATGATTAGTAAAATTATGTCTATTAGAACTCAAAAAATCCCAGCTAAAAATAAATATAACGCAGAACAAGTAGATGCAATTGTAAAAGCAAAACAAACGTTTAAACTCGAGAATACTGTTGATAATTTCGAAGAAGAAATGGATAAATTGGGAGCACAGTTAGCGAGCATAGCAAAAAGGAGTTGACAAATAATGGCGGACGGAAGAATAGAGTATGACGTGGTCATAAATAGTGAAAACGTGCATCGGGATTTAAATCAAGTAAACAGCGATATAGAAGAAACTGTCACGAGTAGTGAAAAAAAAGCAAATGACGGACTAAAAAAAGTTGGAAATGCCGTAGGCAATATGGCAAAACAAGCTGCTATTGCTACAGGTGCAGCGATAGCAGGGGCATCAGTTGCAGCGGTAAAATTTGGTTCAGAATTTGAAACGGCAATAGCTGGAGCATCAACGCTGTTTGGCGATACGGCTGTTGATGTTGATAATCTAAAATCAAAAATGTTAGAATTGTCTAGTGAGAGTGGAGTAGCTGCGGCGGATTTGGGCAACTCACTTTATAATGCGTTGTCCTCAGGTGTTCCCGCTTCTGAAGATATGAGCGAGGCTTTAGAATTTTTAGAAAAAAACACACGTCTTGCAAAAGCAGGGTTTACAGATATAGACACAGCACAGAGTGCAACGATTAAAACTTTAAATGCGTATAATTTGGGATTAGAAGAAACTGACAGAATACAAAAAGTTTTGATGCAAACCCAAAATTTAGGTATTACAACAGTTGACGAACTAGGTAGGGTTTTATATAATGTAACGCCAACCGCGGCGGCACTAGGCGTAAATTTTGAACAAGTCGGAGCAGGTCTTGCAGTAATGACAGCAGCAGGAACACCTGCTGCTCAAGCGACGACGATGTTAAATTCCATGTTCTCAGAATTAGCGAAAGATGGAACAAAAGCCAGTAAATCACTTGAAGCTGCCGCGGAAAACACCCAGTATGCAGGGATGAGTTTTACAGAAATGATAGAAAGCGGAGCAGATATATGCGACGTATTAACGTTGATAAAAAACTCTGCAGACACTAGCGGACTAAGTTTAATTGATATGTTTTCAAGCATTGAAGCCGGGAAAGGTGCTTTGGCACTTACTGGAGAAAATGCAGAAAAATTCAAGAACTCTTTAAAGGGAATGTCAACAGAGACAGATGTAGTAAGCGACGCATTTGACAAGGTATCAAGCACAACAGCACAAAAATTTGAAAAAATGATGAATAATCTAAAAAATGTGTCTATAAAATTATTTGAAAAAATGTTACCACTTATAGATAAAATTTTTCCTCAACTTGAAAAACTGATTGATAAATTGATAGACCCGCTCATGACTTTAGTTGATAAAGTTTTTGAGAGTTTGATTGTTGTTTTAGACAAACTCATAGACCCATTTATGGAATTAATTGACGCGATATTAGAGCCTTTGCTATCTGTTATAGATGTGTTAATTCCTATTTTTGTTAGCTTTGTTGATATAATTGCAAGACTAGCACCGATTTTGACACCGATTGTTGAATTGTTTGCAATGTTAATATCTACAATTCTCCCACCTTTTATAGATTTTTTTGTTAAAATTATAGACTTGATTATGCCAGTTTTAATAAGTTTGTTTGAGGCTTTGCAACCAGTCTTGGAACGTTTGATAACCGCTATCATGCCTGTTTTTATTGCTTTATTTGAGGCTTTGATACCAATCGTACAGATAATCACAGATAGCATTTTACCAATTTTTATAGAATTATGGTCAGAGTTGGGAGAATATTTTGTATTAGCTTTAGAAACGTTTTTGCCATGTTTGGTAGAGGCTTTGCAATTTTTAGCAGATGTGCTAGAAGATGTTGAACCATACATAAAAAAAGTATCTGAAGCAGTAATCAAAAATATGAAAGATGCTTTTGAAAAAGTTAAAGGTCCAATCGAAGAAATTCAAAAAGTCCTTGAAATCTTAAAAGTATATATGTGGGATAAGTTCCGTGCGAAATTTATCGAGGTATGGGAAGCGATAAAAGATGGTGTTAAAAACGCACTTGTTGCAATCCCGATATTTTTAATAAACACAATAAACAGTGCAATTGAGTTGCTAAACGGCATGATAGATAAGGTTAACAGCATAGCAGGGGCGTTAAATATTGAGTTAATACCAAATCTTGGTTATGTATCAATGCCAACATTCCACACTGGTGGAATAGTAGATTTTGGAAAAGCTGAGGGAACAGCAATTTTAAAGTCAGGCGAAATGGTGCTTACCGCATCACAACAGCGTAATTTATTTGAGATGGCAAATGGTAGAGGTTATAACAATGACGGTGGAAACACAAACAATAATGTAACTAATGTATATATGACTAATAATGTAAGAGATGACTTGGATATTGAAAAAATAAATCAAGAACTTAAGAAATTATCAAATAAAAACTTGAGGGCTATGGGAATGTAGTGTATAATATTAGGGAGTGATTGCTCCCTGAAAGGAGATTAAAAAAAATGTTTGAATTTAAAGGGATATCAAGTACAGAGTTTGGCGTCAAGGTTGTATCTAAAACCCCAATGTCAAAATCTGCAAGAAGATACAATAAATCGATTTATTACGGAAATTATGTAGCGGAGAAAATAGTATCAAAAAATGAATTTTTAATGACAGAGTGTGAAATTATAGTCGAATGCGACAAATCTAAAGTTAGGGATTTATACTCCTGGCTCGAAGGTTACGGCGATTACATAGACACTGATGAGGCAGATAAATATTACAAAGTCTATGCAGTAGATGCAATTGAGTGTAATCGCGTAAATGTATCAGATATACGTCAAGTAAAAATAGTTTTTAAGGCTCAACCATTTGCTTACAAGGTTGACAATTTTACAGTAACTGTGTGGAGCGGGTCGACAATTTTAAATGAGGGCACGATAATAGCACAGCCGATTTATTATTTAACAGGAAATGGGATTATAACTCTTAAAGTAAATATGACAACAAAACCACTTATAATCAAAGACGTGGCAGGTACGATAGTAGTCGATACAGTTAATATGTTGATTTATGATTTAGATACAAAAATAAATTTTATGAATAAATCAACTGGAAAATTACCACTTTTAAACGTGGGAATTAATTTAATAGAGTTTACAAACGTGAGCAACTGTGAAATAACAAAAAATGAGAGGTGGTTATAATGGCACTTCAAGGAACAGGAACAGAATTAGATCCTTATTTAATTACAAATCTGACAGAATTACGAACAGAGGTTACAAATGCAAACGCTTATTATAAAGTTACTCAAGATTTAGATGTAATAGGCACAGATTGGGAAAAAGAATGGACTGTATGCACGATTGCATGTTTGCAGTTAGATTTTAACAACAAAAAACTTAGGAACATTACAACTGCTTTAGGACACGATGTTTTTAAATACAATTGCATAAATTCAAAAATTATAAATGCAAATTTTGAAAATATTACTTGCAATAAGCACGTATTTGGTCATGTCACAAGTTACAAAACAATGAGTAACTTGACTATTTTAAACAGTAGCTTTAGTATAAAATGGAATGGGAGCACGTTTGGCTATGGATTGTTTGGGGTAATAAACACTACAGTTGATAGTTGCGAGTTTAAATTAAAAATTTATGGAACTGTAACCGCCGTTTTTTGGTCGGATGGATATTTTGACAGATGCCACGTTAATGTTACTGGTAATTTTACGTTATTGGAAACACATTTGGAAGTATCTTCAGGATCTTGGAAATTTCGTATCTGTTTTTTTAGGTTGTTAAATCGTGGTACAAAAATATATCTAACCGGGGATGCGACAATCAACATACCACCTGACTATCCTTTTTTGTTTTTTGCAAATGGGGTAAACTTTGCGTACCCAAGTCACGGATACATGGCATATTATACTCAATGTTACATTGGAGTTAAATGTAATTTTAAATTAACCAGCGGTACAACTTTTGGCTCGCTATCTTTTGCACAATTTCCAGCTTCTAAGTACTGGCCGCCAGCAAATTTTATAATTGCGGAATGGATAAAAAATAATGATGTTGCCGTGTCGTTGACTAACAGTGAGCGAGGTAAGACATATGTTGTAACGGAACAACAAGCAAAATCAAGCGTTTACTTGCAGAGTCTAGGTTTTGACGTGAGTGAGGTGGTATAATTGTATGATTTTTACATAAAAAATGACCTACCTTTTTTATGGGAAGATGGCGGGAATGTCGCATTTAGTGAAACGCCAAGCACAGAAAAATTTGAAATGTTAGAACCTGTTAACCGGTGGGGTTTTGCGATAGACGGCTACACAAACGATGGGCTGCCATATCTTCAGTTACTCACGCCGCCTCTACAGTTTTTTGAATATGTGCAACGTGATTATATAAGTGTTTATTCATGGGAAACTGAACAGACTGATTTTGACACGAACGGGCTGGCGATTTTAGAACCCACAAAATGTAAAATCACAGAAGAAAAGCAAGGAGCATATTTTTTAGAACTAGAACACCCTATTGACGGTAGCGATAAATGGAGATTTCTAGTAGAAAATAACATTGTTAAGGCAAATGGGCAATTGTTTAGAATTAAATCAAAAACGACAGACACTGAAACAAGGACTGTATACGCAGAGCACATCACTTTTGATTTAAATGATTACATATTTGTCAAAAGGCGTGGCATAAATATAATTACGTTTGCTGATTTTTTTCAAGCTATAATAGATACTTTTAGAATTAAAAATGGTGATTATTTCGCAACAGGCTTAGAAGGTGATTTGTTTTATGATTTTACGTGTTATTCCAGTAAAGGAAATTGGGCGAAAAGTGGAAATCCAATACCATTCGTGGTCTGGGACGAGCACATTGGGAAAACGCTAAACGAGGTATTAATTAGACGTGCAGAGCGGTTAAATCTCACGATAAAGCGTGATAATTTTGGTCTATATTTTGAGGATAATGTTTACGGTAGTAAGCAGGACGCATTTTCGATTGTTTACGGTTGTAACATGTTGAAAATTAATGAAGATGTTGACTTGAGCGATTTTGTGAGTTATGTAGTAGGTTTTGACAATTTTGGGCAAGGGTTTTTTGTAAAAACTTCAAGTCCGTTTAATTTCCCACATCATGTCACAAAAAAAATCACGTTTTCATATCCAACCGCTAATTTCCAGCAATTAGAAAACGACGTATTAGCTTATTATGACGCACATAGACCAAAAATCACATACGATATAAATTTTAGAGAGATTAAAGACCTGCAAGGGTATGAGGATTTTACACAATTAATGTCTTTTAATGTGGGAGATAGTGGTAAAATATATTCGGAAGATTTAGGGATTGAAACGACTCAAGAAATTGTAAAAAAAGTTTACAACGTATTGACAGAAGAAACTGAAAAGATAGAATTGGGAATAAAGAAAAGTGGTTTCCTTTCCGCTCCAGTATTTAGCAATTTAATCACTGATGAAAACGCGTTAAACAATATAATAATTAACACAAATAATAAACTTGGAAATATACTAGCTTTAGAAAAAATGACAATTTTTGAATTAGAGCAATATAGCATAGAACAAATTGAGAGGGGATATGTATAATGTCAGTTACTGAAAATTATGGATTTACGCTGCAAGACGACAAAAGTCAGAATTTTAGAATGACGATATTAGATGAGAATCTAGAATTAATAGATACAGCAATAGCGACTAAAGAGGATATGTTGCCAATTTTGGAAAAAACAAAATTAACTGATACAATAAAAACAACAGTCGCAGAAGTAGATGATACTATCGAGACGTCATATTGGTCAGCAACAGCACCTTATACGCAAAATATAACGCTAAGCGTGGCAGGACATACAATCACAGATGCCGATTATGACTTAAATATCTATCGTATATCAAACACAACAGAGGCTATAGATAAACTTGAAATGGAGGCATACTCACATATTAGCAAAGCTGTTATAAGTGCAGATAATACATTAACATTAACAGCATATAACTATAAACCGTTGACGGATATAAACATAAAAATTGAGGTGATAAAGAAATGGTAAATATAAATAATAAAAACTACGACACACACGTTATTAACACCAACAATCCACACGCTGTAACCAAAACACAGGTGGGGCTAAGTAATGTATTAAATATCGATACTAGTGTTACGACAAATATTACAGACACATCTTCAAAAAGATTTGTGTCTGATACAGAAAAAACCAGCTGGAGCTCCAAAAAAGATACGTTGCCAGGAATCGTACAACGTACTATAACTTCAGCGGAATGGTGGTCAGTCGCATACGGCAATGGTATTTTTGTTGCTGTTGGGTCATCTGGCACAAACCGAGCAATGCGTAGCACCGACGGGATTACATGGACTGCGGCTACTGTAGAAAATAACGAATGGCGTTCAGTCGCATACGGTAATGGAGTGTTTGTGGCTGTTGCGTCGACAGGGGTTAACAGAGCAATGCGTAGCACCGACGGGATTACATGGACTGCTGTTGCGGTCAGTTTAGACGCATGGCGTTCAGTCACATATGGTAATGGTATTTTTGTGGCTGTTGCGACGGGTGGCACAAACCGAGCGATGTGGAGTGTCGATGGGATTACATGGACTGCTGTATCTGGTGAAGCTAACGAATGGCGTTCAGTCGCATACGGTAATGGAGTGTTTGTGGCTGTTGCGACGGGTGGCACAAACCGAGCGATGTGGAGTGTCGATGGTGTAACATGGAGTTTTTCTATTGTAGAAGCTAACGACTGGCGTTCAGTCACATACGGTAATGGTATTTTTGTGGCTGTTGCGTCGGGTGGCACAAACCGAGCGATGTGGAGTGTCGATGGTGTAACATGGACTACAGTTGCGGTCGGTTCAGACATATGGTATTCAGTCACATATGGTAACGGTATATTTGTTGCATTGTCTAACACTAGCCGACTTATGTGGAGTACCGATGGGACGAATTGGTATTACAGAAACATTCCACTAGCGAATTGGTATGCGATTGCCTTCGGCGATGGAATGTTCGTTGCGTTGGCATATAATTCTTCAAACGGTCTGTTAACCATAGGCAATCGAACTTATTCCGATAAAAGCAGAGTGATAAAAAAATCGGTAATTGGGGAAGTATCTGTTACTATATTACCAGCAGATTGGACGGGCACAGGACCATTTGAGGACACGATATCCATATCAATATCTGGAGAACAAATCACAAATACGACACACGATATAAAAATAACTCCTGTGTGGAGTGGTACTATTGCCCAAAAGAAAGCGGCTATGCAAGCTTATAGTTACATTTCGGAGAGTGCAATAACATCTAACAATACTTTTACACTAACCTGCTATGACTATAAACCGGAAGTTGAATTAACACTTAATTTGGAAGTGTGGAGAAAATGGCAGTAATATTATCAGTAGCGACAGTAGATTAAGAAGGGATATTATGTATGTATTATTAATGTCAGTAATTATATTTACGCTATGTTATATCTCAAATTTTAGCTTTAGTTTGTTTTACAATACAAAAATATTAAGTCAAAAAGTATCAAAAACAAAATTAAAAAATATGGGATTAAAATTACTATCTTTTGTAATTGGTTTAACGTGTTTGTCAATTGCATCTTACTTGATCCCAAATGTTTTGACAAAACTAAACTTAAGTGTTAATATAGATATAACAGATAAAAGCATAGCAATCTTGTTTGGCTCGACTAGTGTATTTTACGCTAGTCAGAGCATCATAAAACTAAAAAATATATTATTAAAAAAAGGGAGTGGCAAAGATGATAGCACCTTATAAACAAAATTTTACAGTAACACAACCATTTGGGCATCAAGGCCACAGGGGCATTGATTTAAGTGCTAGTTTTGGCGTAGGTGATACAACTATATTAAGCGTGTCGGATGGTGTATGCATCCACGCAGGGTGGGAAAATCCACGCAATCAATATCAAGGCTATGGATTATGTATAGTTATAAAAGATAATCAAAACAGACACTGGATTTATGCACATTTGAGCAAGTTTTTAGCAGGCACAGGTGATATAATTAAGCAAGGACAAGCAATAGCAATAGAGGGCACAACAGGCTCAAGCACAGGATTACATCTACACTTAGAGTGCAGACAAGGTGGATGGGCACAAAGTAACAAGTCTTTAGATGTATCAGCAATTTTGGGCATACCAAACCGCACAGGTTTGGTTAACAATCAATCTCAAGTAGTTGCATCAGCACCGACACAGGCACAAACAAACACATATAATTTTAAATACATCTATAGTGACAAAGTTAAGGAGTTGCAACAGATTTTAAACAGTAAAGGTTTTACACTAGTTGAGGACGGCTTATTTGGTATAAATACATTAAATGCTTTACGCAAATACACTATCGAGATTAACGACAGCGGAACGCTGACTAAGTGGACACAAGAGGTTTTAGCGAGTAAAGGATATAATGTAGGTTATATTGATGGCGTAGCTGGAGCTCAAACCATGTTTGGTATAGAGCAGTTTCAGCGTGCTAAAAATTTGGGAACTGCAAAACGGAATAATTATACTTATCTTGGAGGTGATGATTGGTATTATCTGATTGAGGGGTGAGCATTTTGGAACAGCACGAAAGTCAAGTAGCCATGCAGACTTTAGAGAGTATAAAAAATCTATTGTCAGTATACGAAAAAACAATCGAAAACGAGCGTATCAGGCAAAATAACGAGCATAAATTAAATATTATAAAGACTATATGTATATCTGTAGTTGTGATAATAGTAGCGTGTATATTGCTGTTAGCACCATCTCAAATAGATGTAAAAAATGAAGCGGAAGCAAAAAGCGAGGTGGTAAAAAATGAAAATAGAATATCTTGGAGTCATTGCAACATTGATGACGATATGCAGTTTTTTAATCGGCAGACTAGGGGCATTTAAAAAAAACACTGCTGATGAGGTGAGTTGCCAAGTTAATCAGCAGAGGGATATTAAAGATTTACAATTATCAATAAGCAGACTCGAGGGAACAATGAAAGACTTATTTGCACAGTGTGCAAGCAAAACAGAGATCGAAAATCTTAAAACAAGATTACAACTTTTAGAAAAAAATCAAATACCGTAAATTTAGACTAGCTTAATTGCTAGTCTTTTTTTGTTTTTATTGCACAATAAAAATTATAAATGTTTGTGAGTTATTTTCATTAAATCTTTTTGAAATAGTATTGACTTTATACTACAAATGTAGTATAATAAATACATAAGGTAAAGCAAAACAAAAAAGAAAAGAAAGAGGTAATTAAAATGAAATATAACAAAAAAGAAATAATGAAAAATGCATGGTGGAGATTTAATAACAAAAGAAACGCAACTTTTGGGGAAGCTTTATCAGCTGCTTGGACAGCTGCTAAAAATGAAGTAAAATTACAACTAGCTGTTTTAGCAGCTAAAGAAGCAGACTTACAAAAAGGCGTTAAAGAGATGTCTTATGCAGATTATAAAAACAATTTTGCAGGATGCAAAACAATTAACGGTACATATGATAAAAAAACCAAAACAATTAAAGTTCAAATATGGGAACTTTATTAATACAACTTAGATAAATATTTGTACTAAAGTTTGTGCACTTTGCATATTGCAATATGCTACAAATGCAGTATAATAAATATAGAGATTAAACAACAAATAAAAAACAGGAGGTTATTGTCATGGATTTAAAACAAATAGCTGAGGTTACGAAAGTTCCT
>ERZ795030.4916-NODE-4916-length-12763-cov-4.598442_pt1 | contig 12763 bp, 9 predicted proteins | sample MGYA00375122_ERZ795030 | MGnify/ENA primary metagenome ERZ795030 (study PRJEB30165, sample SAMN05720146) | activated sludge metagenome | isolation source: anaerobic digester from wastewater treatment plant | place: Japan | collected 2015-04-20 ...
CAAAACCAACACGCCAATGGCCACCCGGACCGGGGTCCTGGTGTCCTGGTTGGCATAGTAGCCCGGTGCCAGCACCTTGATCGCCACAATGCCGACCAGCCCGACACCCCAGCCCATCAACGCATAGGTGACCTGCTGCACATCGAATTCGGTCATCGCACCATAGTGGTACAGCACTGCCACCAGCGGTGTCGGAAAAACCAGCAGTGCCACTGCGCAGGGCACTGCCAGCACCGCCACCAGCCGCAGGCCCCAGTCCAGCATGCCTGAGTACTTTGCCGCATCGCCATTGGCGCGGGCACTGGCCAACTGCGGCATCAGCACCACGCCCATGGCTACACCAAGCATGGCAGTAGGGAACTCCATCAGCCGATCCGCATAGGTGATCCAGCTCACGCTGCCCGAACGCAAATGTGAGGCAATCTGGGTGTTGATCAGCATCGAGATATGCGCCACGCTGACCCCCAGCAGGGCAGGACCCATCAGGCGCAAGATGTTTTGCGTGCCCGCATCGGCCCAGGCGACGCGCAGGGCTGACCAACGCCAACCCATGCGGGGGTGCAGCCCCATGCGTTTCAAGGCCAACCATTGCACTGCCAATTGCGTGGCCCCCCCCAGCAGCACGCCACCTGCCAGCGCGTAGATTGGCTCCAGGCCCAACGATCTGAACCAGGGTGAGCCCAGCCAGGTGGCCGCGATCATGCACACATTGAGCAGCACCGGTGTCGCCGCAGGCACGGCAAAACGCTTCCAGGTATTGAGCACACCAGCGCCCAGCGCCACCAGCGACATGAAGGCAATGTACGGAAACATCCAGCGCGTCATGACGACGGCCACCTCGAACCCGCGTGGCTCCTGCTTCAAGCCACTCGCCATAGCCCACACCAGGCCGGCCGCACCCAGGACACCGATCACGCTGAGCAGCAACAGCGCCCACGCCAGCACCGTAGCGACCCGGTCAATCAACACCCGTGTCGCGGCCTCGCCCTGCTGTGCCTTGCAGGTCGCCAACACTGGCACAAATGCCTGACTGAAAGCGCCTTCACCAAAAAAACGCCTGAACAAATTGGGAATGCGAAACGCGACATTGAATGCATCGGTCATGGCCGACGCGCCAAACGTCGAGGCAATCAGCAACTCGCGCACCAAACCGGTCACGCGCGACAACAGCGTTAGCAGCGAGACGATGGAGGCAGATTTGAACAGGCTCACGGCGCGAAGTGTAGCCGCGCCTCAACCAAGTTCCGGCGCTGGTGTGGCTGCCCTGCTAGAATTGCGAGCTTTGCTGACAACATCCACAGACTCAAGGAACACTTATATATGGCATCTGGAAAACCCAAGAAAAAGAACCCGCGCCTGGCATCGGGGCGCAAGCGCGTCCGTCAGGACATCAAGCTCAATGCAGCCAACACCTCGTTGCGCTCGCAATACCGCACAGCAGTGAAAAATGTCGAAAAAGCATTGCTGACAGGCGACAAGGCCAAAGCCACCGAACTGTTTGCCCGGATGCAATCCGTGGTGGACATTGTGGCCGACAAGGGAATCTTCCACAAGAACAAGGCCGCTCGTGACAAGAGCCGACTATCGTCCAAGGTCAAAGCCTTGGCCGTTGCTGCCTGATATTCAGGCAGATCGCACGAATTCCTGAGGGATCGGGAATTTGCCGTTTGTAACGGGTGCGCTGTCAGCAAAAGCAAAAAAGCCGTCGCAAGACGGCTTTTTTGCTTTGCGCCCGGTCCGGCACCAGTGCCTGGGCGGGTTGATCGGTCAGGTGCTGTGGGGTGGGCGACTCACCGCCTTGGGGTCGGGGGGCGCACCGTGCGACACCTGCAATTCGTTGTCCTGGGCAAAGTCCATGCAGAAATCCCAGGCCATGACCTCATGGCCGCGCAATTTTTCGTCCACGATGACGCAGCGAATACCGTTGACGCTGCTCGGCACACACCAGGGTGAGTAGGCAATATGACTACCTGGGCGCGCCAGTCCGGGGCGAAACTGACTCATCACGCCAGCCAGGCGCTCAGCCCAGTCGCTCGGGCGAAACGCGCGACCACTGTGGGTTACGCCCAAAATATAGACTTTTTTCGAAGTATGTGAAACCATCTGGTAGAGGTCCGTCAATGGGCGTGATTGGAATGCTGGAACGCAGCAGGATGTTAACGCAATCTTATGTCTTATAAAAGACCCGATTGAATGCCTGAGTTTGAGCCGACGTGGTAAATGCGAGCCACGGCACCAGGATAAATTTGTTCTTTTGGCATCGTCGACATTCCCGCCTGCGCGGGAATGTCGGTAAATCAACGACTTAGCGAAAGAATAAATTTGCCCTGACGGCACCAGCAAGCGTTGCGACAGGGCCTGTTGATCAGTCTAAAATCATCTCTCAACGGCCCAACCTGCGTTGGGCCGCATTGTTTTTTGCCGCCGGAGAAACTGCCCATGTCCACTGCCGCCCACTTCATTGAAGCCCAATCGCCCCATGTCATGAGCACCTATGGGCGATTGCCGATAGCGTTGTCGCATGGCCAGGGCAGCCGGGTGTGGGATGTCAACGGCAAATGTTATCTGGATGCGCTCGGTGGTATTGCCGTCAACACGCTTGGACACAACCACCCGCGTCTGGTGCCTGCGCTGCAGGATCAAATCGGCAAGATCATCCACAGTTGCAACTACTACCACGTGCCCAATCAGGAAGTGCTGGCCAAAAAACTGGTTGAACTATCGGGCATGAGCAACGTGTTTTTTTGCTCTACCGGGCTCGAAGCCAATGAGGCCGCGCTAAAGCTGGCGCGCAAGTTCGGCCATGACAAGGGCATTGACCGCCCCGAAATCGTGGTTTACGAACATGCCTTTCATGGCCGCAGCATTGCCACCCTGAGCGCCACTGGCAACCCGAAGATCCAGGCCGGTTTTGAGCCGCTGGTGGAGGGCTTTATCCGGGTACCGATCAACAACATCGAAAGCCTGAAAGCCGCCACCGCCAACAATCCCAATGTGGTAGCCGTTTTCTTTGAAGCAATTCAAGGCGAAGGCGGCATCAACCCGATGCAGCTTGACTACCTGCGTGAGCTGCGCGATCTGTGCAATGGGCGCGACTGGCTGATGATGATTGACGAGGTGCAGTGCGGCATGGGGCGCACCGGCAAATGGTTTGCCCATCAGTGGGCTGGCATTGTCCCGGACGTGATGCCACTGGCCAAAGGACTGGGGTCCGGGGTGCCGGTGGGTGCTGTGGTGGCCGGGCCCAAAGCCGCCCATATTTTCAAGGTGGGCAACCACGGCACTACATTTGGCGGGAACCCGCTGGCCATGCGCGCCGCAGTCGAGACCATCCGCATCATGGAAGAAGACGGCTTGCTGGCGCACGCCGCGCAGCTCGGCAGCCACCTGTCAGGCGCATTGACGCAAGCACTTGCTGCCGAGCTGGCTTCGGGTGCGGTCAAGGAGATTCGCGGTCAGGGGTTGATGATTGGCATTGACCTGGACAAACCTTGTGGCGCGCTGGTTCAACAATGCGCCGACCACGGCCTGCTGATCAGTGTCACCGCCGACACGGTGGTGCGACTGGTGCCCCCGCTGATCCTCACCGAGGCCGAGGCCGACGAGGTGGTCAGCATTTTGTGTCCCCTGATTTCCACCCTGTTGAAGGAGCCCTCATGAACCCTGCCGGCGTTGGTATCCCCAGCACCATTCCCAAAGGTGCGCCGCCCGTGCGGCACTATTTGCAATTTTCGGACCTGAGCGCTGACGAATACCGTTACCTGTTGCAGCGCGCGGCTTTCATCAAGTCCAAGTTCAAGACCTTCACCCGCCATCAGCCGCTGGTGGACCGTACGCTGGCGATGATTTTTGAGAAAGCCTCGACCCGCACCCGGGTCAGTTTCGAGGCTGGCATGTACCAGTTGGGCGGCAGCGTGGTCCACCTGACCACCGGCGACAGCCAGTTGGGCCGGGCCGAACCGATCGAAGACAGCGCCCGGGTTATCAGCCGCATGGCCGACCTGGTGATGATCCGCACCTTTGAGCAGACCAAGATCGAGCGCTTTGCCGAGTATTCGCGCGTTCCGGTCATCAATGGTCTGACCAATGAGTTTCACCCCTGCCAGATTCTGGCTGACATCTTCACCTACATTGAGCACCGTGGACCGATCCAGGGTAAAACTGTGGCCTGGGTGGGCGATGGCAACAACATGGCCAACTCTTGGCTGCAGGCCGCCTCGCTGCTCGACTTCAAGGTCAACGTGAGCACCCCCAGCGGTTACGAAGTGAATGAGAAAATAGCCTCTGGCCCTCATGGAATAAGCGCTGGTAGCTATGAAACCTATAGTGATCCGATGGCTGCCTGCCGGGCTGCCGACCTGGTCACCACCGATGTCTGGACCAGCATGGGGTTTGAAGCTGAAAACGAGGTGCGCAAACAGGCTTTTGCCGCCTGGCGAGTCACCACCGAGATGATGGCGCATGCCAAGCCAGACGCGTTGTTCATGCATTGCCTGCCTGCGCACCGCGGCGAAGAGGTCGATGCCGATGTCATCGACGGCCCGCAAAGCGTGGTCTGGGATGAGGCCGAAAACCGCATGCACGTGCAAAAAGCCTTGATGGAATACCTCTTGCTAGGGGCAATCAACTGATCATTGAACGAGGTGCGCTGATGAGTGATGACAAAGAACCCAAACTGTGGGTGACAGCGGTGAAACTGGCGGTGGGTGCCATTGTGCTGATCGCACTGATCGGCCTGGGACTGTATTACACCGCCGAGTTCAACACTTATTCGCCAGGGCAAGCAGAGCCCAGCAATTCCTGGGGCATTACCAAAGACTCGCCGATTCGCAGCAATCGTTGAGCCAGTCAGCCCATCAGGGTTTTTTGTGAAATGTCAGGGCCTGACCCGCTACGCCCGGCGGGCTGTTGCCTGCCGGTGGTTTCGCACAGTTGCCGCATTCGCTGCAAGAACCGCAAGCCGGTGCACTTGCCAGCCAGCGGTTCCAGCGGCCCAGGCGTTTTCTGGCCGCAGTTGGCAGCAAATACCAAACGCTGTAAAGCCCAGCCAGGCCAACCAGCAGGCCCACCATCCACGTCTGCGTCACGTCATGCTCCTGTCCACATCAAGGTTAAACGATAGGTTAAAAAACTGGCCAGATAGGCCAGGCCAAACAGGTAAAACAGCATCAACAGCGGGTAACGCCACGAATTGGTTTCACGCCGCACAGCGACCAGCGTCGAGATGCACTGCGGCGCAAATACAAACCAGACCAGCAGCGACAGCGCGGTGCCCAAAGACCAGCTATTGCCGATCAGGGGAACAAGCTGCGAGGCAAGGTCCGAGCCCGTCGCCGACAAAGCATAAACAGTACCCAGCGCACCCACGGCGACCTCGCGCGCCGCCATGCCGGGCACCAGCGCAATGGCAATTTGCCAGTTGAACCCGATCGGTGCCACAAGAAACTCCAGCCAATGCCCAAGGCGGCCAGCAAAACTGTACTCGATTGCCGCGCCGGTGGCTCCGTCCGGTGCACCCGGATAGGACGACAGAAACCACAGCAGCACCGTCAGTGCCAGGATGATGCCACCGACCCGTCTGATGAAAATTGACGCACGTTCGTACAGGCCGTGCGCCAGGCTGCGCAAACTCGGCCAGCGGTAGGATGGCAATTCCATCACCAGCGGGGTTGACCGGGCCTGGGTGCGCCACACCATCGAAACACCCGCCACCGCCATCGCCGACACAATGCCGCCCAGGTACAGCGCAAACATCACCAGCCCCTGCAGGTTGAACACCCCGAGCACCGGGCGCGCCGGAATGAAGGCCCCGATCAGCAGTGCATACACCGGCAAACGGGCCGAGCAAGTCATCAAAGGCGCAATCATGATGGTCACCAGCCGATCACGCCAGTGCGTGATGGTGCGTGTGGCCATGATGCCTGGCACCGCGCAGGCAAAGCTCGACAACAGTGGAATGAACGAGCGACCTGACAAGCCGACCGTGCCCATCACCCGATCCAGCAAGAACGCCGCGCGCGGCAGGTAGCCGGAGTCTTCCAGCACCAGAATGAAGAAAAACAGAATCAGGATTTGCGGCAAAAACACCATCACGCCGCCGGCCCCGGCCAGCACGCCGTCCACCAGCAGGCTGTTCAACGGCCCTTCCGGCAGGTGGGTCCGCAGCAGGCCTGACAACAGTTCCAGGCCAGCCTTGATGCCATCCATCGGCCAGGTGGCCCAACTGAACACCGCCTGAAACATCAAAAACAGCGTGACGGCCAGTAGCAGCATGCCCCACAGCGGATGCAAGGCAATGGCATCAATCGCGTCATCGGCGTGCAGGCTGTCGACCGGCTCCTGCACCGCAAGCCTGACAATGCGCCTGACCTCTTGCTGCGTCGCCATGACCTGATCCACCGACGAGCCATGCCAGGCGACTGTCGGCCCGGCTGGTTTGACTGGCTGCACCTGGTCCAGGTAGTCCAGCAGTTCATGTGCACCGTCGTGGCGGATACCGACGGTTTCCAGAACCGTCACATCGAGTTCGCGGGTCAACACCGCTCGGTCCACGCGGATGCCCTCGCGGTCGGCCGAATCACACATGTTGAGCGCCAGCACCAGTGGCAACTGGAGTGCGCGGGCTTCCAGCACCAGGCGCAGATTGAGCCGCAGGTTGGTGGCATCAACCACGCAGATCACCAGGTCAGGCAGCGGCTCCTGAGGCCGATGCCCGGTGACGATATCGCGGGTGATCTGCTCGTCGGCGCTCATCGCATTCAGGCTGTAGGCACCCGGCAGATCAAGCACCGTGATGAGCCGCCCCGAGGCGGTGCGCAATTGCCCCTCCTTGCGTTCGACCGTCACGCCGGCGTAGTTGGCGACCTTCTGGTGGCTGCCGGTCAGCAAGTTGAACAGCGCCGTCTTGCCGCAATTGGGATTGCCCAGCAAGGCAACGCGCAGGGGTGGCAGGCCAGCTTCAGGGTGACGCGTCATGTCACGTCCTGCGGGCCTGGGTTTGACCGGTTGGCCGCACCTGAACCAGCGCCGCTTCATGGCTGCGCAGCGCAAAGGTGGTATGACCGACGCGCACCGCAAGCGGGTCATGGCCGGGAAAGCCGTGCGCAATCACCCGAACCGATTCACCTGGCAAAAACCCGATTTCCAGCAAACGCAGTGCCACACTGCGCTCTTCATCGTCGTGTGCCGGATTCATGCCGAGCACCTCAGCCGGGACATGGCAAGCCAATTGATGCAGTCCGATTGGCGAAGAAGTCGCTTCAGCGTGTGATTTGATCGGCGACATAAACCACCTTAAATGAGAACAGTTCTTATTGTAACAAAGAAGATCCGATGCCAATCCGGTTCGCTGTTCAAGTTCTGAAAACGGCCGGTCTGTTGCGGGCCGATGACAAATTGTCCGCGTCGGCGCTTCCCGGATCTTCGGCTGTGACCACTGCTGCCGCTTTGGCAGACCCGCATTGGCAAGCATCCGGATGGGCCGCAAGCACCGTCTGCCGGGCGTCAGTGAGGCAAGCTTGGGGTGGTTTTGAAAAAGGCGCAGCCGACAGCGTGACACCAGGTGTGCCGCGGAATGGCAAACTTCAGCAAACCCTCAGGCATTTCAAGGCGCCGATGCCGACTTGCATGCAGCGTCATCTGCCAAGCATGGGTGGCACGGCTGGCGCTGGTAAAATTTTTGACCTCACTGCCAAACCACCTGCCATGCTGGTCGCGCGTCAATTTCAACCTCGTCAGCACCTCAACAAGTCCTCACCGTGACCCTGCATATCTCCCAATTCGAGGGCGGCAGCGCTCTCAGCGCCTTTCGTGTCCAACAGCTTTTGCCCGGCCTGCAAGCAGTGCATGACAAGATCAACGGCGTTGCCGCGCGCTATGTGCATCTGGTGGCCACGCTGACCGAGCCGTCGGCGGCGCTCAAAGAGCAGTTGGCCGCCTTGCTGGTCTATGGCGAGCCTTACCTGGGTGCGCACGACGGCGCGTTGATTGTGGTGTCGCCGCGCCTGGGTACCGTGTCGCCCTGGGCCTCCAAAGCCACCGATATTGCGCACAACTGCGGCCTGGCGCTACGCCGGATCGAGCGGGTGGTGGAATACCGTATTGCCTTGAAAAGCGGCCTGCTGTCGCGGCCCAGCCTGACTGCCGGACAACTCCGCCAGATCGCCGACCTGCTGCACGACCGCATGACCGAGAGTGTGATGTTTGAACGTGCCCAAGCCTTGAAGCTGTTTGACGAACTGCCCGCCGCCCCGATGGCACAGGTTGACGTGTTGCATGGCGGCAAAGCAGCACTGCTGGCCGCCAACACCGAATTTGGCTTGGCGCTGGCCGCTGACGAAATCGACTACCTGGTCACCGCCTTCACCCAGTTGCAGCGCAACCCGACCGATGTTGAGCTGATGATGTTTGCCCAGGCCAACAGCGAACACTGCCGCCACAAGATATTCAACGCCGCGTTCACCATCGACGCTGTGGCGCAACCCGACAGCCTGTTTGGCATGATCCGCCACACCCACCAGCAAAACCCGCAGCACATGCTGGTGGCGTATTCGGACAACGCCTCGGTGATGGCCGGTGCAGTGGTTCAGCGCTTTAGTGCCAAATCTGCCTCTGGCCCAAGTGGTGTAAGCGCTGCCAGCTATCAAAAACAAAGTGCTCTGGAGCACATCCTGATGAAGGTGGAAACCCACAACCACCCGACGGCGATCTCGCCCTTTCCCGGTGCTGCCACCGGAGCCGGTGGCGAAATCCGCGACGAAGGTGCCACTGGCCGTGGCTCCAGACCCAAAGCCGGCCTGGCCGGTTTCACCGTGTCGAAAATTAATTGGGGTCAGAGTCGAATTAATTCATCAGATTCAAAAGCCGAAAATAATTCGACTCTGACCCCAATTAGTTCAATTCATTACGGCAAGCCGACGCACATTGCCAGCCCGCTGCAGATCATGATCGATGGGCCGCTGGGCGGTGCGGCGTTCAACAATGAGTTTGGGCGACCGAATTTGCTGGGGTATTTTCGCGAGTACGAGCAGGCCTTGACCTACGCGGTGCAAGACCCGCAAGGCAAGCGCATCGAACAGCACGAGCAGCGCGGTTACCACAAACCGATCATGCTGGCGGGCGGGCTGGGCGTGATTGACGCGAGCCAGACGCACAAGGTGGCTTTCCCGGCTGGCAGCCTGCTGATCCAGTTGGGTGGGCCGGGCATGCGCATTGGCATGGGTGGTGGCGCGGCCAGTTCCATGACCACCGGGGCCAACGCGGCGCATCTGGACTTTGACTCGGTGCAGCGTGGCAACCCCGAAATCCAGCGCCGTGCGCAAGAGGTCATCAACCAATGCTGGCTGCAGGGCACGGACGATGCCCAAGGCGGGCGCGGCAATCCGATTCTGGCAATTCACGATGTCGGTGCGGGCGGTTTGAGCAACGCTTTTCCCGAGCTGACCAACGACGCTGGCCGTGGCGCGCGCTTTGATTTACGTTCGGTGCCGCTGGAAGAGTCTGGCATGGCCCCCAAGGAAATCTGGTCGAACGAGAGTCAGGAGCGGTATGTGCTGGCCATCGCGCCCGACTCGCTGCCCGGCTTCAAGGCCTTGTGCGAGCGCGAGCGCTGCCCGTTTGCGGTGGTCGGCGTGGCGACCGAGGCGCGCGATTTGATCGTCGGCGATGTCGATGTGACGCAGGCCGCCGGGGCGCAGGGTGATGGCGGCGGTTTGCCGGTCAGCATGCCGATGGACGTGCTGCTCGGCAAGCCGCCCAAAATGCAGCGCGATGTGACATCGATTCAGCGCCAGTTTGCGCCGGTCAACCTGACCGGCATCGCCCTGCAACAGGCGGCCATCGAGGTGCTCGCGCATCCCAGCGTGGCTTGCAAGCGGTTTCTGGTGACGATTGGCGACCGCAGCGTCGGTGGCCTGAGCCATCGCGACCAGATGGTTGGCCCGTGGCAGGTGCCAGTGGCCGACTGCGCCGTGACGCTGGCAGACTTTGCCGGCTTTGCCGGTGAGGCCATGGCCATCGGCGAGCGCACCCCGCTGGCCTCCGTCAATGCACCGGCTTCCGGGCGCATGGCGGTCAGCGAGGCCATCACCAATTTGCTGGCCGCACCGATCGAGCTTGACCGCGTCAAGCTGTCGGCCAACTGGATGGCCGCCTGTGGCGAACCCGGTGAAGATGCCGCGCTGTATGCAACCGTCAAGGCCGTAGCGCTGGAACTGTGCCCGGCGCTGGGGATTTCGATTCCGGTCGGCAAGGATTCGCTCTCCATGCGCACGCAGTGGACTGAATCGGCGGACACCGGCGCTGGCAAGGCTGGCAAGGCGGATGCGAATGGCGCTTCGGTGACCAAAAAGGTCACCAGTCCGGTGTCGCTGATCGTTACCGCCTTTGCCACCCTGGCCGACGTGCGCGGCACGCTGACACCGCAACTCAACGCGACCGGGGATACTTCGCTGATCCTGATCGACCTGGGCCGCGGCCAAAACCGCATGGGCGGCAGCATCCTGGCGCAAACCATCAACCAGATGGGCGACTCGGTGCCTGATCTGGACCAGCCGCAAGACCTGATCAATCTGGTCAAGGTGGTCAACATCTTGCGCCAGCGCGGGCAGATTCTGGCCTACCACGACCGCAGCGACGGCGGCCTGTTTGCCACCGTTTGTGAAATGGCGTTTGCCGGTCATGTCGGCGTGGCGCTGAATGTGGACCTGCTGGTGACCGAGGGCGACGGCATCACGGACGGTCGGATGGATGTCGGCGATGGCAAAAACTGGGCCTCGCAGGTCAGTGCACGGCGCGACGAGCTGACCCTGAAAGCCCTGTTCAACGAAGAACTCGGCGTCGTGCTGCAGGTGTGCACCGCTGAGCGCAATGCCGTGATGCAAACCCTGCGCGAACACAAGCTGAGTCAGCACAGCCATGTCATCGGCAAAACCCGCCCGGCTGATTCCAGGATTCAGGTCGGGGTCGGCGCAGTGCAGGTATGGCGCGATACCAAGGCCATCTTCAGCGCCACCCTGGCCGACCTGCACCAGGTGTGGGATGCGACAAGCTGGAAAATCTGCCAGCGGCGCGACAACCCGGCCTGTGCCGATGCCGAACACGCCAGCGCCGGTGATCCTGCGGACCCGGGCCTGCACATTGTGCTGGCCAATTCCAGCGGCTCTGCCGCTGCCGCGCAGGCTGGAACCCTGCCCGCTGCTGCAACCGTGGACGCCACCCAAAGCGGGCCTGGCGCGGCGCGGCAAACAAATGATGTTTCAGCATCAAATCAGCCTACAGCCCATACGGGACAAGCGCCAACAGCTACTCAATCAATAGTGATTGATGGCGCTCCTGGGTTGCTGCTGTCGCGCCCCAAGGTGGCCGTGTTGCGCGAGCAGGGGGTTAATTCGCATGTCGAGATGGCCTACGCGTTTACCGAAGCCGGGTTTGAAGCCTTCGACGTGCACATGACCGACCTGCAAACCGGTCGCGCCAGCCTGGCCGACTTCAAGGGTGTGGTGGCCTGTGGCGGCTTCAGTTATGGCGATACGCTCGGTGCTGGTATTGGCTGGGCGCGCTCGATCACCTTCAACCCGGTGCTGGCTGACCAGTTCATGGCCTTTTTTGGCCGCGCTGATACCTTCGGCCTGGGTGTCTGCAATGGCTGCCAGATGTTTGCCGAGCTGGCCGACATCATTCCCGGTGCGCAAGATTGGCCACGCTTCACCACCAACCAGAGCGAACGCTTTGAGGCGCGTTTCAGCATGGTCGAGGTGCTCGATTCCCCATCATTGTTTTTCACCGGCATGGCAGGCAGCCGCCTGCCGATTGCGGTGGCACACGGCGAGGGCTATGCCAACTTCAAGCACCGGGGCGATGCGGCTCAGGTGATTGCCGCGATGCGCTTTACCAACAATTTCGGCCAGGCCACCGAAGCCTACCCGTTCAACCCCAACGGCAGCCCCGGCGGCCTGACGGCGGTGACCACCGCAGATGGCCGCTTCACTGCCATGATGCCGCACCCCGAGCGGGTGTTTCGCAACATCCAGATGAGCTGGACCGATCAGCCCCCCGACGCCTTCAGTCCGTGGCTGCAGTTGTGGCACAACGCACGGGCCTGGGTTGGCTGATTCGGGCACGCTCTGTGCTGGCTATGCGTGACCATCGGGACGACTTTGGCATCGCGGGTGAGTGACCGCCCGGCCCAATGGTGGGCGGTGCTTTTTCTGATCAGTGCAGCCCTTGCCTGGGTGTTGACCGTCTTGCACTTGCCCGCTGCAGTGCTGCTGGGCTGCATGCTGGCCGCCATTGTTCTGTCCTCACACGGTATCCGGCTGGCAATGCCCAAGCCATGGTTTGCACTGGCTCAAGGGGTGCTGGGCTGCCTGATGGCCAGAAGCCTGCAGCCGGCGACCCTGGTCAGGCTGGCCGCTGACTGGCCGATTTTTCTGGGGGCTGCGGTGTCGGTGATCGGTGCCAGCGCCGGACTCGGCTGGATCCTGATGCGCCGCCAGGTCTTGCCTGGTACCACCGTGGTGTGGGGGCTGGCACCCGGTGCTGCCTCGGCCATGGTGCTGATGGCAGAAGCCCATGGTGCCGATGTCCGTCTGGTGGCATTCATGCAGTACGCGCGGGTGGTGGTGGTCACGCTGGTGGCCTCGCTGGTAACTTGGGTCTGGGGTGCCCGCGCTGGCGCTGCGGCCAGTCCGGTGGACTGGTTTGCGGTCCACCATGCCAGCGACTTGGGCGCGACGCTGCTGCTGGCTGTTGCGGGTTCGGTGGC
>ERZ795030.4918-NODE-4918-length-12753-cov-4.451567_pt1 | contig 12753 bp, 9 predicted proteins | sample MGYA00375122_ERZ795030 | MGnify/ENA primary metagenome ERZ795030 (study PRJEB30165, sample SAMN05720146) | activated sludge metagenome | isolation source: anaerobic digester from wastewater treatment plant | place: Japan | collected 2015-04-20 ...
TGATTGCACAATATCACTGACCATCGACGCTTTTTTAATAGGGTCGCCTTTTGTGTCATCGAACATCAGCTTGACTTTAAAGCGGATAAAGTCGGTTTCGTTCTCTTTTATGTAATCAACAAATGCGATTGCACTGTTTTTACGCGCAAATGAGTCGGGGTCTTCGCCATCGGGCAAAAGGCAGACTTTGACGTTTAGCCCCTCGGTAAGTATCATGTCGATACCACGTAACGAGGCTTTTATTCCTGCACTATCACCATCGTAAAGGACTGTCAGATTTTGCGTAAAACGTCTAATAAGGCGTATCTGTTCGGTAGTTAACGATGTTCCTGACGAGGCTACTACGTTTTCTACTCCACACTGGTGCATACTTAAAACATCGGTATATCCCTCGACAAGAAAACAGGAATCGTTTTGCGTTATAGCCTTACGTGACTGGTAAATGCCATACAGTACTTTACTTTTTTGATATAAAACTGTTTCAGGCGAGTTTAGATATTTGGCTATGTTGCTCTCCTTTTGCATAGTACGCCCACCAAAGCCAATGGTTTGCCCCGTTATTCCCTGAATGGGAAATATTACTCTGTCATAAAAACGGTCGTAAAGGGTGTCGTTTCTCTCTATCGACATACCGCTTTCAGTTAAAACATCGGCTTTAAATCCTTTTTTCAGTGCGGCTTGCGAAAAAGCTCTACGGTCTGATGGGCTGTATCCCAACTGAAAACGCTCTATAATAACGTCCGTAAATCCGCGTTCGCGAAAATAACTAAATCCTATGTTTTGCCCCTCTTGAGTTTTGTGCAACTGCTCTTTAAACCAATCATTTGCAAAGCTTATTAAAACTTGTTGAGCTTCTCGTTTGTTCTTTTGAATAAGCTGTTCGGGATCGGGTTCAGTCTCCTCTATCTCGATATGATATTTTTTTGCCAAAAACCTCAGTGCCTCTACATAAGTCATGTTTTCGTGTTCCATAACAAAACCCACAACATTTCCCGACTTCCCACAACCAAAACATTTAAAGATACTCTTCGCTGGCGATACAGTAAAAGATGGTGTGCGTTCATTGTGAAAAGGACAACTGCCAAGATAATTCGCCCCACGTTTTTTCAACGAAACAAACTCGCCAATAACCTCAACTATATCGGCACGCTCATAGATTCTATCAATGGTAAGTCTGTCTATCATTTTAACGTAAACTACTGATTTACATTATTATAAAAACTTATAACAACTTCTTTAATTGCAACGACACATCAAACAGTACCAACTGCGGATAAACATTTCGTTCTATGTGGTAAATGGCATCGTTTAACAACTTGTAAATTGCCCTTGCTTGTTGAAAATTTATGTCGAGCTTTACTGCACTTGTTGCACTGTTAGACAGGATTTTATTATCAGACGGTGCCACGGTTTCTATGATATTACGTCTGATATTGTGCGTAATATAGCTAAGAAACTCAATGTAAGAATTCATGCCTCTGTCCAATTGTGTGTTTATAAAATCCCAAATTTCTACAGTTTGCTCTTTTTTACTTAATTGTATAAATTTATTAAAGTTTTCAATATTTTGTTGAAGCTCATCGACTTTATCGAACAGTTCGATTGAACGCGCCAAATCGCCCTCGGCGAAAAATGCCAAGTCGGTGGCTTTTGCGCTGTCTATTTCATATTTGGCTGATAAATAGTTGGCTACCTCGGCTACATCAATCGGAGGGATATTTACGATTTGAGTACGGCTGAGAATCGTTTGCAACAGTTGCTCCGGCTGCGCTGCGATTAAAAAGAAGTATGTGTTTTGTGGTGGCTCTTCTAAAATCTTCAAAATTTTGTTGGCAGTTACGTCGTTCATTTTTTCAGCCATCCAGATTATCATTATTTTGTGATAACCCTCGAAGCTTTTCATGCTTAGCTTGCGATTAATCAGGTCGCTTTCGTCTTTATAAATAGTTCCCTTGCTGTTCTCGGTGGCGATTTCGCGTATCCAATCGTTGCTTGTGGCATAGGGCGTTGCTAACAAAAATTTGCGCCACTCGACTAAATAACTGTCAGAGACAGGGTCTTTGCCTTTTTTATTTACAACTGGGAAAATAAAATGAACGTCAGGGTGCACAAGTTTGTCAAACTTTTTGCACGAAGGGCACTCACCGCAAGCATCTTCTTCTGAACGCTCGCGACACATAATGTAACGCGACATCGCCAAAGCTATGGGCAAACATCCATGCCCCTCCTTCCCTGCGAGTAGCGTTGCATGCCCCAATCGTCCGTTTGTAAACGAATTTCGAAGCTTTTGTACAATATCTTGCTGACCAACTATATCCTTAAAAAACATCTGTTTTATTTTTACGCAAAGTTAATCTTTTCTGACTGTTTTTAAATATTGATTTAGCTCACTAATATTTTATAAAGCATTGTAAACATAATAATGTTTTCAATTTTGTCCTACGACTTGGGGAACTAAGACTGTTATGCTAAGTTATTATTCTTCTAACAGTTTTTCAATTTGCTTGATAAATTCAATGGAAAGTGGATATAATCTCAATACTGTTTCTTCATCATATTCGAAGAAAACGTTGTAATCGCCTTTATGTCTTTTTTCAAATAAGTCTGTGTAATGCTTAGCTAATTTTCTGTCGAATTTTCCTGATTTAACGAAAACTTGTCCAAATTTCTGTCGGACACCTGCATGACTTGAAGCCTCAATGTTATGCTTCGTTAGCAATGCTCCAACTGCATAAAAACAAGCATAATACATTCTATTGATAGCGGTATTCCAGAACTTGTTTTCTATATGGATTTTAACCTCACCAATAGTTTCTTTCGCCCGTTCTATTCGGTAGCTAATATAGTCTTCAGGTTTATAGTCTGTCATAACATCTTTCCTTCCCTCATTACATTTTTGTAGAATTGAGTAACGCTATATTTTGTATTCCAATCATTCTCTGTGTATAGCATGGGACTGATTATTTCTCCAGTTTCAAACTCCAAATCATATAACGGATAAGTAATTTCTCTTTCCAGGTCAATTGAAATTTCGTTCCTGTTTAAGAGTATTAATATATCCCAGTCTGACTCACTTTTTGCTCCTCCTCGTGACCTCGAACCGTATAGATAAATTTTTGCAGAAGGGTCTTTCTCTTTTACAATCTTCTTTATCTGAGCCAATATCTCCTTTTCTGTATTATTCATGCGTTTATATTTTTTTTGTTTAAGGTCATATGGGATATATGAGTTTACATTTGCGAAGATACTGTTTTTTGCGCAAAAAAGTTTTCTTTTTCATTGCTACAAATTTATAATTTCATACCTACCACTTTGTATTTTGCTCACTTCGACTCCGCTCAGTGACCGTGGTCTAACTCAGTGCACCGCATTGCATCTTGTACACTTCGGCTACGCTCAGTGCATCGCCTTGCTCCTTGTTCCTTTTACCTTTATTAACTCCCCGAATAACACTATTTTTGAGACTTTATAAAAGAATAATTTCAAAACAACCCAATATTCCCCAAAATTGTTTAATTTTATATCGAAAATAGATTCTCATACCGATTGGACAGCTACCATAGTCCAAACTTCACTATCGTTCGTTTGAACTATGTATCTGTAACATCGGTATTTACAATTGTTATTATAAACCAAAAAAACTTAACATAATGTACGCAATTGACAATTACAACTTTAAAGAAAAAACCGCTATTGTCAGAGTCGATTTTAATGTTCCCATTGATTCTGCCAGCGTAATAACTGACAGCACCAGAATAAAAGCAGCTTTGCCAACAATAAACAAAATTCTGGCAGACGGCGGAGCGGTGGTGCTTATGTCTCATCTTGGACGACCCAAAGGCAACCCCGAAGCAAAATATTCGCTAAAACCTGTTGCCGAATATTTGCAAACTTTGGTTAAAAACAAAGTTAAATTTATTGACGACTGTATCGGAGAAAAGGTGTTGACAGCTAAAACAAAACTCAACCCGGGCGAAATTTTAATTTTAGAAAACCTACGTTTTTACAAAGACGAAGAGGCTGGTAATCCAACATTTGCACGCGATTTAGCATCGGGAATGGACGTTTACGTTAACGATGCTTTCGGCACGGCACACCGCGCACACGCAAGCACAAGCGTTATTGCAAACTTTTTTAAATCAGACAAGATGTTCGGTTATCTGATGGAAAATGAGCTTAATGCAATGGATAAAGTGCTACATTCGGCTGAAAAACCATCGGTAGCGATTATCGGGGGAGCTAAAGTCAGCAGCAAAATTGAGATTATGGAAAACCTGCTTTCGAGAGTCGATGCTTTGATAATCGGAGGCGGAATGGCTTACACATTTCTTAAAGCTCAGGGCAAAAACGTTGGCAAATCATTGGTTGAGGACGACCATATAGATACAGCTAAATCCATTTTAGAAACCGCCAAAAGCAAAGGTGTACAGATACTTTTGCCTGTCGATAGCCTTAACGCTGATGAGTTTAAAAATGAGGCGGTTACAAAAATCACGTCAACTGACGATATCCCTGCAAATATGATGGGATTGGATATAGGACCTAAATCTATTGAACTGTTCAGCAATTTAATTCAAAAATCAAAAACTATTCTCTGGAACGGACCAATGGGCGTTTTTGAAATGGATAATTTTGCAAAAGGAACGATAGAGATAGCAAAAAGCATTGCCAAAGCAACCTCGACAGGCTCGTATAGCCTTGTAGGTGGCGGTGATAGCGTTGCAGCTGTAAATAAATTCAACCTGTCTGATAAAATAAGCTACGTATCAACAGGTGGCGGAGCCATGCTCGAGTATATGGAGGGCAAGACATTACCGGGCGTTGCTGCAATAAGAAAATAGATATTTGAAAACAGTATATTTTAGCGTGTTAAATCGTTCGGGATTGCGAGCAATTTAACACGCTACTTATATTGTGTTTTCCATATTAAAAGATAACTTTGCACGTTCAAAAAAGCAAAACGACTAAACTTAAACGAGATGTACAGAACACATACTTGCGGAGAACTTAGAATAGACAATATAAACAACAACGTTATCCTTGCCGGCTGGATACAGCGAATCAGGAATCTTGGCTCAATGACCTTTATTGATCTTCGTGATAGATACGGCATTACGCAAATTATAATTGACCAAAATTCGTCTGACGACGTAAAAAAACAGTTAGACGCTCTTGGGCGCGAATTTGTAGTACAGATACATGGAACGGTTTCTGAACGCTCCTCTAAAAACCCAAAAATAGCAACCGGCGATATCGAGGTGATTTGCAAGAAAATCGTGGTTTTAAACAGCTCGGCTACACCGCCATTTACCATTGAGGAGGATAGCGATGGCGGAGATGAGTTGCGAATGAAATACCGTTATCTCGATTTAAGACGTGCACCACTGCAACGCAACATTTTGTTACGTCATAAAATGGCACAGGTGGTTCGTAACTATCTAAGTGACATTGGTTTTATTGAGATAGAGACACCTGTTCTGATAAAATCAACTCCCGAAGGGGCGCGCGACTTTGTTGTCCCGTCGAGAATGAACCCTACACAGTTTTACGCACTGCCACAATCGCCACAGCAACTAAAACAGTTGTTGATGGTTGCAGGCTATGACCGTTATTTTCAGATAGTTAAGTGCTTCCGCGATGAAGACTTACGAGCCGACCGTCAACCCGAATTTACACAGATTGACTGCGAAATGGCTTTCGTAGAGCAACGAGATGTGTTGGAAACTTTCGAGGGCATGACACGACACTTGTTCCGCGAAATACTGAACGTTGATACAGAGGAATTTCCCCGTATGCCCTACAGCGAGGCAATTGAAAAATATGGAAGCGACAAGCCCGATATCCGTTTTGGAATGACACTGAACGATATAACAGAATTGGCGCAGGGCAAAGAGTTTGTTGTGTTCAATTCGGCAGAGTCGGTAATAGCAATATGCGTTGAAAACTGCGCCGACTACACAAGAAAGCAACTCGACGAGCTTACCGAATTTGTTAAACGTCAACAGATTGGAGCAAAGGGCTTGGTTTACGTGAAGTATAACTCAGACGGCACTTTAAAATCATCGGTTGACAAGTTTTACACCGAGTCGGATTTAAAATCGTGGGCTGAGGCTTGCAACGCAAAACCGGGCGACCTGCTCTTGATTTTATCGGGAGAACGCAGTAAAACGCCGATACAGATGGGTGCTCTACGTCTCGAAATGGGCAACCGTTTGGGATTGATGGACAAACACAACTTTAAACCGCTTTGGGTTGTTGATTTTCCACTGTTAGAGTGGGACGATGAAACAAACAGGTATCACGCTATGCATCACCCATTTACATCGCCAAAGGCTGAAGATATTCCACTTTTGGAGCAAGAGCCGAGCAAAGTTCGCGCAAATGCATACGACTTGGTTATAAACGGTGTCGAGATTGGTGGCGGTTCTGTTCGTATTTTTGACAGCAACTTACAGGCAAAAATGTTCTCCGTATTGGGTTTCACGCCAAAACAAGCTGATAATCAATTTGGTTTCTTAATGAATGCCTTTAAATATGGTGCACCTCCACACGCGGGAATTGCCTTTGGGTTCGACCGTTTAGTAAGTCTCTTTGCAGGATTAGACTCAATACGCGATGTTATTGCTTTCCCAAAAAACAACTCTGGTCGGGATGTTATGATGGATGCACCTTCAGAAATAAGCGAGGAGCAACTTAAAGAGTTGTATATCTCAATTAACAAAAAACAGTAGCTACATTTAAACAGATGTTTCTGTCGGACAAACACATTTAACCCTAAATAACCGATTATGGAAGAGAGCATGCTACAACTGCACCCCGGCTTGATTATAGGATTTGCAATTGCAATTATTGCAATGCTTGCAATAGACCTTGGCGTTGCCAACAAAACAAGCCACGTTATCTCAACTAAAGAGGCAGCAATATGGACAATTGTCTGGATATCAATGGCAATGCTCTTCTCAGGTGTTGTATATTTGGTATATAACAACGATGGACACCAAATAGCTGTCGAGAAGTTTACACAGTTTCAGGCGGCGTACTGGATTGAAAAAGCCCTCTCGGTCGATAATCTGTTTGTTTTTATTTTGATTTTCTCTTTTTTCAAAGTTCCCAAAAAGTTACACCATAAGGTTCTGTTTTGGGGGATTATTGGAGCTGTGGTTTTCAGAGCAATCTTTATTTTTGCGGGTATCTGGTTAATCAACCTCTCATATCTGCCCGAATTTTCTATCGGTAGCTGGAAATTTTGTTTAGACCCGATGAATCACGACCTGTCTGCTAATTGGGAAAACAAAGAGTTTTTCAGGATAAATGTTTTAATGACACTTTTCGGAATTTTCCTTATAATTGCAGGGATAAAAGCCCTAATCGAAGCAATTAAAGGCAAACACACCGACAGCAATTTTGATAATTCTCCGGGAGCTAAATTGGTAAAAAAACTTTACAAAGTGAGTGACGATTACGATGGTGAAAAGTTTTTTACTGTTAAAAACGGTGTCAAATATGCCACGCCACTATTGGTGGTTGTAGTAATTATCGAGTTTTCCGATATACTGTTTGCTGTTGACTCAATACCAGCTATTTTCGCAATATCGAAAGACCCGTTTATACTTTACACATCAAATATTTTTGCGATTCTTGGTCTCCGTTCGCTATACTTTCTGTTAGAAAATCTACAGGACAGATTTAGCAAACTACCCTACGGACTATCAATTATCTTAGCTTTTATTGGTATAAAAATGATAATATCTCCGTGGTACGAAATGGAATCAACGGTCTCTTTGACAATAGTCGGAAGTATATTAGTATTATCAATTGTATTGTCGTTTCTTTCTCCAAAAAAGAAATTAAACACTTCGGAGACATCGGAATAAGACTATAAGTAAGTGCTGTTTCTAAAACAATTTACTACATTTGCCACGTGCTACTGAAGTAAAAATTGTAATCGCTAATACCAATGACAGATTTTTGGCAAAAGTTATCGAACGAGTTTACTCTGCCACTGCAAGATCCTATTTTAGTATTTTCGCTTATACTTTTTATAATATTGCTCTCGCCAATTATCCTGCGCCGATTTAATATTCCTGGTATTATTGGTCTGATAATCTCTGGAGTAATAATAGGTCCCTATGGCTTTAATATATTGGAAAACAATTCGGCAATAGACCTTTTTTCTACAATTGGGCTACTCTACATAATGTTTATTGCTGGTTTAGAGTTAGATATCGCAGAATTTAAGTCAAATCGCAATAAAAGTATTCTTTTCGGGTTCTTTACTTTTGTAATACCGTTAGGAGTAGGATTTCCTGTTTGCCACCATCTGTTAGGTTACGATTTTAACGCAAGTATGTTAACTGCAAGTATGTTTGCTACTCATACATTAGTAGCGTACCCGATTGTTAGCAAGTTGGGAATATCAAAAAACCAAGCTGTTGCTGTCACCGTGGGCGGCACAATACTTACAGACACAGCCGTTTTAATATCCCTTGCGATTATTGTTGGTGGTGCACAAGGAACGATAGACGGCAAGTTTTGGCTCAGACTTGGCGTTTCGCTCATTATTTTTGCAGTGGTAATGTTTTTCATAATTCCAAGATTAGCAAAATGGTTTTTCAGAAAATTAGAGAGTGAAAAACATTCGCACTATATTTTTGTATTGTCTGTTGTTTTTTTCGCTGCATTCCTTGCCGAAGTTGCTGGTTTAGAGCCAATTATCGGAGCATTTGCCGCAGGATTATCGTTAAATAAACTTATCCCAAGCTCATCGCCACTGATGAATAGAATTGAATACGTTGGCAACTCTCTTTTCATTCCCTTTTTCCTGATAAGCGTAGGAATGATAGTTGATGTAAGCGTTATTCTGAACGGACCAATGGCACTAATAATCGCAGGGACTCTCTCAGTAGTTGCAATATTCGGCAAATGGTTGGCTGCGCTAATAACACAACTAACATTCAAATATTCAAAAGCACAACGACAACTAATTTTTGGGCTCAGTAGCTCGCACGCTGCAGCAACACTTGCTGTTATTTTGGTTGGATACGAGGCTGGAATAATAGACGATAATATTCTTAACGGAACAATTATTCTGATACTTATAACCTGCGTAGTTGCAACTTTTGTCACCGAAAAAGCTGCTAAAAAAATTATTTTAGAAACAGAAAGCAGTAGCATTGATATTGAAAAATCTATTGGTATTCACAAAGAGCATATTTTACTACCTATCGAAAATTTCGATAGTATAAATACTCTACTTGAATTTGCAATTTTAATAAAAAACAAAAAATCGGAAAATCCAATATCAATTCTATCGGTTGTAAGTAATGACACAGAGGCGGGAATAAAAATTCTAAAAACACGTGAAAAACTTGAAGAGTTCGTTAAACAGGCTGCTGCTTCAGAAACAAAGGTTGACATAATTACAACTATCGACCATAATCCAATCAGCGGAATGAGTCGAATATCAAGAGAAATAATGGCAGATATTATTGTTCTGAATTGGCCCGACAGAACCAATTTCTTTGAAAGATTGTTGGGCGAAAAAATTGACTCAATAATAAGCAACACCGATAAAACGCTGTTTATCTGTCATTTCGAAAAGGCATTAGTTTCACACAAGAGAATAGTAGTTGCTGCTCCCCCATTTTCCGAACACGAAAACGGATTTAATGTATGGATAACCAAAACCCTCTTACTAGCCAAAGAGCTTAGCATACCAGTCAAACTAATATGTAACAAATCAACAGAAAAGGCTATTGATAAATTAATAAAAAAGGCAAAACTATCAGTTAAAACAAACATAAGTTTGTTTTCCGACTGGGAAGATTTTCTTGTTATTTCACGTAAAATAGACAAAGACGATTTGCTTATATTGGTATCAGCACGCAAGGGAGCACCCTCATACATAGGCGTTTTAGACAGGATGCCTTCAAGACTAGAAAAATATTTTGCAAATAACAACAGAGTTATAATTTATCCGCAACACATAAACATATATAGGACATTAGAGCACTATAAGGGGATCTCGTCAGAGCCGTTACACAAAGGAATTGAGGTAGCTCAAAAAATAGGCAAGGGTATTGGTTCAGTTTTAAAAAGAAATTAAAATTTTAAAAACTTTTTATATTAACTTGTAATTCAACAAGTTCTTGGCACCTATTTTGTTGATCATGTATCTTCGTATCGTGGTAGTATTGTGGTAATCTCAATAGTGCTAAAATAAAGTAAAATCATTAAAAAATACCTTGAGGCAATCCCCAATAGCTCACACAACATTATTAACAGAACTTAAAAGTAAAGAAGATCTAAAATACCGCTCGCAACATGCAAAAACTAATTAAAACATTATGTGTTCGGTTTATTAGCCAAAAACCAGAGTTTTTAAAAGATGAAATCAGACTCTCACTGAAAGAGTTAGGCGAATTTTCAGGCGTTGACAGAACATATATTTTTTCTTACGACTTTACTAAAGATACTCAAACCAACACTTTCGAATGGTGTGCCAAAAGCATTTCAAGCATAAAAGAGAACTTAATAGACATACAAAATGCTTTAACACCCGAATTAACAGCACTTCACAAACAAGGAGAAATATGCTACATAAGCGATGTGTCGTCATTAGACGACAATTCGACATTGAAAAAACTGTTAGTAAAAGAATCTGTTAAATCATTAATTACAATACCTTTATGTTTTGAAAACACCTGCTTTGGTTATGTAGGATTTGATTCCGTCAAAAAACAGCGACTATGGGATGAAGAAGAAATCTCTGCATTAAAACTATTTGCCGACCTATTGGTCAATGTACAAATCAAAGAAAAATATGGTAAGTGTATCATAGAAGCAAAATCTGAAGCCGAACAGAGCGAAAAGAAAATAAGAAACCTAATTGAGCACTCTCCTATTGGTATTCTTAACGTATTACCTGACGGTGTTATTACAGAGTTGAATGAAGCTACAGTAAAAATCTTAGGATCTCCATCAAAAGAACATACAAAAAAAATAAATATACTGACAGCCAAACCCCTTATTGACTCAGGATTCACTAATAATTTCATACAATGCGTCAAGCATAAAAAATTAGTAAAAGACGAAACAAAATATCGCAGTGTTTGGAACAAAGATAGCTACTTGCGATATTACTTAAATCCAATACTTATCGATGATATTGTTCAGAGCGTTTACGTGAGTATTGAAGATATTACTGAAATATACGAAGCCAGACTTAGATTAGTAGAACTCAAAGAAAAAGCAGAAGAGAGCGATAGATTAAAATCAACTTTTCTTGCAAATATGAGTCACGAAATCTGAACACCTATGAATGGTATAGTTGGTTTTGCCGAACTACTTAAAGAACCACATATTTCTGATGAAAAAAAGAGACATTTTGTCGAAATTATTAACACAAACGCCTATCATCTGCTCGACTTAATTAACGATATTATTGATATTTCAAAAATTGAAGCTGGGCAAGTCGATTGCAATCTAAGCAAAGTTAATCTCAATTCGCTGCTTGAAGAGATATACTATATGTGGTCGCCGAGTGCTAAAAAGAAAAACATCAAATTATCAAGTATCTTTGCTCTTAACAACTCTCAAAGCGGAATAACTACCGATGCATTAAAACTCAAACAAATCATTATCAACCTAATTTCCAACGCAATAAAATTCTCAAACGATGGAGAAGTTGAATATGGTTACTACTTGAAAAACAACGAGTTGATATTTTTCGTAAAAGACACTGGCACAGGAATACCTGCCGAAAATGTTGACAAAATATTTGAACGCTTTTATCAATTAGACAATCTACCTCATGACAGTCGCACAGGATCTGGATTAGGTTTATCTATCTGTAGCGCATACGTACAACTACTTGGTGGTAAAATATGGTTAGACACAGAGTTGGGAAAAGGATCAACATTCTATTTCACAATACCGTACAAACCAACATCAACAACTACACAACCAATTGACACTAGCTTAAAAAATTATGACAATATTAATTGGTCAAACAAAACCATCCTTCTTGCCGAAGACGATATTTCAAACAACATATACGTTACTGAAATATTGCGCAAAACGAAAGTAGACTTAATTGTAGCAAAAACAGGCGAAGAAGCTATTGAAGAGGTAAAATCGGGTAAACATATAGACCTGATACTGATGGATATAAAGATGCCCATAGTTGACGGATTAACAGCTACAAAAGAGATATTAAAAATAGATCCAAATATTCCTATAATAGCCCAAACCGCTTATGCTTTTGTTGATGATATTGAAAGAGCTAAGGAAGCAGGTTGCGTTGATTTTATTTCCAAACCAATGAAATCGGCAGAATTGATATCCAAAATAACTAAGCATTTACGTTGAATGTAAGAAACAAGGCACAAGAAGAAAGGTAAAAGTGTCATATCCCAAATTAAATTTCTGATTTCGGACTTCTAATTTCTAATTTACTTTCAATTACGCTTGTGTCACCGTACGTGCGTAAAACACAAGGCATTTAATTTCTTATTAGCATATTACACTTTTACCTTTATCCTTTTAACTCAATTGTTAATTACTAATTGCACATTGCTAATTGCTTAAAAGTAGCCCTGACAGGAATCAAACCTGTATCTAAAGTTTAGGAAACTTCTATTCTATCCATTGAACTACGGAACCAAAAGAAGTAAACTCATCATCATCCGTCTTTGGATCATATGAAGTATCATACAAATTCTCGAGGTCTTTAGTACATTATGGTGTAAACCA
>ERZ795030.4924-NODE-4924-length-12747-cov-4.204381_pt1 | contig 12747 bp, 6 predicted proteins | sample MGYA00375122_ERZ795030 | MGnify/ENA primary metagenome ERZ795030 (study PRJEB30165, sample SAMN05720146) | activated sludge metagenome | isolation source: anaerobic digester from wastewater treatment plant | place: Japan | collected 2015-04-20 ...
CTAAATTTCAAATATTTCAAAGAACTTTTTTAGATTTTAATGGGACAGTAATGAATTATGTATAAATCAAAATACTTTTTAACAGCAGTTTTGCTGTTTGTAACATATATTCTTGCAGCACAAACGCAGCAGCCCGAATATACTATTACAGGAATAGTTTATGATGAATTTAACGAGCCAATGCCTAGTGCCACTGTATATGTGAAAAATACGACCCAAGGCACGCTGAGTGATATGGAGGGTAAATTTAGCATTAAAGTTAGACGCGGTAGCACTCTGTCAATCTCTTTTGTAGGATATGAGACTTATGAATTATTTATTGACAAGGCATACACCGATCTTGTTGTGTCATTGAAGTCCGGTTCTCAATTGGAAGAGCTTGTAGTAACGGGCTTGGGGTCACAACGTAAGATAAGTACAGTTGGCGCTGTATCAACGATAGAAACAAAAGACCTGCAGGTACCAGCGACTTCTATGTCGAATATATTAGGGGGGCGTGTCGCTGGTATTATTAACATGCAGACCAGCGGTGAACCCGGAAAAAATATCTCTGAATTCTGGGTACGTGGTATTGGTACTTTCGGCGCAAATCAATCGGCATTAGTCTTAATTGATGGGCTTGAAGGAGATCTAAACTCTATTGACCCGGCTGACGTAGAATCATTTTCAGTATTGAAAGATGCTTCAGCTACAGCTGTGTATGGTGTACGTGGTGCTAATGGAGTGGTATTGGTAACAACAAAACGTGGAAAAGAAGGACATTTGCGAATTACTGCCAGAGCAAATGCTACTATATCAAGACTTACAAAGATGCCAGATTATGTAGGAGCTTACGATTATGCCCGATTAGTTAACGAAGCTCAATCGGTCCGAGGTACAGCCCCTATGTACTCACAGCGTGATTTAGATGTCATCCAATATGGTCTTGATCCTGATCTTTTTCCAGATGTGAATTGGCAGAAAGAAATTATGCGAGATTTTGGATTCCAGCAGAATTATTATGTCAGCGGTCAAGGAGGCGGTGAGATTGCACGTTATTTTGTCAGTTTAAATATGTCGAATGAGAATGCTGCTTATAAGATGGATGAGGACAGCCCTTATCGTTCGGGTGTGGGTTATAATACGTATAGCTATCGTGCCAATTTGGACATAAAGCTGACTTCTACTACAAACATGTATTTTGGGACGGATGGTTACCTGACGCTCCGAAAACAGCCGGGTGTTGCCAATACGGATTATATCTGGAATGCGCAGTCACAGCTGACTCCCGTTCTTATCCCATTAGAGTATTCTACTGGACATATTCCAGCCTATGGACCGAATGACGCTTACTCTCCCTATGTTATGTTGAATCATACTGGTATATCCAGTAACCAATCTTATACCGGCAAGGTAACTTTAGCTCTTGTTCAAGATCTTGATATTTTGCTTAAAGGTTTAAAATTACGTATGCAGGCGGCTTATGACAATAAATCATATTTTGATGAACGCCGTTCTGTTTTACCTGAAATGTATTGGGCATCGGGTCGTAATGTGAACGGAGAGTTGTTGCTGGCTAAGCGTGTAAATGCAGAGACAGCTTCTTATACTTACAGTCAGCGGCAATATCGTAAATACCATTTTGAAACTACACTGACTTATGAAAAAAGAATTAAAGATATACACCGTTTTTCAGGATTAGTATATTACTATATGAGTGATTCAAAAGACACAAAGGATATTGCAGATAGCGGCTATGGCATTAATATTAGTATGGCGGCTATCCCTAAACGCTATCAAGGGTTATCAAGTCGTTTGACCTATGGATATAACGACACATACATGGTTGATATTAATTTTGGATATGCAGGGAGTGAAAACTTCCAGCCTGGACGTCAGTTCGGATTCTTTCCGTCGGCGGCTTTAGGCTGGATTCCTACACAGTATCAATGGGTAAATGAAACAATACCTTGGTTAAGTTTCTTGAAATTCAGAGGTTCATATGGAATGGTTGGTAGCGACCGTATCACAGACCGAAGGTTTCCGTATCTGACGATTGTTAACGAAAATGCATCTACCGCATGGGCAAGCGGAATCTCAGGCGGTATTACCGAAAGTTCCGTAGGCGCCGACAATTTGATGTGGGAAAAATCGCTAAAAGCGGATGTCGGTGTTGATGCACACTTGTTTCGTGATAAATTGACCTTTAATATTGATTTTTTTGAGGACAAACGCTTGGGAATTTTCCAGCAGCGCCAATCAATTCCCGGTTATGTGGGTCTGCTCGCTATGCCTTATGGGAATGTTGGAAAAATGAGAAGTTACGGTTCGGATGGCAATGTTGCTTTCAGCCACGATTTTAACAGAGATCTGGGTTTTACGATACGTGCTAACTTCACTTATTCACGCAACGAAATTGAAAATTGGGAGCAGGCTCCGCAGAAATATCCATATCAATCGTATAATGGATATGCCAACGGCGTACACCGCGGGTACATTGCACTTGGTTTATTCAAAGACGAGCAGGATGTGGCTTCCAACCCGGAGCAGACTTTCGGGGGAAAAGTACTGCCGGGCGATATTAAATATAAAGACATCAATGGAGATGGCGTGATCAATACGGATGACCGGGTTGCTTTATCCGACCCGACCTATCCCCGTTTGATGTATGGATTTGGAGGCGAAGTCAGGTATAAAAGCTTAACGCTCGGCGTTTTGTTCAAAGGACGCGGGCATACTCCTTATTATCATGTAGGGCAAAGTGTAAACGGTGTAAATAATGGCATGGGGTATGTTCCTTTCCATGGGGGAGATGTGGGGAATGTGCTCACGGTTGCAGCTGATCCTGCTAATAGGTGGATACCAATGGATTATGTGCTTGCCAATGGAATTGACCCCGCATTAGCAGAAAATCCGAATGCTCGTTTCCCACGTTTGGATTATGGTTATAATGTAAATAACTCACAACTGTCTACATGGTGGCAAGGAGATGCCTGGTATTTGCGTCTTCAGGAAATCACTTTAAATTACCATATCAACAATGACTTTATCAAAAAAATAGGACTAACTTCTATGGACGTACAGTTCGTGGGATCCAATCTTTGGGTTTGGGACAATGTAAAACTTTTCGATCCGGAGCAAGCACATCATAATGGTCGCTCGTATCCGATTCCGGCACGTTATTCATTACAATTATATCTTAATTTTTAAAATGAAAAAAACAATGAACAATCTAAAAAATATAAGCGGATATGTTGTCGGCATTTTGTTTTTTCTATCGGCAATAACGTTTAATTCTTGCGATTTTCTTAAGGTAGATGACTACTTTAATGAAACATTAAAATATGATTCGATATTTACAAGTAAACGGAATATCGAACGTTATCTTTGGTCAACAGCAGCACAATTCCCAGACGAAGGCGGAATATTCGGGAATAATTACACTCCCGGTCCTATGGCTACCGATGAGGGTTTTACTTTGTATAGTGAAACCGAATTCAGAGGTATGGCGTATGCTTTGGGCAATGTATCTCCAACAAACTTGTACAACATGAATACATGGAACAACATGTATATAATTATCCGTAAGGCCAATACTATTATGACACGAATGAATGAGGCAACTGACATGACTGCATTGGATCGTCGTAATATTTTGGGTTATGCGCTTTTTATACGGGCATATGCTTATTATCATTTAGCAATAAAATATGGCCCGGTAATAATTGTTGGTGATAAACCTTTAGAAAACAATGAAGAAATAGATTATTACGACCGTCCCAGAGCCACTTGGGATGAAACAGTTGATTACATTTGTGCAGAATTGGAAAAGGCCGCCCCGATGATGAACCGCCCAGAAGAAATGCTTGTCAGTAATTTTGGTCGGCCGTCAAGCGGTGCTGCATATGCACTTGTTGCACGTTTGCGTTTAATGCAAGCCAGCCCTTTGTATAATCCGCATCCTAACAATCCGGCAGCAATAACTACTTTCGGAAATTGGAAACGATCAACAGATGGAGTACATTATATTTCTCAGAAGTACGATGAGAAAAAATGGGCAGTAGCAGCCATGGCGGCAAAACGTGTAATTGATATGGGATATTACTCTCTGCATACAGTAGAACGAGTAGATGGTGATTCGCCTAATCTTCCAAGTAATATATCAAATGCAGAATTTCCAAATGGAGCAGGAAATATAGACCCTTTCCGATCATATGCCGACATGTTTAATGGCGAGACAGTGGCTCCCCGTAATAGGGAATTTATTTGGGCTCAATGGTCTAATCAGACTTTAAATTATAGTCGGAGAGCTTTTCCTGTACATTTAGGTGGCTGGAATGGATTATGTGTAACTCAGAAAATAATTGATGCTTACCGTATGGTTGATGGTCGAGATATTCAAAACTCAAGTTCTCAGTATCCATACATAACAAGAGGTACGATTGGAAAAGAGAAAGTTTTTTCCGGATATGAACTGCCTGCTGCTGTAAGCAGAATGTATGATAATCGGGAGATGCGTTTTTATGCTAGTATTGGTTTTAGTAATCGGAAATGGAAATGTAGTTCCATAAGTGAACCAGCTGATAAAAAGAACTTTATAGCAGATTATTCGTATGGAGGTAGTGCTGGAAAAGATAAAGCTGGGTATGGAAACACTACTGATTATGCAATAACAGGATATGTACTAACTAAGTTTATTCATCCAGAAGATGCATGGTCTGGCACTGGCGCTCGAAGGCAACAAAAATCTTTCCCGATTATTCGTTATGCTGAAATCTTACTTTCGTATGCTGAAGCTTTGAATAACCTGACAGAAACGCATACGATAATTGATACAATCGCAAATAAAACCTATACATTGCAGCGTGAAAAAAATGAACTTGTGTCGGCTTTTAATCAAGTACGCTATCGTGCCGGTATGCCTGGATTGACTGATGCGGAATTTGATTCTCCAGAAACAGTGCAAGGACTGCTTGAGCGTGAACGTATGATTGAATTTTTATTTGAAAACAGGCGGTATTTTGATGTTCGCCGCTGGGGTAAATATGAAGAAAGCGAAAAAGAGTTGATACGTGGTTTGGATACAGATGCGAAAGGCAATAGTTTTTATACGATTATCCCAATAAATCATGCAAAAGCACGCAACCGATTAATTGATCGGAAACTTGTATTGTTTCCACTTGCATTAGATGAAGTGCGCAAGGCTCCTTCATTAGATCAAAATCCGGGATGGCAAGATTAATTTTCAATTCAAAAAAATAAGTATAATGAAAAAAATAATGAAAGAAATAACTTTTTTGATTTGTGGTATATTTCTCTGCATATTTACTTTTACTTCATGTGAAGATAATCAATATGACAAAGAGATGTATAAACCTATACTTTATCTTCTTAGTACAGGTAACCATAATGTTTACAATGTAGTTTATCCATTTGGTGTTGAAAACGCAGTAGGATATTTTTCTATTGGTTGCAGTGGATCTAAACCGAATCCGGAAACAATAACAATAGAATTAGAATCGGATACAGTATTGATGAACGAATACAACAGGATAAATTTTGTTGTTGATTCAGCTTCATATGCTAAATTACTACCTAGTGGTAGGTATGAGTTTGAATCGTACACAGTAACTTTTCCTGCAAATAATAAGGAGCAATACATAAAGGTTCCGGTTAAAGTTAATCAGGAAGGGTTATCTCCTGATTCGATCTATTTTATTCCGCTTAATATCAAAAGTGTTTCAAATTACGAAATAAGTCAGGATAGGAGAAATATGTTGTTACGCGTGTTGGTAGAAAATGATTATGCAGAACAGATTACTCAGACAACTTATTACCAGCGGGCGCAGTATTGGGAAGATGGAAAAGAAGAAGATATGTATCCTGCAAACGGGCCAAAAATTGTTCAGCCTTTATCAAAAGATGAAATACGCATGTATGCGGGGAAAAACACTCAGGATAACAAAGCATCACTCGATAGTATAAATGCTTATGCTATGGTGTTGAAGATAAACGAAGATCATTCGGTAGATTTCAGATCTTATGCCAATTTGGACGTTGAAAAGTTAGATAGGGAAAATTTCAACAGGTACTACACTCGCTTGAACAGTGAATATAAGCAGATACAGTATTTTGATCTTTATTATCGATTCAGAGTTAAAAAAGGCAATGCATATGGAAGCTGGATTGTTGTCGAAGAAACTTTGGAACGATTGAATTAAAAAAACACTTCTGTAACTAGCAATTTATGATTGATGGATTCAGTACTTCGAATGTAAACTGCTAGTTACAGAAAAATTATATTTTAAATACCATAAGTTTATTTTATCTTAAAAAATTAATTAGTTATGAAAGCAAAATTATTCCTTTTTTCATGCTTTATGGCATGTTGTGGTACATTTCACAGTGTACGGGCGCAAATAATTTATCCTTATTTTCCTTCAAATCAGACAGCTAATGATTTGTCTGCCAAAGGAGGGACGAGTGTTAATCCGACGGCTTTTCTCCCTCCTGCAACAGGCGATTATACGCTTGAGCTTATTGCTTCAGGTGCTATAACAGTATCCGGTAATGATATTAAATATAGCTATCAGCCGGAAGCAAATGGTGCTAAAGTTCGCTTTGTAAAAAAAGACGGTGTCATACATGTGTATGAAAACACAAAATACAAAGGTGTCATTAAAGAAGAATCTCAAGCTAGTTTTCCTGATATTTTTGCAGTAGAAGATGATGTCGATGCAAAGACTGGAATTTACGACAGCCGAAATCTTTTTCAAAATCCGGGATTTGAAGAAGGAGGAGCACAAGGAAGTGATTTCAAAGACGGTATATATTGGGACGCTTTAAATGCATCAAAAGAATCAAGCTGGGGCGCTTGGCCTAATTCTTCAATAAGAGAAGGCGGGCGGAATCTGCTGGACGGGGATGGACGTGCGTTGTATTTTCATGAAAACGGACGTTACCTTACTCAAAATTTAGGTATTGGAAAATTGAAATCAAATACATATTATCAACTGAAATTTAAACACAAAGTACATTCTAATACAGGTAATATTACTTATAGCATCCTTTTAGGAACAGAAAAAGCAGATCTGAGCATTGACTCCATTCCTGCTTTTACTACACCTTCTTCGGCAATTATAAGTGATATTGAATTTTATTTTAAAACAAAAGATAATGTGCTTTCTAATGTAGATATATGGTTTGCATTTCAAAGAGCGGTTTTACCTAACACAGCAAACTGCTGGTTTGATCGTATGACTTTGGTTGAGGCAAATAATATTGCTGCAAGTGGAATCAGTGGCGTAAGTTCAGGAATATATTTATCAGGTTCGGCTTTTGCTCCGGAAATCACTTTGGGAACAGGGGATATGATTGATTGTACACAATTTGTTGTCAATCCTAATTTTGATAAAAATAATCAGGGTTGGACTTCAACGACCGGAGCACAAAATAACAAATTATCAACAGGTAAAGCTGGTGTTTTCACTCCTCCTTATTGGGAGAACTGGAATGGAAGTGATTTTTCAGGAAAGATGTATCAGACTTTACAGGGATTGCCGGTGGGGAAATATAAAATACAGATAGCTGCATTCAGCACAAAAATACCTGAGGATGAGTATGTGTATGTATATGCAGGAAAAAGTGAAGATCCTGCCGAAGCAGATACAGTGCGTCTTTTTACGACAGATCCCTTTGTTTACACACTTGAAGCAGATGTTTTTGATGGAACGCTGGAGATCGGGTTATGCATTGAAGGAGGTACTAACTGGGTAGGAATTGATAATGTAAGACTATATTATGTAGGAGTTGATAAAACTCTGGTTCTTGATGCACTTGAACTTCAAATAGCAGAAGCTGCTGAATTGACCGGTAAAAAAATGCATGCCGATATTGCGGCTGAGTTAGCTGCAGCAAAACAAGATGCAGAAACAAAGAAAGAAAATGCGGGCTCAACTTCACTTGAAGTTTTAGAAGCTGCTTCGGCACGTTTATTAGCGGCTCTTACTGTTGCTAAAGAAGCGGTCAAGGCTGTTGCAGATTTGGAAGAACTGCTTGATAAAGCAACCGAATTTGTCAGCAAAAAAATGCAGGCATCTGTACTTGCTGATTTAACAGCAGCAAAAGCAACAGCTGAAGCTCTGACTGGGACGACAGTTGGAACTACAGAAGCATTGAAAGCATCTATTGAAACTTTGACAGCGGAGTTAGAAAAAGCGGAATCATCCATAAATGCCTATGACGCTTTTAAAAATTTGCTCGATGAAGCAGAACGCATTACAAATTTAGGTTTACAAAACGGAGACAAGTCGGCATTAGATGCTGCGATAACTATAGCAAAAGCTGTTTATGAACCGGCTGCAAGTAACGAAGAAGAAATTAAAACAGCACAAACTGCATTAGACGAGGTGCTGTTTGCATACAGCCTCCCGAATGCTTCTCCTAATTTTGTTGTAGACGTAACCCGCTGGATTAAAAACTCGAATTTTGAAGATTCAGATATTTCCATGTGGATAATAAACAGTACTCCGGCAGCTAAAAAAGGTCTTGCCAGCAAAGGCACTGGAAATGTAGTAAAAGATGGTCATTTGCAGTTTTATGGAGAATCGGGGAACACGGTTAGTGGGAATGTCACGTATCGGATTGATGATATAACCATGCCGGAAGGTTATTACAATCTGAGCATGGGAATATACACCAACAATATGGCGGAAGTAAACTTAGCCGAAATTTTAATTTCAGCCCAAGGTTATAGGCATGAATTGATGGTAGAATTTGAAGAAGCTGTTCCAGGTCAAGACTGGGCAGAAAAGTTCTACACATTACACAACATCACAGTAACTGATGATGATTACGGTATGATGGATTTTAATTTGGAATTTCTTTCGCCATTGACTCTCACCCGGTCATTTACATTTGGTGTTGATAATATTTCACTTAAATATTCAGGTGACAGCCCAGTGAGTGGTTTGCAACCGATCGTTTCTGATGATGACGAGTTGATTAATACCGAATATTACAATTTACAAGGCAGCAAAATAGAAAAACCTGTGAATTCGGGATTCTATATCATAAGAAGAACCTATAAAAGCGAATTAACAAAAAGCAATAAAGTGTTTTATAAAAAACAATAAAGTGTTTTATAAAAAACAATAAGCCTTAATAAATTACATGCCGACACATCATAATGCCGGCATGTAATTACTTATTCGATTACAGAAAAAGTGTAAAGTCAAAATCATGATAGAATTTTTTTAGTCCAACAAAAAAGTATTTATATCATTTGAGAACGAAAATATTACACAATAAAAATAATTTTTCATATCAATTAATCATTTAACAATAAAAAATCATGAAAACAAAATTATTATTTTTTCTATGTCTAATGACATGTTATGGTGTATTGCAGAATATACAAGCACAAATAATTATTCCTTATTTCCCGCTTCAAGCCGATGATTTTGGAGGAAGTCCAGTAAATGATCCGTTAAGTTTTATTCCTACGAAAGACAATTTCACGCTTGAAGTTGATGGAACTGAAGGCAGTTCAATCGGAATTCCCGGCCTGGGTATTAACTATGAGCCGACATCAACAACTACAGTTCGTTTTGTACAAAAAGATGGTTTGGTTCACGTGTTTGAAAGTGGTGAGTACAAAGAAACAATTACTCCAAATTTAAGTTACGCCCCCATTGGAAATAATCTTGTAGAAAATTTTGGATTCGAAACAAATACAGCTCAAGGTAATCATCGTAAAGATGGCGTTTATTGGCATGTCTATAACAAAAGCGGGGTTGAAGATTGGGATTCTAACGACCCACTCGGTTCTATAAGAACAACATCACCTTTTAGTGGCACTTATTGTTTATTGCTTCGTGGTGGCGCATTACGTTTGACCCAAAATATTTCCAACTTAAAAGCTAATACTACTTATTTAATTACTTATAAACATAAAGGAAATGATGCCAATGCCAACCAAGGCGGTGTTAAATATACAATTAAATTAGGTTCTGGTGATTTTGGCACTGGTACATTTACTAGTATTGCAGGTCACACAACAAGAACAGACGGAGTTAAAACATGGGAAGGCTTTGAGGGAGTAATTTCTACAGGCGAAACAGCGCCTGCCTGGCTTTGCTTGGAGCGTTCCGAAACAACAAACAAATATGACTGGCTTGATGAATTTAATCTTACAGAAGTTAATTTTACAGCCGGGATCACTGGCAATGCCGCTAATGTAAAGTATTTAGAAGGTTCTGCCATTGCTCCGGAATTTGAACTTCAAAACGGAGATATGATAGATATGACAGATGATTTTGTTGTTAATCCGAATTTTAATTCTAATTATAACGGTTGGAGTCCGGATAATGTTACGATATATCGTTCTGGAAATGGTCTTGCTGACAAATCTATAGTAGGAGATGGCAATGGTCAGATATATTATAATATAGATATAACTACTGAAGGTAGAGCCTATCAAATTATTTCCGGTCTGCCGAATGGAAAATACAAATTAACAATGGGAGTCTACGCTCAATTAGGTTCAGTAGGTACGCAGGCTGGTTGTGCTGAAATTTATGCAAATACTGCCGTTACACCCATTGATGAAGAATTAAAATTTTACGCTGTTGAAAATACTTTAGTTTTGGATGGTACAATTGAAATAGGTGTAAGGTATTTACAAGAAGGTCTCTCACAAATAAAGTTCGATAATGTAAAACTTTATTATTTAGGTTTTGATAATACGGCTATTTACAATGCACTTCAAGAGCTAATTGCAGAAGTGGAAGAATTTGATGCGACTGAAATTAATACTGCACTTGCTAATGGCTTAAGTTCTGCACTTGCTGCAGCGAAATTAGTTGAATCTACAACCGGTAACCAGGAGCTGGAAACAGCAACTGCTAATTTATCAGTTGCCTTTACTGCGGCTAAATCTAATAAAACAACGCTTGATACTTTGAATTCAGCACTTGCTGATGCTAAGAATATTGATCAAGATTCCCCAATGGCGGAATCTGTGTTAAATGCATTGATTAGCGCAATTGCTGATGCTGAGAATAAAATAACCAATAAAGAATCTACAGATGAATTAACCGTTGCTTTAGCTGCGTTAAATATAGCTGTTCCAGCAGCAAACTCATCTATCGCTTTATTTGCTGAGCTGAATACCGAAATAGCTGCCAGTAATGCGGTCGTTAAACCGTTTCAGACTAATAATGGATTAGATGTTCTTAATGCTGCTAAAGTTGCAGCGCTAGCAGTATATAATGGTGGTGGCGAAACTGCTACAACTGACGAAGAAGCAAAAGAACAGATTAAAGCACTCAGAATAGCAGTCTCGGCCTATTTGGTCGCAGGCGGAACAGATGTGACAACCAGCATTGCTAATCCAAGTTTTGAAGAAACTATTGGCTCTACTTGGACTTTAAGTCAAGTTTCTTCAGGTTGGACGGATTTCAATAGAAAAAACGTTAATGCTTCCGATGGTACTTATCTTTATAATCTGTTTGCAGAGAAGGTAACCAGTATTGATGTTTATCAAAACATCTCTTTAAATAAAGGACATTATGTACTTAGTGCAGATTTCAGAATAGGAGTAATTACGGATCAGCATCTATATGCTACAGTAGGAAGTGATTCTCCAGTTCAATCTGCTACACTTAGCAAGCTGTACGGAGATGCTCTGTGGCAACCCTTAAATATTAGCTTTGAGGTATTGGTAGATGGTACGACTGTTAAAATTGGAGTTTCTTCAACCGGTGAGGGTACTAAACAGGACGGCTCAATGCGTGTGGACAATTTTAAATTAGTTCATTTTGCAGAAGGGGGAATCACCACTGTCACTGACTTCCCGTTTGCAAGCGATGAGTTAATCAGCATAGAATATTATACTTTACAGGGATTAAAAGTAGCAGAGCCACTAGAAAACGGCATCTACATTGTGAAAAAAATATACGAATCGAAACGTATAGAGTCTGAAAAAATAATTTTCAATAGGTATTGATTTTTTCAGTTCGGTTAAAGTTCCATGCTATCAAAATTGTTAGAAGGAACTTTAACTACTTCCTACATCTACAGCATTTGGCCGTGCTGTAGATGACAAATAAACTAAAAAAAACGAATCAAGATATGAATGAAATGTTTAGTATATCCGGAAAAGTTGCTGTAATAACGGGCGCCGGCGGAGTTTTAGGGGGCAGTATTGCCAAAAGTTTTATAGAAGCAGGCGCTAAAGTAGTCGCCATAGATATCCGTCAGGAAAACTTAGATACTCGGATAAAAGAATTGAAAGACATGGGCGGTGAAGCCATAGGTATTGTCGGTAATGTTTTGAATATAGAAAGCCTTGAAAATGTAGCAAAAGAAATTCTGAGTAAATGGGGAAAAATAGACATGCTGTTGAATATTGCGGGAGGAAATACACCTGGAGGAACTTTAAAACCCGATCAACCATTTTTGATATGCAGATTTCCGAATGGGAAAAGGTTACAGGATTGAATCTTAATGGAACGGTTTATCCGAGCATGGTATTTGGAAAAATTATGGCAGAGCAAAAAAGTGGAAGTATTATCAATATATCTTCGATGGCTGCTTATTCGGCTATTACCCGTGTACCGGGCTATTCGGCAGCTAAAACAGCAGTCAGTAATTTTACGCAGTGGCTTGCTGCCGAAATGGCTATAAAATACGGTGACAAAGTTCGTGTAAATGCATTAGCTCCAGGATTTTTTATCGGCGACCAAAATCGTGCGGTACTAATAAATC
>ERZ795030.4925-NODE-4925-length-12740-cov-3.885298_pt1 | contig 12740 bp, 12 predicted proteins | sample MGYA00375122_ERZ795030 | MGnify/ENA primary metagenome ERZ795030 (study PRJEB30165, sample SAMN05720146) | activated sludge metagenome | isolation source: anaerobic digester from wastewater treatment plant | place: Japan | collected 2015-04-20 ...
CTGAAGTAAATTTTCATTTATGTTAGGAGATGAATATAGTGAAATACGCCATAGTAAATGGAGTAAAAACTAATATAAGAGATGTTGAAAAAGGAACAATTGGTTTTGACTGTTGGTATAGAGATTATCAAGTCAAAGCCTGTAAAGGTCATTATATGCAGTATTGGAAGTATGTAGATGAAAAGCCTGCATTACCTGAAGGTTACGAAAATGAAACCGAATGGCATGAATGCTGGAAAAAATTAGTGAATGATGAATGTTGTGAAGTGATTTGTGGAGGTAACAATGAACATCGTGCAGATATTCTTACAGATAAAGAAGCAATAGAAATACAATATAGTTCAATTGCATTTGAAGCTGCATATGAAAGAACAGTATTCTATCATAATCTAAAGGCGCGCAGGACAATATGGATAGTAAATGCCTATAAATCTTGCAGGGATAGAAGAATTGAAGTAAAAAAGAATAACAATAATGAGATTGTTGTTAATTGGAAATATGCAAAGAAATGGGCTGTTGATATTTCGCATTGCAGCACAAGCGATGTATACTTGGATTTGAGCCCAACGTCAGACAAGCTACTGAAAATATGGAAGCATGATGGGGTTCTATATGGAAAATGGATAAAGAAACATGATTTTTTCAACAAACACTTAAAGGAATACTCGGACGAAATCGATGACTTTAATAAGGTGTTTGCAAGACTTAATTCAAGAGATTATCATTGAAAATCACTCCAACGGTGGTGGAGTTGGTTATGCAGAACACCACTGCTTGTCGTTCTCAGATCACAAGATTAAGGAGAATGACTATGAAAAACGAACTTATCACCACTATCGAGCAGGCAATGCTGAAAAAGCTTGATAATGCACAACTTCAAGCCTTGCATGAGGTTCTTGTGCAGGCTTTCAAGGGCGTGTCGTTCACGGCTGTGGCTGATGCCGACAAAGCACCCGACAATACGGAGATTTTAGAGGAATTCCTCTCTGCAAAGCGGATAGAGGGGTGTTCGGAGAAGTCACTGAGCTACTACCGCAAGACGATCACGGCGGCTCTTGACGGTATCGGCAAGGGTATCAAGCATATCACAACGGACAATCTGAGGGCTTATCTGACCGACTATCAGTCTGAAAAGAAGTCCAGCAAGGTCACTATGGATAATATCCGCCGTATCCTGTCGAGCTTCTTCTCTTGGCTGGAGGACGAGGACTATATCATCAAAAGCCCCGTTCGGCGCATTCATAAGGTCAAGACAAGCAAGACAATCAAGGAAACCTACTCCGACGAAAACTTGGAGCTAATGCGTGATAACTGCGTAGAATCGCGGGATTTAGCGATGATTGATATGCTCGCTTCTACGGGTATGCGTGTCGGTGAAATGGTCTTGCTGAACCGCAGCGACATTGATTTCAATGAACGTGAGTGTGTGGTGGTCGGCAAGGGCGATAAGGAGCGTATGGTGTACTTCGATGCCCGTACAAAGCTCCATTTGCAGAGCTATCTTGCTTCACGGACAGACAGCGATCCTGCCTTGTTCGTATCGCTCCGATCTCCCCATAAGCGGTTGACGATAGGTGCGATAGAGCTGCGATTGCGTGAAATGGGGCGAAAGCTCGGCATCAGCAAGGTACACCCCCATAAATTCAGGCGTACTCTTGCAACTATGGCTATCGACAAGGGTATGCCAATCGAGCAGCTTCAAAGGTTGCTCGGTCATCAAAGAATAGATACTACACTACAATATGCGATGGTGAAGCAAAGTAATGTGAAACTGGCGCATAGGAAATATATTGGATAGGACGGTGATACTGTGGAATTTCAGAAAACAAATCTCGGAGAGTTATCTGTTAATGGTAAGGGTAGCTATGGAATAGCCGCTTCTGCTGTTCCATATAGTGATGAACTGTTTACTTATTTAAGAATTACGGATATAAATGATGATGGAACATTAAACAAATCTGGTCTTATGTCTGTTAGTGATGAAAAAGCAGAGCAGTATCTGTTAAAGCCAAATGATATTGTATTTGCGCGAACTGGTGGCAGCACAGGAAGAAGCTATTTCTATGACGGCACAGACGGCGAATTTGTCTATGCAGGATTCCTAATCAAATTCAGCATTGATAGCACAAAGGTTAATCCTCGCTTTATAAAGTATTATTGCTTATCGCAAGAATACAGAGGTTGGGTTCATTCGTTTAATACGGGCAGCACAAGAGGTAATATTAACGCCCAGACTTATGCTAATATGCCGATATTGCTTCCCTCACGAGAACAACAAGACCTTTTGGTAGATACTCTTTCGGTAATAGATGAGAAAATCAAGTTGAATACTGCGATAAATGAAAATTTACTTCAGCAAGCAGTTGCGATTTTTGATAATGCAATAGAACAATCAGAACATATTTCTCATGCTGAGTTGGGATCATTGGCTGACGTCAAAGGTGGAAAAAGGCTTCCTAAGGGCGTAAACTTGATTACAACACCTAATTTGCATCCTTATATTCGTGTTCGAGATCTCAATGATGTTGTATTTGCCAGTCTTTCGGCAAATTACGAATATGTTGACGATGAAACACAGAAGACAATTTCACGTTATATCACATCAACCGGTGATGTATTAATATCTATTGTTGGAACAATTGGATTAACAGCGATTGTAGATAAATCATTGGATAAGGCAAACTTGACTGAAAACTGTGTTAAGATTACAAACTTACGCGGTGTTTCGCCTGAATACTTAATCTTGTTTCTTCGTTCTCAAAATGGAGTTAAAGAGATCCAAAAAGGTACCGTCGGAGCTGTTCAAGCAAAACTCCCAATTAAAAATATTCAATCGATCAACATTCCGTTATTGCCGCAATCTGAAATGCAGTCATTAAGCGATACGTTAACAACACTCTTTAGTCAGATATCCATGAATACTGCCGAATCCAAATGTTTAGCCGGTATTCGAGACTCCCTTTTACCCCAACTGATGAATGGTGAAATTGACGTTTCAGAAGTCAAGATTTAAGCAGCAATCAGCTGTAAATTTTCATTTATCGCAGTATTTAAGGATATTCTATCGTCAATGCTCCTAAGAATCGAGCCTATAATCCGTTGTGTTTCTAAGTCAGGTAAATTGATTTCAAGGTTTTGAAGCACATCGGTTTGAACACGTTGCCTACCTGATGAACCCACCATAGATTTTATTGCAGGCTCGCGCACAATAGGGCTACATACAAGATAATAGACAAAGTCTTCGTCTGAAATGCCGTTTATTGCTCTAAAAACTATATATTCCGTAGAGCCGAAACCGACTTCATTATCCTCTAACACATTAACTTTGGCGGTTTTCCCATTTTCAAGGCAAGGAGTTATTCTTGCCATAATCGTATCGCCATTCCTGAATTTTGTACCGCCCTTATATTCTAAAAGCTCATAAGACGGAACATCTCTTGTGAAAGGTTGGAGAACAGACATATCAATTTTCTTTGCTATTACGCCTTTTTTAATGCTTTCACGAGGATTGAATAGGACAACATCACCGAGCCTTACTGTTTCAAATGTCATACCCAATCGCCCCCAACTTCTCCCTGATCTCGTTTTCAAGCTCATGGGACTTTGCGAACATCTCCGACAGCTCCGAAGTCAGACGCTTCATCTTCTCGTCAAACGGCTCGCCGTCATCTTCCTGCTCCTCAATGCCGACATATCGTCCCGGCGTAAGGATATAATCCTGTTTTGCAATATCCTGCAATGTTGCAACAGCGCAGAAGCCCTTTACATCTTCAAGCGTACCATCTTGGAACGCAGCGAATGTATCTGCAAGTTTCTGGATATCCTCTTCGGAGAAATCTCTGTGCTTGCGGTCAACCATATGTCCCATTTTGCGGGCATCGATAAAGAGCGTCTTGCCTTTTTGCTTCTTCCCCTTTGTGATAAACCACAGCGTTACAGGGATAGTGACGGAGTAGAAAAGCTGTGTCGGCATCGCAACGATACCCTCAACCAAGTCGGCTTCAATGATATTCTTACGAATATCGCCCTCACCGCTTGACTGCGTAGACAGCGCACCATTCGCAAGCACCAAACCGATCTTGCCGTTCGGTGCAAGGTGGTGTATCATGTGCTGAATCCACGCATAGTTCGCATTTCCGGCAGGTGGCAGACCATATCTCCAACGAATATCATCTTTCAGCTTATCCTGCCCCCAGTTGGAGAGGTTGAACGGCGGATTTGCCATGATAAAGTCAGCTTTCAGCGTTTTATGCAGATCGTTGAAGAACGTATCGGCATGATACTGTCCGAAATCCGCATCAATTCCACGAATCGCCATATTCATCTTAGCCATTTTCCAAGTGTCGGTATTGGACTCCTGCCCGTAAACAGAGATATTGCCCCTGTTTCCGCTGTGAGCCTGAATAAATTTTGCACTCTGTACGAACATACCGCCCGAACCGCAACAAGGATCGTAAACACGGCAGTTTTCAAACGGACGCAGTATCTCGACCAGTGTGCGAACAACACTTGAAGGCGTGTAGAACTCACCGCCCTTGACACCTTCATAGGCAGCAAACTGAGCGATACAGTATTCATAAGTGCGACCGAGCAAGTCCTTGCTGTCCTCTGTGTCGGTCATATCCATATTGGTAAACAGATCGACCACATCACCGAGAACACGCTTGTCAAGATCAGGGCTTGCATAATTCTTCGGGAGAACATTTTTCAAAGTCTTGTTCTCGTCCTCGATAGCTCTCATGGCATTATCGATGACAGTACCGATCTCTGCTGTATGAGCCGCTGCTGCAATAGTACTCCAACGTGCCTCCAACCGGTACGAAGAACACGTTTTCCATTGTATATGCATCGCGGTCATCTTCAAAGCCATCACCGTCTGCAACAAGTTCCTGATACCGCTTATCAAAAGCAGCAGAGATGTATCGGAGAAAGATCAGTCCGATGATTACTTTTCTATATTCAGCCGCAGGAATGTGTCCCCACAGAACACACGCTGCATCCCACAGTTGTTTTTCAAAGCCAATGTTGGCGTTTGTCTTATCAGCCATGCAAATAACCTCCATTGTGAAGTAAGCTTGGCGGCTTACTGTTTATCGTTTATGAATAGTTCAGGGACATTGCTGTATACAGCCTTTGCCTCTTCCTGAACGCTTCTTCTTGAACAAGCTAAAACAGACATATTTAGCTTTATACCATCTTCAGTATGCTCAACGTATTGACTTTCATGCTTGTGTATATATGTGGCAACTTCAGATGAGAAACCGTTTTTCTGTAAAAGTATGCAAGTCTTGTCTGTTGTGCCGTATTCGACATACTCATACCAGTCATTAGTAAGGTATTCCTTGTTAGTATACTTTTTCAGTTCGGTAGATACGCGCATGAAATAGTTTGATAACCTGAACAAAAGAATATCATTTATATCGTTCAAAGTTTCCTCAACCACTTTGTTATAGTGCTCTGCACAATCGACAAATGGGACGGATTCATGATTGATATAGATTTTTTTCCCACGCTTATAATTAATGGCTTCTTCAATCATATATTTTGTACCTTTTCCGAAGAGCCATTGAATTAAAAAATTAGCGTAGAACCTTAATTTACTATGAACACCATCTTTGATATACCCAAGCGTTCCTGACTCGTATATTTCCCAATCGAAAACTTCACACAGCTTTTCTAAAAAATCAAGTGTTGCTTGATAATTAATGTTTCCGTAATAGTCTACACGAGGATATTTTAGACCGCCTTCAATCGCATTAACAAGTGCACTGACTTGGTCCAGTGACAAGTTGATATCGTCGTCTGGCTCAGTCTTTCGTCCTGTAAATTGCTTTTTTATTAAGACAATGTCTTCTGCTGTAATAACATACTCGAATTCTCGACTGATTCTTCCTTTACGACCAAGCATGATATCACGAAGCAATATATTTGCTGTTTTTCGCATAAGAGCGAAGCCTTCATCTGTTTGACCATTGAGCTTTTCAAGCTTAGTCTTTCCAGCTTTTAAGCATTCGCGGATGTATTCTTTTTCTTTATCGCTGATCGTATCTACCGAAAGCATCTGAAGCTCTATATCTTTTCGGAGCAGAGTTACATAATTCTGAGGCTCAGTGTTCTCATTCGGAAGACAGACCAGAAATGCATTTCCGTACAGACTGTATTGCAGCCTTCCGACACGTCCGATAAGATTTCTGAATTCTACCGCCGACATAGGATACGAGCCGTTTTTGTAATCTGTAATGAACAGATTGTCTGCAGGAAGATTAACGCCTTCCAATAAAGTACTGGTGCAGAAGATCGTATGTACACCACCGTCTCGCTTTCGGAACAGCTCTTCTATTCGTAGGCGAATGCTGGTAGGAAGATAGCCAACATGATATGCTACGCCTCTTTCTATAGTATCGGCAAGATAGTAGCGGTCGTGTATTTCCTCTCGAATTTCATCAGCAAGGGCGATCAAATCTGGATCATTTATCACTGGGAGAGCATCCGCGTATTCTCTTGCAAATTCAACGACCTTCCATTTGGCATTGCAGTATACAAGGTTCTTTTTTTCTGCTCCCAACTCTATCAGGAAAGATTGCAATGTCATGCTCGGATCAAATGATGCGAGTGTGTGCAGTTCCTGCGTCAACGGATTATAATAGCCCAAGTTGTGTGAGCGGATATCAATCAGGAATTTTTCCTGACTGACAGGGGTGTACGTCGATGTATAATGAGTGCGCTTGCCAGCTATCACGGTGGGAACAAGCTCAAGGTAAACGCCGGGATTAGGAATATGCGGGGATGCAAATATAATGTGCGGGTGCGGTTCTTCCCGATACAGCATCTCTACTATCTGGTAGTAGAAAGCACTGCGTCCCTCTTTATCGGAAATTTTCTGTGCTTCGTCAATGAAAAGATAATGTATCGGTATATCAGGGTAGCCAATCAGTTGATACATTAACCGTTCTGGTGTCATTACACAGATATATTTGTGAGCGTTCTTATCCTGAAGAATAGCAGCACCCGCAGAGGTGACGATTCTATAGTCATGCTCACGGAGCAGACTGCCAAGATTATCTGACAGCTCCTTCGATACCTCGTTTATCAGAGCCTTTGTCGGAATGATAACAGCAAAGTTGCATTTACTCTATTTTTTGATTTGCTCTCTTATAAATGTGCGCATTACGAATGATTTTCCCATTGATGTCGGTCCGGAGTAACTGAAAAAGCTATCGCCAACCATGTGGTCAAATACCTCTTTTTGAGAGCTTAGAAAGTATTTGTCCTGCTCTGAGGGAATACGCAGATACTCTTTTATCGTTTCCTCCGATAGCCGTTCAAGGAAACCAGCTTCCTGAAAATCAGGTGTGCTGTGCTGCAAACCGAGATAATTGTTTGTGTTTGCAAGCACGGAACCCATTACATATTCTATTTCCTTGCCGCCGGGGATAAGCTGATTTAAAAGGGTGACAATCTCCTGCGCCAAAGATCGATGCATTTCACATAGGGGTACCTGTACAGATTTTGAAAGCAGATCAGCAAAAGTTAATGCATCTTCTGTGTACATCTCTTTCGGCGCAATAGTTTCAATATGAAATATCTGCAGGAAGTAGTTATGCAATAGCGCATCGTATATTTCACGCAGATACTCATTCTGTTCTAATCCGTGAAATATGGAATAGCCGAGCTTGTTGTTCTGTTCAGTCATTATCATGCACCTCCCAACAGCTCGTCCATGATCTGTTTTTTGTCATTCTCCGCATCATTGAAAGGTAGAAAATAGAAGTAATACGAATGCATTGTCAGGTTTAGCTCTGTAGCCTTCTTTTCGATGTATGGTACAGCCTCACGTATATCAGCCTTCATTTTTTCAACAGCAAGTGTGCGGAAATCATCATTGTCATCTTCGGATACATTTATAGTGTATCCTATAAAAATACCGAATGCCATATCTGGTGCTGCGGTTCGCTGCTTGCTTGGAATGATAATCTGTTTTAAATGTTCAGTAGTTTCTGGATCATAAGTGTTGTTAAAAAGTGTGCTTTCAACCATCTGACGTTCATTTTTTCGACCATTTTTAATTACCGCAAGAACTTCAAATGCGGAATCTATAGCATCGATGATACTGCCACTGATACTGGATGCTCCAAACACAAGTTGGTAGCAGATTTCGCCGTTCACTTTTTTCTTCAGTAAGTGGACACTATCACTTTTGCTTTTGAACCTATGTGCTTCTGCTGTAATCTCTACCTTACTTAGAAGCTTTGGCGCATGAAGACCGCCCTCCATAAAAGTGAACAGCAACATTTCGCCCAATTCGTTACCAGTACCTTTTTCATCTGGCTGTCCATTTTCTTTCATTAAACGCAGTGCTTTTATACCAATGCTCCGAGCTTTCTTTCGTTCTTCAAGGTTCTTGATCTGTGTGCGAGAGTATACATACATTCCTACGCTGTCAAGGAGATACTCATTAAGATATTCATATTTGAAAGCAGAGTCGGAAATATCCAAATAGTACAATCCGATACCACTTTTATTCTTTAGCGCAAATGCCTCATCGTGATTAACTTTGCGAAATACCGCCTCAAAGCCATCACAGTCCAACGTGATGTCAAGATCCTCAGTATCTAAGATTTTACATTCTTCAATTGTTATAAGGCTCCCGTCAAAGCCCTTTACATATTCTTCGGTAACTTCAGCGATGTCATTCTTTCCAGTTTTATTCTCGATTTCCGTAGCCGTGAAGTAAAAGACATCTGCAAAGAAATCAGCAGGCTCAAATACAGTCTTATATGCAAGCTCTGCTTTAGTTAAAGAGCCAATCTTTGTACTGCCATTTGCAGTAGACAGTGCCAAATCCTGTAATGCAAGAATCGCCTGCGGAATCATCTCCGCTTTCAGCAACGGAAGTAGAAACGCCTGCATTCCTTGGGATATCTTTGACAGATCTGTATTTCGCACAGGCTGAATTACATCTTTGGGAGAAAGATTGTAATCGCACGACATCAGGCGGCTGATTTGTCCGTCATCGGTTCCAATAATTGTGTACTCATCAACAGTTTTTACAACTGCTGCACAAAGGGTTTTGTTATAGACTTGTGGCTTAGCGCATATTCGCAGTACTCTTATAAAAGCCGCAAAACATAGTGTCATTAACTTACCCTCCGTTTTTCTTTATTTTTCCTCTTTTACAAAATCAATAAGATCGCCTATATTACATTCCATAACTTCACATATACTGCCAAGTATATCTAAGCTGACTGCTTCGCCTCTTCCCATTTTTGCTATTGTGGAAGAGGTTATTTTTGTTTTCTCCATTAGGTCTTTTTTCATCATATTCTTATCAATAAGCAATTTCCAGAGCTTATTATAACTGTATACCATGCTCCCTCCTCCTTCCTTTCAAAAATCCATGAGCATTGGCAGGCAGCTCAATTAATGTTCATATTCTATTATAACACAAACCTCCACATTTTTCAAGATGAAATTTGCAATTTCAACAAAAAACTTTGAGAAATCGAAGTTGATATAATTTCTTTCTATGCGCGCAAGTGAAATACAAGTCTCGTACAAGTCAAATACATTTTGTTTATTTGCTTTTTCAGGTAGAATGGAAGCAAGAACAGAACAGTCAAGTACTGTTTGCTATGAATACAGGAGGTCAACATCATGACAATTACCGAGAGAAAAACAATGGAGAATCAGGCTTATATGCTGATAAGCCGCATCAATACTCACTATGAACCGGAAGTTAGCAGCTCTGTTATGACCTTGCACGGTGGCACACCGACCAGTGTTAGCTCTTGGGAACTTGAAGCTATGCTGGATGATCTTCTCACCATCGAAAACGACCGATGATGATGTCTGCATTTTTCAATAATAAACGTTTTTCCGTTGTATGAACCTGCTTTTCTGCCCCTATATAGAAGACCTTTCGTCCAACGCCGCTGGTTTTCTCCAATGGTAATATAATACATCCGTCCCGGACAAGACGTTAAACTGTCTGCTGCTGCATACTGCGCCGAGTGATCAACGGTGGCTCAACGGTCTGTGGCAGGACAAGTTAATATGCACGGCTGTCATTTGAGCTGACGGCTGCAATCCTGAATGGAGTAATCCATCTGGAATGCGGTCTGATTCGTCATGCCCATCTGCCAGTAGAGATTCCTCCATTCGCAAGTCAAATGGAGGAATTTTTATGTCAAAACAGTTTTACCTGCCAATGCGTGATGCCAATGATCCGCACAAAGTTACCCTGATTCCTGTTTCCGAGGATGTCTATGCAAATATCACACCGGAAACAAACCGTATCCGCAGCCGCCGCCAGTATCATGGACAGTGCTGCTGCCCGAAGCAGTACCTTTGGAAATGTGACGGAGACTGCGACGTCTGTGAGTATCGTGCTGCCGGGGACAACCTTTCCCTCGATTATGAGACGGAAATGCACGGCGACGCCTTCGCAGATACATCTGATACCGAAGAAATCGTCACCGACCAGATCCTGATGCGCCAGCTTCTCGAACGGCTGAAAGAACTGATGCCCGAAGTCATCGCAGTCGGTCAGATGAGCCTTGATGAAGATATGTCCGAGCGAAAGTGTCTGGAACAGCTCAATCTGAAGCGCAGCACCTATCGTTCACAACTTGAAAAGGTGCGGAGACAGCTTGAATCCGAGTTCGGAAAATTTTTCTGAAAAAGTTTCGTCCAAAACGCCCTTGATCCTGTAGTGGGTTGTGAAGGGAGGTGAACGACACATGAACAGGAAAAAACCAAGAACTGATCGACACCCTGATGGCAATCTCTGTGGTGTCAAAGCGACTCGCAAAAAATCTGGCAAAGGAGGACAAGCATAATGGATCCGATGATGGAACTGGTAAACGCCCTGAATGCACTTACTGCTGCATTACAGAAATTCACGTCGCAGACAACTAACGCCTATCTCGACACCTTCGAGGAGATCTACAATCCCGAAAAGGACGAGCCGCAGGCAGCAGAAGCACCGAAGGAACAGCCGACGCCGAAGGACGAGCCTGTCACCTTCGTTCAGCTCCGCAGCCGTCTGTCGGAGATCAGCCGTGCGGGACACACGCAGGAGGTCAAGGAACTGATCGCCAAGTACGGTGCATCAAAGCTCTCGGATATTGCCGAAAGCGACTATGCTGCTGTGCTGGCAGAAGCGGAGGGATTGTGATGCACGGATCACACGCGATTTTGTCACCGTCCAGCAGCGAACGTTGGATCAACTGCCCGCCCTCCGCAAAGGAGAACGCGGGTGGTGATACTGGCAGCAACTACGCCCAGCAGGGCAGCGAAGCCCACCTTATGGCGGAATGGAAAGTCAAAAAGGCTCTCGGTCACAAGGTACGCGATCCTACTCCGGATCTGGAATTCTACGATGAGGAGATGGAGGAATGCGCCACCGCCTATTGTGAATTCATCATGGAGCAGGTGCAGACGGCGAAGGAAACCTGCCCCGATCCGCTGGTGCTGGTGGAACAGAGGCTTGACTTCACACGTTGGGTGGCTGAGAGCTTCGGCACTGCAGACTGTATCTGCGTGGCGGACGGCACGATGACCGTCATCGACTTCAAATACGGTCTCGGCGTTCTTGTCGATGCCGATGGCAACAGCCAGATGCGGATGTATGCGCTGGGCGCTCTGAATCTTTTTGAGTCCCTGTATGACATCGAGACCGTCCGCATGATCATCTTCCAGCCCCGCCGCGATAATGTCAGCATTGCGGAGGTCACGAAGGAGAAGCTGCTCGACTGGGCGGAGGAAGTCCTCATCCCTGCTGCGGCACTTGCGGCAAAGGGCGAGGGCGATTATAGTGCGGGCAAGCACTGCCAGTTCTGCAAGATCAAGGCGACCTGCCGCAAACGGGCTGAGTACAATTTGCAGATGGCGCAGTACGATTTTGCCGTTCCGGATACACTCGCCGACGATGAGATCAGCCTGATCCTCGATCGCGCTGACACCTTCATCGGCTGGGTGAACGATGTGAAATCCTATGCACTGGAACAGGCTATCGGCGGAAAGCAGTATCCCGGCTTCAAGGTCGTGGAAGGACGCAGCAACCGCAGATACACAAACCCCGATGCTGTTGCAGCGGCAGTCACCGATGCGGGCTACGATCCCTTTGAGAAAAAGCTCATGGGCGTGACCGCAATGACCAAGCTGCTCGGCACTAAGAAGTTCAACACCCTGCTCGGCTCTCTCATCGAAAAGCCGAAGGGCAAGCCCACACTCGTACCAGAGTCGGACAAGCGTCCGGCATGGACAATCGACGATTTCAAGGAGGAAAATGAAAATGAGTAAGATGGTTAATCCCTGCAAAGTTATCACTGGCAAAGAGACACGCTTCAGCTATCTGATCGTGAACGAGCCGAAGGCAATCAACGGCGGCACACCGAAGTACAGCGTGTCGCTCATCATTCCGAAGTCCGATACCGTGACCATTGAGAAGATTAAGGCTGCAATCAAGGCTGCTTATGAGGAAGGTCAGGGCAAGCTCAAGGGCAACGGAAAGTCTGTGCCGCCACTGAAAGCCCTCAAGACACCGCTGCGTGATGGCGACGAGGAACGTCCCGACGACGAAGCATACGCAGGCAGCTACTTCATCAACGCCAACAGCGCAACCAAGCCGGGTGTGGTCGATGCCGACTGCCAGCCGATTCTTGATACCAGCGAGCTTTACTCCGGTATCTACGGCAGAGCCTCCATCAACTTCTACGCCTTCAATACCAACGGCAACA
>ERZ795030.4926-NODE-4926-length-12739-cov-4.709082_pt1 | contig 12739 bp, 5 predicted proteins | sample MGYA00375122_ERZ795030 | MGnify/ENA primary metagenome ERZ795030 (study PRJEB30165, sample SAMN05720146) | activated sludge metagenome | isolation source: anaerobic digester from wastewater treatment plant | place: Japan | collected 2015-04-20 ...
ACCGGCAGAACGCTGTCGGGGCGCCCTCGCGCCCCCGGATGGCGCACCGGCGCGCGCGCGCCGTTGGGCACCACCTCGATCCGCTCGCGCGGCAGGCCATAGTGCTGACTGGTTGCCTCGGCGACCGAATGCGAGCTGGCGACGACGACGTCGGCGTGACGCACCGCCCACCGATCCGCCTTCTGCTGAAAGCCCGTCAGCGTCCCCCAATAGCCGGCGCGGTAGTCCGCATGATGATGCAGCACGATGCATGGGACGCGCGCCAGCTTGGCGACCATCACCATCGGGAAGCTCAGCCGGGCCTGATGAATGTGCATGACGGCGGGTCGCCGCTTGCGCACCGCCACGGTCAGGCGCGCGATCATCCGCCACACCGCCCCGCGGAACAGGCGCGAGTAGGCGACGCGGCGGCGGTAGCTCCAAGTGGGAATCCCGTGGCCCGCGAGCGCGTGTCCCCACTCCGCCCGTCGACGGACGCAGAGCACTTGGGCCCGAAACCGCCGCGTGTCCAGATCGATCAGCGTCTCCAGGATGTTGCGCTGCACCGAGCCCGGTTCCATCGAGCCGACGACGCGCAGCACCAGGGGTGGAGGGGTGGTGTAGAAGGGCTTGGAGATCATCGGCGCCGGTCCCCGCGAGTGTACTCAACCGAGACCGTTCGCGAGCGACCGCGACGGATGGCCCGATAGCGTCGCCTCGGGCGGCGTATCCACGAAAATCCCCTGAATGTTGCACAACCGGGCGTACAGCCCGCCCGCCTCGTAGAGCGTTTCGTGCGAGCCCTGTTCGACGATCCGGCCGTTCTCCAGCACGACGATCCGGTCGGCCATCATCACCGTGGAGAAGCGGTGGGCGATGATGAACGTGGTGCGCCCGCGGCAGATCAGGCGCATGCTGTCGCGGATCTGCCGTTCCGTTTCGGCGTCGAGCGACGCCGTTGCTTCGTCGAAAATCAGAATCGTCGGGTTTTTCAAGAGCGCGCGGGCGATCGCCAGCCGCTGCTTCTGGCCCGTGGAGAGCTTGCCGCCGCGCTCGCCGACGACCGTATCGTATCCGTCGGGCAGGGCGGCGATGAAATGATGGGCGTGCGCCAGCCGCGCGGCCTGCTCCACTTCCGCGCGCGTCGCGTCGGTACGGCCATAGGCGATGTTCTCGTGGATCGTGTCGTTGAACAGAAAGGTTTCCTGCGGGACGATCGCGATCCGATCGCGCAGCGACTGCTGGCGCAGGTGGCGCACGTCGTGGCCCGCGATCCGCACCACCCCTTCCTGCACGTCGTAGAACCGGCAGATCAAATTGATCAGGGTCGTCTTGCCCGCGCCCGAAGGACCGACGAGCGCCACCACCTCGCCCGGTTCGACCTCCAGATTGAAGTTCTCGAGCACCGGTTGCGGGTTGCGTCGCCGCGGGTAGGCGAACGTCACACCGTGGAACTCCACGCGCGGCGTCCGATCGGGCAGGTCGACGGCGTCGGGCGCGTCCAGGATTGTCGGCTGAATGTCCATGATCCGGTAGATCCGCGCCAGCGAGGCCATGCCGCGATGGTAGGTGACGTTCAGCTTGAGCAGCCCCTTGATGGGCCGGTAAAACCGCGTGATCGCCAAGAGATAGATCGTGAAATCCGCCGTCTGAAAGTCCGGCCCCAGGTAATTGCGGTCGCCGAGGAACAGGATGCCGCCCATCACCAGCGTCAGCACAACGGCCAGCGTGCTGAGGAAGTCATTGGCCGGCCCGACAAAGCCCTGAACCCGCTGCAAGGTCAACAGGCGGCGGTTGGTCTGCGCCGTTGCCTGCTTGAAGCGTTTGACCTCATGCCCGTCGGCGCCGAACGCCTTGACCACCGCGATGCCCGAGAGCGCCTCCTGCGAGACATGGAAAACGCCGGCATCGTGTTCCTCCGCTTTGTCCGACAGCTTCCGGATCGCCCGGCCGGTAAAATAGAACAGGCCGCCGAGGATCGGCAGCGTCACCGCCGCGTAAATCGTCAGGCGAGGGGAGAGATAGAGCAGCACGCAGAGCAGGCCGATGACGTTGAAGAAATCGATCACCGTGGAGCCGGTGAAGTCCATCAGCATCCGCTGCACCTTGCGCGTGTCGTTCTGCAGGCGCGCCATGATCTGGCCGGTCGACGTGCGCGAAAAGAACGGCATGTCCTGCCGCACTATGTGCTCGAACAACTCGTCCTTCAGATCCTTCTGGATCCCCAGGCCGATCTTCGCCGTCATCACTTCCACGACATACTTGATGTAGGCCCCCAGCGCCTGCGCCACCAGCAGGATGATCCCGATCAGAATCAGCGCATGCACCTTGTTGTGCAGCATCCATTGCTTGGCCGCTTCCTGATGACCGGCCACGTAGTTCTGCACCAGGTTCTTGTAGAACTGCACCTTCTCGGCGATCTTGCTCGGCAGGGGAATCACCGGCGATCCGGCATCCTCCGGCGGGGCAAGCGGCGAGACCTGGGGCCCTTCGATCGCTTCGCCCGGTTGATAGAACATCACTTCGATGATCGGCTTGAACGCGATCAGCGAAAATGCGCCCAGGAAACCGGCCACCACCGACAGGATCGCAATGTTGAGCAGACGGAACTTGAAGGCCCACAGGCGCGGGAGAAGACGGGGAAGCAAGGACATGCCGATGCAAGAACCTCGTCCAGCGGGGTCAAGTGGTCGGACCGATACGTCCTGCCGCATCGGCCTAACCTTGGAATTAAAGCACCTTGCTCGCTGAACCGTCAAGGGAACCGCCATCGCCCGGGCGGGCGCCGGGCGATGCGTGGATCGGCGGCGGTGGCCGGCGCGGCATCGGTCGCCCTGGACCAGAATAACCAAGGCGGGGGCGGCGGGCTGGTCGGCCCACGCGCCCCCGCGATCAAGCAACGCCACGCCGGCCTAGCGGATGCTCCGCAGGTTCACCCCCTGGATCACATCCTCGACGCTGATCTTGCCGTCGCGGTTGATGTCCATCGCCTGCTTCACGTTTTCCGAGGCGCCGCTATCCATCCCGACCATTTCCTTGGCCACCAGGTTGGGATCGATCACCTCCATCGTGAAGCGCCGCACCGCACTCGAGGTCACACCCAGCGCGTTGCGGGCCAGAATCCGCCAGTAGATCGTCTGGCCCGACGTGATCCCGGTGAACGGGAACCAGGTCTCGGTGTTTGTCGTATCGACGAGCGTGTTGAGCGTTTCGAAGGTCGTGCCCCAGCGGACGATGTAGGATTCCGCGAAGGCGGCGCTGTTCCAGTCCAGCACGATCGAATCGTCGAACGAGACGTTGCGTAGATCGTCGGGCGGCGACACCAGCACCGGCGGGGCCGGGAATTGTAGCGGGCAGGCCCGTTCAAAGGCGAATTCGACGTCGTCGATATGCCATCCGCCCCCCTTGACCGCCTGCGAGGTGTCGCAGACCAGGCGGAACCGGACGCGCCGATCCTCGCCCGCGTAGCGGGCCAACGCGACCGTAACCGGCTGCATCAGGCCCAGTTGGCCGCCCGTCCAGGCCCGGCGCCCGGCGATCCGGCTGCCGAACTGCGTCGAAATCACGCCATTGTAGAACCCTTGCGTGACCTGGTTGCCCAGGTCCTCCCACGTCGCCCCGCCATCGGTGGAGATCTCGATCACGGCGCCGTCGAACCCCGCCTCCAGCGCGTAGGTGTGGTAGAACCGCAGCATCGTTTCCGGCGTGATGTCGACCGGCGGCGTCACCAGCACCACGTCCTTCGTCGTGCTGGCGTTGGTCGAGAACCACGTGTGGATCGGCGAATGGGCCTGGCCGTAGAACGTGACCGTCCAGTCGTTGGTTCCCGCCAGCGCCTGCGTCTGCCATTGGAACTGCGGATTGGGTTCGAGTGTATCGCGCAACGAGCCCGATTCACTGGTGACGAACCCGAAGCAATTGCCGAAATTGTCGAAGATCTCGCTTTCGCCCGCCCGGTCGATCAGCTCCACCTTGTAGTAATAGGGGGTGCAGGGGAGCAGGTCGTGCAGGCCGATGTAAATCTCCGTGGCGATCAGTTCGCGGGTCTCCGTCCGGTTCAGATTGTCGCAGCTTGTCCCGAAGTGGATGACGACCCGATTCTCCTCGTTGGAGATGATCCGCAGCACCGCCGTGTTCGGTTCGATCAGTACCGGCTCGGCGCTGAACAGGGCGGGCGCCGTGCAGTCGATCGGCGCCTCATCCTCCACGACGTAGGGGGAGCCGCTGACGTTGCTGTCGCGATAGGACAGGCGGACGCGCGCCCCTTCCGGCACGTCGATCAGCCCCGCCACCCGCAGCGTGTTGGGCAGGATGCCCGGTTCCAGCGACAGGAAGCCTTCCCAGATCCCCTTGGGATCGATCAGCGCCAGATTGTCGGGGAAGACCTGCACCGTGTCGGGATGAACGGACGAACCGAGCCGGAATGTCGTCGGGATGCCGCCGTTGGCCAGCGACAGATCGGCGTCGGTGATCGTGAAGCGCAGCGCGGGCTTGTTGCAGGAGATGAAGCGCGCGTCGAACTCGAGCACCGCCAGCGTGCCGACGCACTCGGCCGGCTCGGTCGACACCAGCGTCACCTGGTCGATATACCAGGCGGCCACGTCGCCCGCTTCCAGCGTGTTGCCGCTGTCGGTGGCCAGGCGGAACCGGATCAGCGCCGTTTCACCGGCAAAATCCGACAGATCAACCGTCACCTGCTCCATCGGGCCGAGCGTGCCGTTGCTCCAGCAACGGCGGTCGACGAGCGGATTGCCGGTCCCGGCGACAATCGTCGAATTGTAGCCCTGCGCCCCCTGGATATAGGTGCCCAGGTCGCCCCAGATGGTTCCGCCGTCGAGCGAGATCTCGATCATCGCGCCGTCGGCCGCCGCGCCCGGGCCCAGCGACTCCAGCCGGAACGTGTGCCAGAAGGTCAGCGTCGTCTCGGGCAGAATGAACAGGGGCGGCATCGTCAGGAATGAATCGTTGATCGTCGCGCGCGCGATCGAGCCCCACGACAGACCGTTGCTGACCGCGAAATCGTTCTCAAATATATCCCAGTCGTCGAAGCCGAAGTTCCTGCCGTGCGTCCAATGCGGCGTGAACTCGCTCGGGACGTTGTCATTGAACAGCGTGACGCTTTGCTGATTGTCGGTCACGAACGCATAGCATTGGCCGTTGTGGTCGAACGTGCGGCTGTTGCCCGCCTCGTCGGTGGCCCGGATGTTGAAGAACACCGGCGAGCAGGGGGGCAGGCCCTCCAGGTTCAGCTCGTGGACCGTCCCGAAGGTGGGCGAAACGGAAAGCCGATTCAGTTCGCCGCAGCTCAACCCATAGCCAATCGTGACGTTCGCCGGTTCGTTGAGCGTCACGCGCACCCGCGCCGTGGTGGCGGTCACGTCAAAGACTTCCTGGCTGATCAGCAGTGCCCCTTCGCAGTCGACGACCGCCGTATCTTCGCTGACGAACGGTTCGCCCTCGGCGCTCTGCTCGCTGTAGCGGACGGTGATCGTGTCGCCGTGGCGCACCGTCAGCACGCCATCGCCCGGCTTGGGCGACAACGCGCCATCGGTCTGGATCGCGCCGTCCAGCACGCCCGAGGGCGCGTTCACCTCGAACAACACCACCGTCTCCTCGTCCTGGGTCAACTGGCTGGAGATCGTCGCCTCCGCCGTCCCCTCGCCGATCAGATCCGAATCGCTCAGGCGAACTTCGACGGTGTCGTCGCAGCCGTAGAGTTCGTCGAGCATGGCGATGCGCCCGCGCGAGGTCTGATTGGCCCCGTTGGTGACAAACAGCGCGAAATCCTGCTCCAGCGGTCCGCCCTGGTTCGGCAGCGCGTCGCCCTTCAGCGTGGCCGCCTGCACCACGACGCGATAGATGCCCGTCACCGGCCGGGGGATGTGGATCACTTCGACATTGTTGATCGTGTCGCGGATGCCGCCTTCCACGGAGACGCCGCCCTCGAAGACGTTGCCCAGGAAGCTGCGGTTGAGCGGGTCCACCACGCGCAGATCGAGGTCGTTGACCAGCTTGCTGCCCTGGCCCAGCAGCGAAGCGGGAGGATCGGTCCAGGCCAGCACGATCCGCAGCGGCTGGTTCCCGTCGGTCACCTGAATGATGGTGTCGTAGCCCTGGCCGGGCGAGGTCAGAATCGTCTGCTGATCATAGGCGAACTGCATCGTGCTCGGGTGGACCAGGCGGTCGATATTGAGCCGGCCCCAGCCCGCGTCGGGGTTGGGCGACGGTCCGACCGGCAGGCCGCTGCCGTCGTTGAGTCCGCCGGCGCTCATATCGCTCGCCGTCGCGATCAGCGCCGCCTTCACCATGGCGGGGCTCGGTTCAATGCCGAACGTCCGCAGGAAGTATTCGTAGAGGAGAACGGCGGCGCCGGCCGCCAGTGGCGTCGAGTGGCTCGTCCCACTGCTCCAGGTGTAATCGGTCTGGAAGGCCGGATAGTATTTGACGTTTTCGGGCGGCTCGCCGAATTCGACCTGGAGCCGGCCGCTGACGCCATGGCCGTCGAAGTTCGGGTCATCGGAGGCCGCGCCGGTGATGTGGGTGCCGGGCGCGACGATCGTCGGCGCGATCCGGTCGTCGGCCGTCGGACCGCGCGAGGAGAACACGGCAATGTCCTGGAGATTGTCGGAGAGCGACGGGCCGATCCCCGACCGGTCGAACTCCCCTTGATCGCAGTTTTCCGAGGCGCCGACGCTGATGATGTTCTTGCCGGCGGCGGGCGAGGCGATCGAGCGGGCGAGCGGGCCGAAATTGCCCGCCGCAAAGAAAAAAATCATCGGCTGCTGGCCGCTCGCCAGCGCGTTGCAGTCGCGCGTCAGCCGATCGTAAATCTGGGTGATCTGGTCATACTGGCCCCCAAACAGCGGCATGCTGATGCCCCAACTGTTGCTCGAAATGCGCGCGCCGTTGTCGTAGGCCACCTTCGTCAGGCTATCGGGCGACCGCGCCGGCAGACCGTTGATCAACTCGTCGAGGATCGAGCCGCCGTGGTTGTTGAAAATCTTGGTGGCGAACACCTGGGCCCCGGGCACGACCCCCTGACCCAGCAGAAACCCGTCCTTGTCGACCCGGCCGCCGCCGGCGAGCGGCTGGCCCATGATGATCGAGGCGTTGATGTGGCCATGCCCCCCCGTGCTGTTGCCCAGCGGATCGGCCGTCGGGTTGTCGATCCCCGCGATCCGGCCCAGGAGGTCGGGATGCGCCGTGCCGGGCAGATTGGAGAAATCCCCTTGCGACAGGCCGTCATCGGTCACCTGCACGATGTAGCCGTCGCCGGCGAAGCCCAGCTCGTCAAGCCACTCCTGATAGCCGCCGCCGGCGCCGACGACGCACGTCCCCGCCGCGTTGAGCCGGTTGGCCCCCACCAGCGCCCCCCGCTCGCCGCTCGTCGTGATCGGATTGACCGGCTCGATCCAGAGGACGCTGTTGAGTTGGGTCAGCGCGGCGGCTTCCTCGGCCGAGGCGCCGACCAGCCAGGTCTCGTAATACGGAAACCGCGCGAACGGGCTGGCGCTCCGGCTGCGCTGCTTGATCTGCTCCACGGTGGCCTTCAGGTTGCCGACGTCGGCCACCTGCACATACCAGCCGCGGCGGCGGGTCGCCGCCGACTTTTCCGATTCGGTTGAGGGGCTGCTCGGGCCGTCGAACGTACCGGGGCGGGCTTTCCACTCCGCCAGCAGCGGCGCGCTCCAGCGCGGCTGCGTCCGGTCGCCCGCCTGTTTGCGGACGAGACCGTTCAGATCGACTCCCTGCGGCACAGCCACCAGATAGGCATTTTCCGGAATATATTCGATCGCCACGACGCCGCGGTCGGCCAGGACGGCCAGTTTGTCGGGCGTGATCGGCGAATCCCACTGGACCAGCGCCAGGCGGCTTTCGCCGGGCGCCAGCGGCGTCGCGACGGCCTTGGCGATTTCACTCTGCAACCGGGGTTCGGGTCGATCCGGATCGATGGCGCCGGCCGCCAGCTCGACGCGTTGCGCCGGCGCCAGCGCGCTCAGCGACAGCAGCAGCGCCGCCAGCAGCAGGCGCGCCCGCGGCGCGGCCCAGCCGGCCATGGACCGGCGCGCGCCTCGCGTCGCCTTCGCCCGTTCGGCCTGCCCCCCCCCATGCCGGCGATTTCGCTTCAACCCCGTACGTCCCTGTAACACCATTGCGTCGTCTGTCCTTTCCCGCTGGCCGCAAGAAAATCCCGGTCCCAATCCGTCAAGAGGGTCCTGGCGAGCCCCTGGGGCCCTTCCCGCGGTCGAGTTGGCTCGCTGAACCAGAAGGGGGCCGGGCGACACCAACCCTTCCCCCCCACCCATGATTTGTTCAGGTGGTTGAGTCCAATGAGCTTGCCGCCCTGGCGCCTCGGCGGCGCGCGGCGGTCCATTCGGCGATTGCGGATTACGGGCCGCCCGCGGTCGAAAGGACCTCGCAATCCGGTATCAGAGTAAAGAGTATAGGACATTCCCGTCAATCGGAATGCAAGTTTTGGGCGTGGGGCCGCGGGGCAGGGGGTGGCCGCGGGCATCACTCCCGTGCCGGGGCGAACAGGGGCGCGAGCCGCCACGGCCCGGGCAGCCAGCGGCGCAGCAGAGCGGTGGAGAGGGACGGGCGGGCGTCATGGCAAGACACTCCCGGTCAGCCCTTTGGACTCGGTATAGAAATTTGAGCTCACAGTCCGGCGTGATCGAAAACGCCACCGGGACGGAAGAGCCGAATTTTGGGTAAGCCGTTGGGGGCAAGGCCACTCAGGAGAGTGGCGCTTCCAGGTTTCAGCCGGTCTTCGAGAGCCGAGGACGAGGGACGATGTTGAGGGGAACGAGGGGGGCGCGGTGTGCGCCAACCGAATTGACTCTCCGCCCCGTATTCACGAACATGGGACGCAGGGGATTCGGGGCAACCTGTCCATCTTGCCGATTGAGGATGACCCGGGATGATCGCGGCACTCTTCGTCGCCAGTTGCATCGTGTTGGCGCTGGCCTATCGTTATTACGGGGCGTTTCTGAACCGCCAGTTTCAGATCGACGACTCACGCCCTACGCCGTCGACGACGATGACCGACGGGGTCGATTACGTTCCGGCGTCGCGGCCGGTGCTGTTCGGCCACCATTTCAGTTCGATCGCCGGGGCGGGGCCGGTCGTCGGGCCGATCATCGCCGCCACCTGGTTTGGCTGGGGGCCGGTGATGGCGTGGATTCTGGTCGGCTCGATCCTGATCGGCGGCGTCCACGATTTCGGCTCGCTGGTGATGAGCATCCGCCACCGCGCCCGGTCGATCGCCGAGATCTGCCGGCTCTACCTCAGCCCGCTCACTTACCGGTTCTTCCTGATGTTCATCTGGCTGGCACTGGTTTACGTGCTCGTCGTGTTCATCGACCTGACCGCGGCCAGCTACATGGCCGCGCCGGCGTCGGACCCCGACCAGGGGGGAACCGTCGCGACCGCATCGATGCTCTATATCGTGCTGGCAATCGTGTTCGGCCTGCTGACGCGGCGCGGGCTGAAGCTCGGCCTCGGTTCGCTGATCTTCGTTCCACTCGTCTTCGCGGCGCTGCTGGTCGCGCACTGGCTGCCGACCGATCCGCAGCACATCCGGCTGCTGGCGCCCGCCGGCTCGTATTTTTACGAACACCCGAAGTACATCTGGTCGGCGATCCTGCTGGCGTATTGCTTCATCGCGTCGGTCACGCCGGTGTGGCTGCTGCTGCAGCCGCGCGACTACCTGAGCTCCTATCTGCTGTTTGCCTGCCTGGGCCTGGGCGGGTTGGGGTTGCTGATCAGCGGCGCGCTGGGGCGCGTGCCGATTCAGTATGAGTTTTTCGCCGGCTTGCAGAACGCCGAGCTGGGCTTCATCTTCCCGGCCCTGTTCATCACGGTGGCGTGCGGCGCCGTCAGCGGGTTCCATTCGATCGTCGCCTCGGGCACGACCGCCAAGCAGCTTCCCCAGGAGTCGGCCGTTCGCCCGATCGCCTACGGCACGATGCTGACCGAAGGGGCGCTGGCGCTGGTCGCGCTGGCGACGGTGATGGTGCTCGCCGACCGGCCGGCGGGCAATCCGATGCTGACGTTCGCCGACGGCATCGGCCAGTTCCTGTCGGTGTTGGGCCTGCCGGCCGATCTGGGCACCGTGTTCGGGCTGCTGGCCGTGTCGACGTTTCTGCTGACGACGCTGGATACCTGCACGCGCCTGGCGCGGTATGTCGTCGAGGAGTTTTTCGGCATCGGCAATCCCCGCTGGCGCTACGCCACGACGCTGGCCAGCGTGCTGCCGCTGGTGTACTTCGCGTTCAAGGAATACCCGAACCCGGCCAGTCCGGGCGCGATGATCCCCGCCTGGCGCGTGATCTGGCCGGCGTTCGGCACAACCAACCAGTTGCTGGCGGCGCTGGCACTGCTGGTGGTGCTCGTCTGGCGGCGGGCGCAGGGACGCTCCTACTGGTTCATTCTCTGGCCGATGCTGTTCATGCTGGCCAGCACGGGGGCGAGCATGGTGCTGATGATCGTGGAGAACCTGAGCCCCGGCGCCGAGGGGGCGGTGCCGGTCATCGGCTGGATCAACCTGCTGATGCTGCTGATGACGCTGTGGCTGGTGGGCGACACGGTGCTGAACTGGGGCCGGCTGGGGCGCGTCGCGGCCGCGGAGAGCGAAGGCTTGGCCGCGTCGGCGACGGCGGGATGAACCCCGGGCCGCCGCCGTTGCGCGTGCTGGTCGTCACGAACATGTATCCCACGCCGGCGGCGCCGTATTACGGCGTGTTTGTGAAGGAGCAGGTCGACGCGCTGCGCGAGCTGGGGGTCGAGGCCGGCCTGGAAATCCATCTCGGCCGCGAATCGAAATGGAATTATGCGCGCGGGCTGGCGTCGCTGACGCGCCGGCTGCGCCGCGAGCGGTGGGACCTGATCCACAGCCATCACACCTTTACGACGCTGACGGCGCTGGCGGCGCGGCGGCTGGCCGGGCGCGGCCGGGGTCCGCGGCGGATCCCGATCATCGAGAGCTTTCATGAGGGGGAGGTTTTCGATCCGCGCGGCCGCTGGCGCGGCCATCTGCGCCATTCGGCGTGGCTGAAGGCCCTGGCGCTGCGCCGGGCGGATTTCGTGCTGCCGGTCGAGAAGAACATGATCCGCGCCGCGCTGGCGGCGGCCGGCGCCGCCGACGCCGAGGTCGAAGCCGAACGGATCCCCCACCAGGTTCTGCCGGCGGGGATCGATCTGGAGCGCTTCGGGCCCGGCGACGCGCAAGGCGCCCGCCGCCGCCTGGGCTGGGACGGCGAGGGGCCGTTGCTTTTTTTTCCCTACGCGCCGGGCAAGCCGGCCAAGCGCGACGATCTGGCCCGCGCCGCCTTCGCGATCGTGCGGCGGACGCATCCCGGCGCGCAACTGGTTGTCGGCGGCGCGATCCCTTACGCGGCGATGCCCGATGCGATCCGGGCCAGCGATGTGCTGCTGATCCTGACCGATTACGAGGCGTCGCCGACGATCGTCAAGGAAGCACTGGCCTGCGAACGCCCGGTGGTCGCCACCGACGTGGGCGACATTCGGGCGTGCTACGGCGATCTGCCGGGGGTGGTCGTGACCCCCGCCGAGCCGGAGGCCATTGCGTCGGGGATCGATCGGGCGCTGGCCCTGCCGGCCGGTTCCGCGTGCGGCGGGCGTGAACGGCTGATCGCCCGGGGCCTGACGCTGCCGGCCACCGCCCGGCGGCTGGTCGAGGTGTATCGCGAGCTCATTTAGTCGCGATTCTGCCGCGCGCCCCCGCAGAGACCGGCTCAGTCGTTCTGATTCAGCGAGAAATAGAAGTTGTTTGGCTCCTGCTCATATGCTCCCGGCGCGAGCAGGCCGAAGAACGGCAGCAGGAAGATGCAACCGCCGATGATATCGAGGATGCCGAGCGTGCTCAGGCTGGTCGAGGTCACGCCGGTGGCGCTGTCGTAACCCTCCTTGCTCACGGTGATCATCGCCTCTTCGTTCTTCCGGATCTGGTACTGCAACGGCGTGTTGCCGACCGGCATGCCGGCGATGACGACTTTGGCGCCGGCCGGATCGGAATTGACCGAAATGTTCTGACGCGACCCGGCGAAGAGCGAACAGGCGGTGCCATACAGCAGCAGCAGCGGGCAGAGCGCCAGGACCACGATGGCGCGCGCGAGCCGGGAGCGCGCCCCCGCTTGATGGTCCATCGGCCCGTAATGACAACAGGACAGTTTCATATCATCCCCTCCAACGGCACATGCCCCGGGAGAACCTGATGCGGGTTTCGCGGGAAGTCCATGACGGTATCGGACAGCCGGACGAAGCGCAGTCTAGACGGGTCGCGCGGCGATATCAAGCGCCGCGCCGGGCGGGCCGACGGATCGCGGGTCACGCCGTGATTCCGGCCTGGCGTTCGCGCCGGCGCAGCTCGCGCAGCACGCGTTCCGGTTCGCGCGCCTGGCAGACCGCCGCGATCAGCGCATAGGATTGAAAGCCCGCCGCCAGCACATCGGCCAGATTCGCGGCGGTGATGCCGCCGATGGCCACGGCCGGCACGCCGACGCCGCGCAACAGCCGCGCCGCGCCGTCGATACCCAGCGTCGGATCGGGCTGTTCCTTCGATTGCGTGGTGAACAGCGGCCCAATCCCCACATAATCGGGAGCTTCCCTGAGCGCCGCCGTCAATTCGCGCCGATTGTGCGTTGACTTGCCTACGAGCATCCGATCGCCGACGATCCGCCGCGCGTCGGCCACCGACAGGTCGCGCTGACCCAGGTGAAGCCCGTCGGCCTCGCTCAGC
>ERZ795030.4931-NODE-4931-length-12722-cov-4.413515_pt1 | contig 12722 bp, 11 predicted proteins | sample MGYA00375122_ERZ795030 | MGnify/ENA primary metagenome ERZ795030 (study PRJEB30165, sample SAMN05720146) | activated sludge metagenome | isolation source: anaerobic digester from wastewater treatment plant | place: Japan | collected 2015-04-20 ...
CCACTACGGGGGCTTTTGAATATTTGAGGACATCCCAAAAGGAGTCATCGGAGATGTGAGATACGTCTACCAGTATGCCGAGGCGGTTGCACTCCTCTATCACCTCTTTTCCGAAGGGGCTTACACCTCCCCAGCGTTTCTCCTTTGGAGCGCAGGAGTCACAAATCTCATTATTGCCGGCGTGTGTCAGTGTAAGATATCGTACTCCCATACGGTAAAACATCCTGAGCATGGAGAGATCCTTCTGTATCGGAGCACCATTTTCCATACCGAGAAAAATGGAAATAAGTCCATTCTTTTTATTGCGTTTGGCCTGTGCGGGAGTGGTGGCAAAAGCCACTTTGTCGGGATTTTGCTCCACTGCATCGTAAACACTCGATATAAGTTCGAAAGCTCGTCTGGTAGACTCGTCCGGAGAGAGAGAATTAGAGGTGTAAATTGCGAAAAAAGAGCCGTTGACTCCTCCCTTTTTCATTTTGGCAAAATCCACGTGTGTAACGGGAAACTTGCCGGGAGTATAGCCTTGCTGTACTGTCTGCCCAAAATCTGCACCCTTGACCAGCATTAGCGGAGAGTCACAGTGGGAATCCAATAAAAATATCATAAAATCTCAATAATATTTTAAGGTTAGATAAATAATGGTCAAATTTACAAATTATCGAGAAATTGTGCAATAGTTGCAACAATCGGAGCCAAGCTCCGTCTTATAGTTAGAAAAGAGAGTGATGACACAGAAAGAGATCAAGAAGTTTTATGACACTCACTACAGGCGACTTTTCAATGCGAGTTACAGGATAGTAGGCAACGGTGCCGATGCTGAAGAAATCATGCATGATACGTTGCTGAGATTTTTAGAAATGGAGAATCCGCCTAAGGAACCTGCTCAAATATCTGCCTGGCTTATTCGCACCTGTATAAGAAGGTCAATTGACAGACTGAGGGTCATCAAAAGGGAAATGAGTTTTAAGGAAAACTATGAAGAACCTGAAAGCATTTCCGCTGAAGAGAGTGAGGAGATGGAGATCTCCACAAGGGAGGAGGTAAAACGCGTAAAAGAGGCACTCCAAACCATGAAAGATCCCTATAGATTGGTTTTGACACTCTCGCTGGTTGAAGGAATGGATTATCAGGAGATTGCGGAGATTACCGGGCAGAAAGAGGTAACGATACGCTCCCAGGTTAGCAGAGGAAAGGCAGCACTTTTAAAAATATTGCAAAATGAGAGAAATTGACAACATCAGGAAGATTTTTGACGACATGGAGCCGGCAGAGGGCCATTTTGAGAGGTTTTTGAAAAAAGCAAATCCCTCGAAAAGGATTGAATTCCGCAGGAATACTCCACGCAAACGAGTATTCTGGAAGGCGGTACTCTTCCCTGTCGCTGCATCGGTGATGATGATTTTTGGAGCCAATCTGCTTATCAAGACCATGAACGTAAAAAGTGATAGTTTCTCCAAGACCGTAGCAGTTATGGAAGATCCGCAGGATATCTACAATGCCTATATGGATGTGGTGAGGGATTGTTATGACTATTTCTCATCGCTGACATCGTATGACCCCCGGAATGGTGTCAGCGAACATTTCAACACTTTGGAATGTATCACCTCGGAACATATTCCTCTTTTGGAAGTGCTTCCTGAAGAGCTGAGTGACCGGGAAAAGGCGGAAATACTCAAAGAATACTACAACCGGAGGGTTGCAAGTGTGGTTGAGCTCCGCAAATATGTTGCATCAATCGTACGTTGACACATATATTTAATAGAAACAATAAAAAGAGATTAACAGTAAAAACAACTTAAATGAAACGTTTTATCCTAACATTTGCCGCAATTCTGGGCTTTGTGCTTACAAGCGGCGCACAAACAGTAAAAAGTTTTGACTTTAAAGATTTCGAGGCCCTCGATATCTCCCATTGGTTTGACGTGGAGGTTGTAAGGGGTAACACTTACTCTATCGTAGTAACTATAAGTGAGGATATTGAAAAATACCTTTTGGTAAAGAATTCTAAAGGAACTCTTATCATAGGCCTGGACAATCCCAGCAAAAGAGTTTTAAGAAATGAAGATAAAATAGCAAAGGCGACAATTACAATGCCTGTGCTCAACAAATTGACCCTTTCCGGAGCCTCTAAATTCAACACTTCGGATAGATTTGACTCGGGTAAGAACAGATTTGTGATGAAACTTAGCGGCGCCAGCTTAGTCTACGGATTGGACGTAACTGCTAAAGATGCTCAGATTACCATAAGCGGAGCCTCCACCGTAAGAGAACTAAAAGGTGATTTTGCCAATGCAGACATCAAGGTATCCGGGGCAAGTAAGATCTATGCAAAAATAAATGCAGATGAACTTGATGTTGAGATCTCCGGTGCATCAAAAGGTGAAGTGGAGGGAGAGTTTGAAGAGGTGGACCTCGAGTGCAGTGGAGCTTCCAAGGCAATACTTTCCGGTATGGCTGATAAGGCAATCATAGAAGGGAGCGGAGTTTGCAGTATCGTAGCAGACAACATGAGTGCCAAAGATGTGAAAATTGACCTTTCAGGTGCTGCCAAAGCGCATGTATACGTGACAAGACGTCTTGATGTAGAGTGCTCCGGCGCATCTTCCTGCACCTACAAGACAGATAAGTCCATAAGCATTACATCGGAGATCAGTCGTGGGTCCAGTCTCCGCCGTGTTGACTAGACTTGCGGCATCCTCTGCCTTACTGCTTCAAACAGTACTATGGCAGTGGCCACGGAAACATTGAGGGAACCGATTTTACCTGACATGGGAATCGCTGCCTCTACATTACAGAGCGAAAGCACAGAATCGGAAATTCCCTTACCTTCAGAACCCATTACGATTACGGTCGGCTGAGTGAAATCTACATCGTAGATTGAACCGCCGGCCTTTTCTGTTGCACACACAACCTGAAAACCGGCATCGATCAAGTAGTACAATGGAATACGGAGGTTGGTAACCTTACTGACAGGCACTCTAAGAAGAGCTCCGGCAGATGTTTTAATGGCATCGGCATTTATGGCCGCTCCGCCTTTAGCGGGCAAGATCACACCGCTTACTCCGGCACATTCCGCACTTCTGACTATTGCACCGAAATTGCGTACGTCGCTTACGCCATCGAGCATGAGAAAAATAGGGTTTGGAGACTCTGCAAGTGCCTTTTCTACGATAACTTCATAGGGCAGATAATCAATTTGCGACATATACCCGGTAACGCCCTGGTGTGAACCACGACAGAGTTTGTTCATCTTTTCACCCGGAACAAACTGGAAAGGGATCTCGTTTTGTTTCACCAAATCGAATAATTCCCTGAAACGGTCGCCTTCAAGGCCTTGCTTGAATAGAATTTTTTCAAATTTCCTGCCTGTTCTTATTGCTTCATATACAGGATGCATCCCGTAGAGGTAGTGTTGCTTTTTTTCTTCCATTTTATCAATCTATTGTAAGGGATGCCCATTCATCCATTTTGGTTTCAAGATCCGATTTAAGTGCCTGGTATTTGTGCGTAAGTTCTACCATATCATCTTCCGGGGTGGGTGATGCAAGAATGGATTCCACTTGTGCGATCTCTTCCTCCAGAGATGATATTTCATTTTCCAGCCGCTGCCGGCGATTTTTTATTTTACGTTCCTCCCTTGAAAGGTATTTCTGTTCCTCGTAAGTGGAGAATTTTTCCTTTTTGGACTCAGGAGCCGGCTGAGCAGAAGATTGCTGCTTGATTTCTATTTCCCTGAGGGAACTTATCTTCTTTCTATAAAGGAAGTCATCTACACCTCCGAGGTGCTCCTTTACCCCTCCGTCAGCAAACTCATATATTTTCTCCACCAGTCCATCAAGGAAATCTCTGTCGTGAGAAACGATGATCAGGGTGCCGTCATATTTCTGCAGCGCTTGTTTCAACACATCCTTTGAGCGAAGGTCCATGTGGTTTGTAGGCTCGTCCAGAGCCAATAGATTGTAAGGATGCAGAATAAGTTTTGCCATGGCCAGTCTGGAGCGTTCACCTCCGCTAAGTACCGCCACCTTCTTATCTATATCGTCACCTCTGAAAAGAAAAGCACCCAGTATATCGCGAAGTTTGGTTCTTATATCTCCAACTGCGATCTTGTCCAAGGTACCATATACAGTATCTTTTTTGTCCAATAAATCCTCCTGGTTTTGCGCAAAGTATCCGGTCTTTACATTATAACCAACAAGAGCTTCACCTTCGAAGGGCTGGAGTTGACCGGTGAGTAGTCGCATAAGAGTAGTCTTACCCTCGCCATTCCTTCCGACGAAGGCCACCTTCTCCCCTCTCCTTATTGTCATGTTTGCTCCGCGCAATACTATCTTCTTCCTGGGCTTGGAATATCCTATAGTTGCATCCTTAAGGGAAAATACCACATCTCCGGAGCGCGGTGCAGAGGGAAAACGAACGGTAATGGTGTTCAAATCCTCTTCATCTATCTCGATGCGCTCCAACTTCTCCAGTTGTTTAATGCGGGATTGGACCTGGTTGCTCTTGGTAGGCTTGTAGCGAAATTTTTCTATAAACTCCTCGCTCTTTTCTATAAGACGCTGCTGGTTGTCATAAGCGGCACGCTGCTGGGCAATCCTCTCCTTTCTCAGTTCCACAAATTGCGAGTAGGGTACTTTATAGTCATGAATTTTTCCCAGCATCACCTCTACGGTACGATTGGTACAGTTGTCGAGGAATCTGCGATCGTGGGAGATCAGCACCAATGCGCCTGGAAAGGTTTTGAGGTACTCTTCGAGCCACTGAATGGATTCGATGTCGAGATGATTTGTCGGCTCATCCAACAGCAGTATATCGGGATTGCGAAGCAGGATTTTTGCCAGTTCGATGCGCATATTCCAGCCGTGGCTGAATGTGTTTGTCATCCTGTCGAGTTCTCCTTTGCGAAAGCCAAGTCCGAGAAGGGTTTTCTCGGCCTGCACATGGGGAGATTCCAAGGGGTAAAGCCTGAGTTGATCACTTATTTCATTCAGTTCAATTATCAGTCTGTGGTACTCATCCGACTCGTAGTCTGTGCGGCTTGCCAACTCATGCGATATCCGGTCCATCCGCATATTGAGCTCATTATGCTCGGCAAATGCCGTCATAGCCTCCTCAATTACGCTTTTGTCGCGTGAATGCTTCATTATCTGTGGAAGATAGCCCACTTTCCTATCTGCCGGCATCGAGACCTTACCCGATGTGGGCGACTGAAGGCCCATTATGAGTTTTAGAATGGTGGATTTACCGGCTCCGTTCTTGCCGACAAGTCCTACTTTCTCTTTCTCGCTAATGTGAAAATTTATGCTGTCCAGAAGAGTAAATCCCCCGAATGAGACAGTGAGATCACTGATCGATATCACTCCTCACCTCCCGGGGCATCAGCCGCAATTTCATCCGTTTCGGATTTGCCCGACCTGCAGACCAGAATACTAACCTCATAAAGAAAATAGAGTGGAATTGCCACAAATAACATCGTCACTGCATCTCCGGAAGGAGTTATAAGTGCCGCAAGAATGAGAAGTATCACCAGGGCATGTTTACGGTATTTCTTAAGAAACTCTTTTGTTATGATTCCAAGTTTGGAGAGTACTGCCGCAAGTGCCGGCATTTCAAAAACAATTCCCATAATTAGAATCAGTGAGACGAACATCCCTATGTAAGAATTGAGCGATATATGGTTAGGGACATCGGCTGAGACCTGATAAGTGCCGAGAAATCTTACAGTCAGAGGAAAGACCAATAGGTATCCTACTGCTATCCCAATATAGAACAAAATCCCCGCAAATCCAAATGCCCGCCTTATAACCCTTTTTTCATTCTCATAGAGCGCCGGGCGCACAAATGTCCATATTTGGTAAAAGATAAAGGGCATCGCTACAATCAATGCCACATAAAGAGATATCCTGACATGAGTAAAGAACTGAGCCGCCATCTCAATGTTTATCAGTTCAATCGAAAACTCCCCTATCGGTTCCGAACCCATAAGGACGAGCAGGGCATCCAACCATCGATAGAGACAGAAATCAGATGTCAGGGGCGCAAATATGATGTTACCGAAAATCGTCTCCTTGAAAAAGAAGGCGACGATCATCAGCACCACAAGCACTGCGACTGAACGAAAAAGTACTTTCCGCAACTCATCGAGATGCTCCCAAAAGGACATATTGCTGTTTCCCATCAGAAGAGCAGTATGGAATGGTTATTTCTTCTCCTTATCGCCATTCTTGGGTTCATCGTCTATTCCCTTCACCTCATTTTCCACTTCCTTCATGCCCTCCTTGAAACTACGGACGCCCTTTCCAAGGCCCTTCATAAGTTCTGGAATCTTCTTGCCACCCCAAAAAAGCAGTACGATAAAGGCGATGATCAGGATTTCCTGCCATCCGAATGATCCGAATAATAACAAATTTCTCATCTTATATTGGTATTATAATATTTTCAACACTATTTCATAGTGGCCAGGCGCGCCTGTAATGTCTCTATTTTGGTAGTCGCATCGGAGAGTTTTTTTCGCTCCAGAGCTACGACCTTTTCGGGAGCATTTGCCACAAATGCCGCATTACCCAGTTTTGCATTCACTCCTTTGATAAAACCTTCGTAACGTTTGATCTCGGATTCTATCTTTGCAATCTCTTCATCCATATTGATCATACCTTCCAGGGGCACAAAATACTCTATAGTACCCACCATAAAAGATTGTCCTGCCGATGTGGTATCAAATTCTTCCACAACTTGTAAATCGGGCACATTCGCCATCTTGGAAATTACCGGAGTAATGATTTCAGGGTAGTAAGTACTCCTGACCTGCACCATTAGCGGCTCTTTGGGAGAGATATTTTTTAACTGTCTTAGTGCCCTTATGGCTACGACAGTCTCAATAGCCTTATCGAAAGCAGAAATAATGGCCTCATCATAGCAGGTTGAAACAGGCATCTGCCGGAGCATGATGGTTTCCCCTTTTTCACGTTCTTCTAAATTCTGCCATAGTTCTTCAGTAATGAAAGGCATAACGGGATGCAGTATCTTTAAAAGAGAATCAAAATAGGAGATTGTAGCATCGAAGGTAGCCTTGTCTATGCTCTCCTGAGCACCATCTGCGAATGGAGGCTTGATAATCTCCAGATACCATGAGCAGAAATCATCCCAGAAGAGTTTGTAAATAGTCATTACTGCATCTGAAATGCGGAACTTGGTAAAATCTTCGTTGATACTCTCAATAGCCTTATTCAGTTTGGCGGAAAACCAGGAGACTGCTAGGAGATTGACATCGCTCTGACTCTTAGTCTCACTAACCTTCCAGCCTTTTACCAAACGATAGGCATTCCAGATCTTATTGCTGAAATTACGTCCCTGTTCTACCTGACTCTCGTCGAAAAGGATGTCGTTGCCGGCAGATGTACAGAGGAGCATTCCCAGGCGCACGCCGTCTGCTCCATACTCCTTCATTAATTTAATGGGATCAGGAGAGTTGCCAAGCTGTTTTGACATCTTACGACCCAATTTATCACGCACTATACCCGTCAGGTAGACATTTCTAAAAGGTATATCCTGACAGAATTCCTGACCTGCCATGATCATCCTCGCAACCCAGAAAAAGAGAATTTCAGGGGCCGTCACAAGGTCATTTGTCGGATAGTAGTATGCGAGGTCGCGATTTGGCTCCTTATCGGGGAAGCCGGGCTTGGAAGGGTCAAATACCGATATCGGCCATAGCCAGGATGAGAACCATGTATCCAGTACATCCTCGTCCTGAACCAGATCCTCCTCTTTTATTGAAGGGTCGATTCGGCGTGCAGCCTCCAGGGCTTCTTCAAATGTAGATTCAACCACGTATTCCCCATTGGGAAGATAATAGGCCGGAATCTGCTGTCCCCACCATAACTGTCGTGATATACACCAGTCACGCACATTTTCCATCCAGTGACGATATGTATTCTTGAATTTATCAGGGATGAGTCTCACGGAGTCATCTTCCACCACTTGTAGGGCCTCTTGTGCAAGATCCTCCATTTTAAGGAACCACTGCATGGAGAGTTTTGGCTCAATAACGGCATTTGTACGCTCCGAGTAACCCACCTGCGACTTGTAGTCCTCCACCTTCTCGAGAAGTGCGGCCTCTTCGAGCATTTTAACTATCTTTTTACGGGCGACGAATCTCTCCTCTCCTACAAGGATTTGAGCTTGTTCATTGAGGGTTCCGTCATCGTTGATAATGTCGATTACAGGGAGTTTGTGACGCAAGCCTATCTCGTAGTCATTGATGTCATGGGCCGGGGTGATTTTAAGGGCTCCTGTGCCGAGGTCCATCGTCACATACTCGTCCTCAATTATAGGAATCTCTTTATTGATAAGCGGGATAATCACATTTTTTCCACGCAGATGAAGATATCTTTCATCTTTGGGATTGACACAGACCGCCACGTCAGCCATAATGGTTTCGGGACGGGTCGTGGCAATAGTGACATAATCACACTCTCCTTGTGAGACACCACCTGCTATTTTATACCTCAGGTAGTAGAATTTGGAGTCGGTCTCCCTATGTATTACCTCCTCGTCGCTTACCGCCGTCAAACCTTCGGGGTCCCAATTGACCATACGCACTCCGCGGTAGATGAGTCCTTTTTTATAGAAATGGACAAATGTATTGATGACGGCAGCACTTAGATCGGGATCCATTGTAAATCTGGTACGATTCCAATCACAGGAGGCTCCAAGCTTTTTCAGTTGCTCCAGAATGATACCACCATGTTTATCCCTCCACTCCCAGGCATGCTTTAAAAATTGGTCACGTGTCAGGTCGGACTTCTCTATTCCCTCAGCTTTGAGCTTTTCCACCACCTTCGCCTCTGTTGCGATTGAAGCATGATCCGTACCCGGAACCCAGCAGGCATTGTAGCCGGTCATCCTCGCACGACGCACCAACACATCCTGAAGTGTATTGTTGAGCATGTGACCCATGTGGAGCACTCCGGTCACATTGGGAGGCGGGATCACTATAGTATATGGTTCACGTTCATCCGGTTCCGAGTGGAAAAATCCATTCTCAAGCCAGTAAGAATACCACTTGTCTTCCGTAAGGGAAGGGTCGTATTTGTTGGGGAGTTCCATCTATCTAAATATATAGCTTTGTTGTGGTCAATTATTCAAACTGCAAAAATAAACAATTTCGGTAAATTATCCCTAAGAATGAGAACAGCATCTCGCTAAATGGTCGCCTAATCTCTTTAGTATAATCACTTTTTAGGACACAGTTCGCACAGCTCTTGATAAAGGCGTTGTACGGGAAGTCCCATTACATTGTAGTAAGAGCCGCTGATGGCGGTAATGCCGATATGGCCTATCCACTCCTGCACACCGTAAGCCCCGGCTTTATCGTACGGCTCATATTTCTCTATATAATAGGAAATCTCCTCCATGGAGAGCTTTTTGAAAGTCACTTCTGTAGTTGCGGTAAATGAACGTATCTCATTGGGTGTACGGATTGCCACTCCCGTCAGCACATAGTGGGTGTTGTCCGATAGTAGAGAGAGGATCCTTACTGCATCCTCCCTATCTTTCGGTTTACCCAATATCAGACATTTTTGAAGAATTTCGTCAGAGAGCATTCCGATTTCCAGTTTTTCATGGGAACCGAAGACAAGCGTATCAGCTGTTATAAGCACTTCATCAGCCTCCAGGACTCCGGGAAATGCAAGGGATTTGTGTTTGGCGAGATATTCGGGAACTTGTGAGTGCGGAATATCGCAGTTGAAGGCCTCCGGCGTTTCGGGACCTGTTTCCACTTTGAATTTGATATCCAATCCCGCCAGAAGCTCGTGCCTTCGGGGCGACTTTGAAGCAAGAATAAATCTATAACCCTCAAACATTTCTTCCTGTTTTCTTTGATAACTCCATTATATGGTCGGGATAGTTGGGACTTACAGGTATTTCGGGATCAAACTGCCATCTTCCCTGCATTTTCAGAACCTTTTCAACAATATCTCTGATGCATCCCCGGCCACCCGGGAAAGGAGAAATATAGTTGCATGCCTCTTTTACATCAGCCACCGCATCGGATGGACAGACTGCAAGACCGGCCTCACGAAGTACCGGTATATCCGGGACATCATCTCCGACAAATGCCACCTCTGAGGGTTTCAGACCATAATCTGAGCAAAACTTAAGGAAATCGGGACGCTTGTCTCTCGAAAGCTGATAAAGATCCTGAGCTTCCACCCCCAGTGAAATAGCCCTATGCATAATACTTTGTGAGCAACCTCCTGTAATAATCGCTACCGGATAGCCATTATCCACTGCCATTCTTACTGCAAAACAATCTTTTGCGTTGTATGTGCGAAGAAGGTCCCCGTCCGGCATCGCCAAAACAGAACCATCGGTAAAAACTCCGTCCACGTCAAATACAAATGCTTTAATGTTTTCAAACATATTTTCAGTCTTCATTTATTGTTATTCTTTATATTCTCTTTTTTTTGTCAATACAAATATCACATTTTCCACAGGGGGCAGATTCCTTCTGACCGAAATAGCTCAGCAGAGATACGCTGCGACAGGTGGAGTTGTCGGTAACAATGGATATCATGGCGTTCACCCCGGCGTTGCGGCGCTCCACTTTTTCATCATATTCCGACTCGGGCAACCGTAGGTTTTTTTCATACAAACGCTCATTATAAAATGTAAGAATAGGCGACCGGAATTTTTGCACATAGGTCAAAACGTGTCTCTTTGACAGAGAGATGAGTTTGGCCTTGACCGCATCCACGGCATAACGTCCTGCCCTGGCAATTTGCTCTTCATCTATAGTCACATAGCCGGAAAAAATCCCCGGGTACATCCTCAAAAGTACTTTCACAAAGGTATCCATCTCATTGGAACCGAGCTGGACTCTGTATAGTTCATCCCTCGAAACGTCAAAACGCACCTTTGAGGGTATTTCCAACTCTTCGGAAAGGGTCCAGTATCCCGCTTGCTCAATGTATCTGATCGCATAATAGGCAGTAGCGGAGTGGAGTTTGAAATGCCGCACAAATTCATCAAGATCAAACTTAACACTACCTCCCCGACCCTCCTCATAGGGTATCCCCAGAAAAATGAAAACCTTCTGGTAAATATCACAGATATAGTCCAGAGGAGGAAAAGTTACGCGACCAATCTGTCGCAAACGTCTGATATCGCTTTCATTCCAAAGCAATACCGTATAAGATGGCTCCCCGTCCCTGCCGGCCCTGCCTGCTTCCTGGAAATATCCTTCCAGAGTATCAGGCATGTCAAAATGGCAAACAAATCTCACGTCGGGCTTGTCAATGCCCATTCCGAAGGCGTTGGTGGATACTATTATACGAGTCCGGTTGCTCTTCCATTGGTCTTGAATACGCGAGCGTCCATCCCTTTCCATTCCGGCGTGATAAGCCTGTGCATCAATTTTTTGACTACGGAGGAAAGAAGCAATCTGTTCGGCAGTACGCCTCTTGCCTACATAGACTATTCCACTCCCCGGCACATTTTGACATATTGAGAGCAACTGTCCCATTTTGTCTTCGGCTTTCCGGAAAACATAGGAAAGATTAGGCCTTTCAAAAGATGAGGTAATCTTGTTGGTAGAGTCGAACTCCAGATTTGACATAATGTCATCCGCAACCTTCAAAGTGGCAGTAGCAGTAAGAGCTATGACAGGGACACGCTTTTGTGTGTTGATTATCTCTCTAATTTCCGCAATCTGGAGATAATCCGGCCTGAAATCATGGCCCCATTGGCTGATACAGTGTGCCTCATCCACCGCCAGAAAATTGACATTCATCCTTGCCACCCTCACACGGAAAATTTCGGTTCTCAGGCGTTCAGGAGAGAGATAGAGAAACTTATAGTCACCATAAACAGCATTGTCGAGAGTTATGTCAATCTCGCGATATGACATACCGGAACAGACTAGTAATGAGGGGATACCGCGTTCATTAAGACTCTCCACCTGATCTTTCATCAGCGCTATCAGTGGCGATACCACTATACATATTCCGGGTCTCATCATTGAGGGCACCTGAAAACAAATAGACTTGCCTCCGCCGGTAGGTAAAATGGCAAGCGTATCCCTCCCCTCCAGCACAGAGGTGATAATATCCTCCTGCATCGGACGGAAGGAGTCATATCCCCAGTACTTTTTCAAAGTTTCTCTCATTGCGCAAAAATAGTAATTATATGGCAAACTTTTTGCGTAAAATTAGGGGCATATAAATAATTATTATCTTTGCCCGACAAATAATAAAAAGAAATAAAAATAACAATTATGGCAAATATCGATTTATCTAAGTACGGCATAACCAATGTCAAAAAAGTAATACACAACCCCAGTTATGAGGAGTTGTACAAAGCTGAACTTGATCCTGCTCTAGAAGGATTTGAGGCGGGTCAATTGACGGAGCTTGGTGCCGTTAACGTAATGACAGGTATCTATACGGGACGTTCTCCCAGAGACAAATTCTGGGTAATGGATGATGTTACGAGAGATACGATTTGGTGGACTTCGGATGAATACCTTAATGACAATAAGCCGGTTACTCCGGAAGCATGGAAGGTGCTGAAAAAAATTGCTTCAGAGCAACTCTCAGATAAGACTCTGTATGTGATGGATGCATTTTGCGGTGCTAATGAAAACTCACGCATTAAAATCCGTTTCATAGTAGAAGTGGCATGGCAGGCACATTTCGTAAAGAATATGTTCATACGCCCTA